>JAEEGL014247034.1_pt1 | contig 13257 bp, 13 predicted proteins | sample 9134231 | NCBI WGS metagenome assembly JAEEGL01 (sample SAMN16246548, study PRJNA631951) | gut metagenome | biome: gut microbiome; feature: rumen; material: fiber-attached | host: Bos | place: Iran: Karaj | collected 2018-10 | reverse complement strand
GTCATCTTCGACTACGGCGTCATGATCAAGAACGTCATCAGGACCATGGACGTCAAAGGGTCCCTCCCCTGGAAGAGCTGGGCCGAGACCCCGCTCACCTCGGTCTTCACCGTCCGCGGATGCTCCGTCAACTGCGCCGAGTGCGGAGGCTCCCGCGACGCCAACGGCAGGGTCGTCTGCAGGCACAAGCCGGCCTTCAGGAGCCCCGCCAAACTGGCCGAGGATGTTGCCAACATCAACAGCTACATGAAGGCCCCCATCTTCATCGTGGGCGACCTCAGACAGGCCGGGATGAAGTACGCGGACGAGTTCCTCAATGCCGTGAAAGAGCTAGACCCAGACAACCATTTCGTCATCGAATTGTTCAACGGAGCCAACGCCGAGTACTTCAAGAAATGCGACCGCGCCTTCGGAGGGGGATGGAGCATCGAGTTCTCCCCCGACTCCTATGACGAGGCCGTGCGCATGGCCCTCGGCAAGGGTTACACCAACGAGGCCATCGAGCGCACCCTGCCCGCCGCCTTCGAGAACGGCTGCAGCAGGTTCGACCTGTTCTTCATGACCGGTCTCCCCCAGCAGACCCGCGAGTCCGCCATGGAGACCGCCCGGGGCGCCAAGAGGCTGTGGGGCTGCGTCAGGAAGGACGACGACCTGTTCATCTACGATTCGCCTTTCGCGCCGTTCGTCGATCCCGGCAGCCGTGCCTTCGAGGACCCCGAGAAGTGGGGCTACAAGCTCCGCGCGCGCACCCTGGAGGACCACAGGAAGCTGCTCGACAGCCCCTCGTGGAAGCACGTCCTCTCCTACGAGACCGTGTGGATGAACAGGGACGAGATCGCCGAGACCTCGTACGACGCCGCCATCGCCCTCACCAACGCCCAGCTCGAGAGCGGGCGCATAACCGAGGAAGGGGCGAGGATCAGGAACGAGCGTACCGAGACCGCCCGCAGCATCATGCACACCATCGACGAGGCACTGACCCTCGACAAGGAGGAGTGCGACAGGCGCCTGTGGGCGATAAAGGAGGAGGGCGTCAGGATGATGGATTCCACCATCACCGACAAGAACGACCTCGACTGGAAGACAGGATCCATCTGGGCCAATGCCCCCAGGGTAGCGGTCGGACTGCTCAAGAGCATGGGCCGCCGCAGCCGCTGAGGGCATCGAAAATCAGATGTCTGGCACAATCATTCTTTACCCATTTCTACGGATCTCTTCACGCATGCGTCGACGCATCTCACGAAGATATCCTCCATGTGCTCGTCGCGGAGCACCTTGACGCCCTCGATGGTCGTTCCCCCGGGGGAGCATACCCCGTCGACCAGCGCGTCGGTGCCCATGCCGGACTCGAGCACCATCTTGCCCGCTCCGACCAGGGACTGGCCTGCCAGCAGGGTGGCCTGCTCCTCGGTGAGCCCGTACTTCATGCCGGCCTCGATGAGGGCGTGGGCGACCATGTAGAGGTAGGCGGGAGAGCTCCCGCAGATGCCGGTGACAGCGTCCAGGTCGGATTCGCGGACCTCGGTGGCCAGACCGAAGGAGGAGAGGATGGTGTCCACGGTGGCCTTGTCCGCGGGGGTGCACTTCTCCCCCATGACGTAGCCGGAACCGCCCTCCAGGACCATGCAGCAGTGGTTGGGCATGACCCTGACGATCCTTGCCTCGGGAGCGTAGCTCTGAAGGGTCTTCAGTTTGACGCCTGCGGCGATGCTGATAAGGAGATGCCTTCCCTTGAGCCTCACACCCTCGTCCTTGAACAGGGAGGCGATGAGCTTGGGCTTGATCGCAAGTATCAGGACGTCGGTCAGGTCCACCAGGTCGGCGGCCTTCTCGTACATCTTGATTTTGCATGTCTGGGTCATCCTGTCGCGGGTCTCTTTCGAGGGGGCGCAGGCCACGATCTCGTCGGGTGTGTAGACGTTCCTGGCTATAAGGCCCTTGATCATCGCTCCGGCCATCCTGCCGGCACCGATGAATCCGATTTTCGCTTTCATGACGGACACAACCCAGTAGTACGATAAAAAGCTGTCAGTATTCTGTTAGGAATAATTTTTAGAAATAATATTCCTTCCTCTGAGGGGGTTTATATACTGACCCACCTTTTCTGACGTCTCTTATTATATATAATAAAATCATCGAGCGACTAATGTCACTAATCGCAAGCTATGTGCCCTTCTTATTCGTGGGTATCTTATCGATGAGCTTTGCGCCTTTGGCATGGTTTGTTTCCAGGTTCCTCAGACCTGAGCAATCAACAAAGTGGACAGAGGAGACATACGAGTGTGGTTCGGTTCCTATCGGCGATGCTCGTGTCCAGTTCAGGTTCCAATACTACGCATTCGCACTGATTTTCGTGGTATTCGATTTGGTCGTGACATTCCTTATGATCTGGGCTGTTGCTTTCTCCGGACTTTCCGATGCTGCAACCGTATGGATGCTTCTGTTCCTTGCTATCATGCTTCTGGGCGTAACGTACGCACTGAAAAAGGAGGAAGAAATATGGATATGAGCCTCTACCCTCATGCTGTTGCCATGAGCGCTGACGAGTTTATGTCGTGGTCCACCGCGATCATAAACGACCTCATCAGCTCCGGTACCAGGAGGACGATAGACAAGCTCACGGGACCTATCTGGTCCTGGGCAATGAAGAACTCCATGCACCCCCTTCACTGGGGTCTGGCATGTTGTGCCCTGGAGATGGCACAGGCATCCGCGCCTCGTTTCGACGCAGAGCGTTACGGAATGATCTACAGGTCCTCTCCCAGGCAGACCGATATCCTTCTGGTCAACGGATGGATCTCCAAGAAGATCCGTAACGACATCAGGAGGCTTTGGGAGGAGATGCCCGCTCCTAAGTGGGCCGTTGCCATGGGCGAGTGCGCCATCTCCGGCGGACCCTGGTACGATGCATACAACTGTATCCAGGGACTCGACCAGATTCTTCCTGTCGACCTCTACATTCCCGGCTGCCCTGCAAGGCCTGACGCCATGATCGATGGTTTCATGCTCCTGCAGAAGAAGATTGACGAGTACTTCAGAAGAGGAGTCATCCTCAAGGACAAACAGGGGCTTTGATATGGACACCACTATCCGTGAATATCAGGACTCCTGGGAGGCCGAGATCAAATCCAAGCTCGAGGACAAGTTCTCCGGCAAGATCGAGGTCACCAAGACCGAGACCCGCAGGGTCTATGCCAAAGTACTCGACAAGGCAGACATCAAAGAGATCTGCAAGTTCGTTCAGGACGATCTCAGCTTTGAGCACATCAACTGTCTCTGCGGTGTGGACTACCCCGCCGAGAACAAGATGCAGGTCATCTACGAGATCGACAACTACACCTTCTACAGAGGAGTCATCCTCGAGCTCGAGGTAGACGTTCCCTACGACGATCTCCACATCGAGACCGTATCCGACGTATGGGGCGGCGCCAACTGGCACGAGAGGGAGACCTGGGAGCTTTTCGGAATCGTTTTCGATCACCACCCCAGGCTCGAGAGGCTTCTCACTCCTGACACCTACGAGTTCTTCCCCATGAGGAAGTCCTACAAACTCAGGGAGGACAAGAGATGACAGACGAGAAAAAGACTCAGATTCCCGACGCACAGGCCATCGCTGAAGGAGCAGAGGTCACCAAGGAAATGGTCCAGGAGTACACCTCCCAGAACATGAACATGGACAAGATGTGGATCACCATGGGTCCGCAGCACCCCTTCTCCCACGGTCTCTGGACCCTTAAGATCCAGGCGGACGGAGAAATCGTGACCGATGCCGACCCCATCGTTGGATACCTCCACAGGGGTTGGGAGAAGGAGGCCGAGAACAGGACGTATCCCAAGATCATCCCCATGGCCGACCGTCTCTGCTACGCATCTTCCATGATGTACACCCACCTTTACTGCATGACCTGTGAGAAGGCCCTCGGAATCGAGATTCCCGAGAAGACCAAGTACATCAGGGTCATGGCCGACGAGATCAACCGTCTCCAGTCCCACCTCATGTGGCTCGCAGCGGTAGGTACCGACCTCGGTAACTTCACCGCCTTCCTCTGGGCCTCCAGGGAGAGGGAGTTCTGGATGGATATGAACGTCAGGCTCTGCGGTGCCAGGATGACCACCAACTACCCCCGTATCGGAGGAGTAAGGAACGATGTCTTCGACATCGACCTCGACATGAACGACGAGGAGAAATCCAGGTTCATGAGGGACATCATCAGGTGCTGCGATCACTTCGACAAATCCCTCTGGGATATCATCGCACTTATCGACAACAACTCCACCTTCATCTCCAGGATGGTCGGAACCGGAATCATCACCAGGGAGCAGTGCGCCAACCTGGGTATCACCGGACCCGCCATGAGGGGAACCGGCGTCGACTTCGATGTCCGCCGCGACGACCCCTACGACGGTTACGACATGGTGGACTTCGACGTCCCCGTACTCTCCGCAGGAGACTCCTACGCAAGGTACATGGTCAGGGTCGAAGAGATGTTCCAGGCGACCAGGATCATCAGGCAGTGCGTCGACAAGATCAGGTCCCTCGGAAGGAGCGCCCCCTACAGGCTCAAGGTCCCCAGCAGGATCCCTGCCGGAAAGACCTACTGCCGTATCGAGGACTGCCGCGGAGAGGCCGCTATGTACCTCGTATCTGATGGTACCGACCACCCCTACAGGCTCAAGGTCCGCAGCGCCATCTTTGTGAACGTATCGTCCTCCAGGGACTTGCTCATGGGATGCAGGATCGCAGATGTTCCTGTCATCATGGCAATGATCGACATGTGTCTCGGAGAGACCGACAGGTGATTTGACATGGCTTACACAAGTATCATTGACTGGATCACCGGCGTCTACTCCCAGCACGGATGGGCTGACCCCATTCAGGCCAACCCCTACTATCCGTTCGGAGACGCATACAACCTGCCCTATGACCTCGGAATGAAACTGTGGAACATCATCGGCGGTGCCATCGCTTGGCTCCTCGACCTCCTGTTCCCCGGCAACGACGTCTCCACCTGGCTCGTCTGCGACATGACCAACAACATCTTCGCCCTCGTGCTGTTCATGGTGCTGGTCTTCGCCGTCGTCTTCGTGGCCTGTCTTATCTCCCTATGGGAAGAGCGTAAGGTCCTCGGAAGAGGTATGGACCGTCGTGGAACCATGATCGGTATGTGGGGATTCCTGCAGTGCGTCGCTGACGGACTGAAGACCTTCATGAAGGACAACGTCTTCTCCAAGAAGGTCGACGGAATGACCTACTGGTGGACCGTCGCACTCATCATCGGAACCTCTGTCCTGATCGACTGTATGGTCCCCCTGTCCCCCAGGTGGTTCGTCGTCAACTACGACGCCGGACTGCTGATCATCATGGGTCTCTACGCCCTCGCTCCGTTCTTCATCCTCGTATCCGGATGGTCCCAGAACAACAAGTACTCCCTTATCGGAGGAATCAGGGCAGCAGAGATGATGATCTCTTACGAGGTCCCCCTGCTGATTATCATCGCAACCGCCGCACTCCTCGCCGGATCCCTCAACATCGGTGACATCGTGATGGCCCAGACCAACCACTTCTGGTACGTCATCCCTATGTTCGTCGGATTCGTCACCTTCATGATCTGCGCAACCGCAGAGTCTGAGCGTGCACCTTTCGACCTTGCAGAGGCTGAGTCCGAGCTGGTCGAGGGATGGCAGACCGAGTACGGAGGTATGAAATGGGGTCTCGTCATGCTGGCAGACTACCTTAGAGGAGCATGTTCCTGCGGAATCATCGTCCTTCTGTTCTTCGGAGGTTGGAACCTTCCCTTCATGGAGTGGACCTACTTCCTCGGCGACGGAATCGCGAGCTTCCACCAGAACTTCATGTGGTGGTTCCCCGCACCTGAGCTTACCTTCCTCCTGAAGGCATGGCTGGTCTTCTTCATCATGATCGCCATCAGGCTCGGAACCGGACGTGTCAGGACCGACTCTATCCTCAACCTCGGATGGAAGGTCTTCATGCCTCTCTCCATCCTCAACTTGGTCATCGTCCTCATCTTCAAGCTCTTCATTGGAGGTGTCTTCTGATGTCTATGGAATATATTGAGAAATACAGGGACGGAAGGCACAAGTGCTGGAAGGACCTGTGGATCGTCAGGCCTATCTTCGTCACCCTGAAGCTGATGGCCAAGACCACCGTCCACAGACCCATCACCGTCCTGTACCCCTACGAAGCACTCTGGAACCCCGACAACTACCGTGGCCGTCCCGGACTCGACTTCAACAAATGTCTCGGATGCGGAATGTGCGCCAAGTACTGTCCCTGCTCCGCCATCATCCTCGTGGACACTCCCGACGATGCGGGCAAGACCGTATCCAGGCCGCAGATCAACATGGGAAGGTGCTCCTTCTGCGCATACTGTGCGGAGTACTGCCCCGTGGACGCAATGACCGTCACCCCCATCGTGGAGCTCGCCGAGTACACCAGGGCAGACCTCATCTACGGTCCCCGCAGGCTCGCTTACGAGAACACCACCGAGGGAATGAAAGTCAGGAACGAGGTCACCCTCTACTCCGACTTCCAGAACGGTAAAGGCGAGATCAGGCAGTCCTTCTTCGGACTGGACCGCCCTGAGCTCGACGAGAAGAAATGTATCAGCTGTAAGAAGTGCCAGAAGGTCTGTCCTACCGGCGCTATCACTATGGTTGAGCACGGTACCAACGCCAAGGGTAAACCCATCCTGTGGCCCGAGGTCAGTGCAGACAAATGCGTATCTTGCGAGAACTGCGTATCCGCATGCCCCAAGAGTGCGCTTCACCTTAAGGAGGTGTGCTGATGGCAATTCTTGAAGACATTTGGAATGGATTCTGCGACTTCGTGAACTACCTTTGGTGCAACGGAGATCTTGTGGCATTCGTCATCCTTGCTGCAATCAGCATCACCGCCGCCATCTACGTTATCTACGACAGGCTGCCCGTCCACAGTGCATTCTATCTTGCACTCGTGTTCGTCACCGTCGCCGTGACCTACTTCTTCCTTGAAGCAGAGTTCATAGGCGTGATACAGCTGCTCGTCTACGTCGGTGCCATCACCATCCTGTTCGCGTTCAGCATTATGCTTACCCGCAGGTACATCCAGGAGGAAGATTTCGATGATGAGTAAAAGAGCCGGAGCCGGTATCGGTGTAGCAGTCGTTCTGCTCGTAGCTCTCGGAGCTTGCATCTATGCAACTTCCTGGGACGGAATGGACGAGCCCACCCCCATCCCCTACAACGGAGAGGCGGGAATGAACGCACCGTCGAACACCAACGACGACGGAACCCTGAAAGAGAACTCGCTCAACTATGGCGTATTCGAGGCCTACGGACCTCTCCTCATAGTCCTGGCACTGCTCATGTTCGGTGCTATGGTCGGAGGAATATGTGTCGCGAGAGAGGAGGTTGAGAACGATGATACCGATTGAGTATTACCTCACCTTCGCAGCGATCCTGTTCGCCATCGGAGCATACGGTGTTATGGCAAAGCCCAACACCCTGATTGTCCTGATGTGCACTGAGCTCATGCTCAATGCAGCCAACATCAACTTTGTGGCGTTCTCCGCATTCACCGGAGACGTCTACGGACAGGTTATGGTAATCATGACCATCTCCGTAGCAGCAGCCGAGGTAGCGGTCGGTATCGCTATCCTGCTCAACGCATACAAGGTCAGAAAGTCCACGAACGCCGACGATCTCACGTCTATGAGGTGGTAAGCATGGCTACTATGATTATGCAGTATTCCTGGCTCATCCCCCTCATCCCCGTGCTCTGCTTCACCATCGTCGGATTCCTCGGAAGCAAGATGGGAAAGAAGTCCCACTACGGAGGATACCTCGTTATCCTCGGTACCGCGGCCTCGTTCATCCTGTCGCTTCTGGTAACCCTCGAGTACACCGGATTCATCGGAGCCGGTAACTACTACCCTGACGCATACGAGGAGCACATCGACTGGTTCACCGTCGGTAACTTCACCCTTACCTTCGGATTCTACATCGATATCCTCGCCTGCCTGATGATGCTCTTCGCATCCTTCATCTCCACGATGATCTTCACCTACTCCCTTGGCTACATGGGAGGATACGAGGATGAATACCAGCTCAAGAGGCAGAGGAGGTACTTCGCAGAAGTCGCCCTCTTCCTTACCGGAATGCTGGGACTCGCAGTCTCCAGCACCCTGCTCGAGATGTTCATCTTCTGGGAGATCATGGGTCTCTGCTCCTACCTCCTCATCGGATTCTGGAGCTTCAACCACCCCGAGGGAGATGACAAGGCCGACAACGCCGCATCCGCGGCCAAGAAGGCATTCCTCGTCACCAGGATGGGAGATGTATGTCTCATGGGAGGACTGTTCATCCTGTTCTTCGCAATGAACGGTCACCTCGAGTACACCTACGTATTCAACGTCGACAACCTCGCAGCAGCCTACTCCGCGAACCCCGGTCTCATGACCCTTGCCTCGCTCCTCGTCTTCGGTGGAGTCATCGGCAAGTCCGCCCAGTTCCCCCTGCTCGACTGGCTTCCCGACGCAATGGCCGGACCTACCACTGTGTCCGCACTTATCCACGCAGCAACCATGGTTAAGGCAGGAGTGTACCTTGTCGCAAGGGCATACCCCCTGTTCCTCCTCGATCCCAACGTGATGCTCGTCGTCGCTGTCATCGGAGGAGTCACCGCGTTCTTCGCGGCCACCATGGCTATGAACAACATGAACATCAAGAAAGTCCTGGCTTACTCGACCCTGTCCCAGCTCGGTTACATGTTCCTGTCTCTCGGAGCAGGAGGATACCTCATGGCATCCGCCATCTCCGTCGAGGGAGGAAGCATCGTCATCGAGAACATCGCAGAGTTCACGGCCGGTGCTCTCGGTTACTCCGCCGGATGTCTCCACATGGTGAACCACGCCTTCTTCAAGGCACTGCTCTTCCTGTGTTCCGGATCCGTCATCCACGCCAACGGTACCGAGGACATGCGCCTCATGGGAGGACTCCACAAGAAGATGCCCAAGACCTCCATCACCATGCTGATCGGATGTCTGTCCATCGCAGGATTCCCCTTCTTCGCCGGATTCTTCTCCAAGGATCTCGTCCTTGATGTCGTGTTCGAGCTCTTCGAGGGCAACATCAACAACACCGAACTCATCTTCGCACTCCTCTGGTTCCTCGGAATCGTGACTGCGTTCATGACCGCATTCTACATGTTCAGGCTGTGGTTCATGACCTTCATGGGCGAGTACAGAGGACACCACTGCCACGGTGAGTCCCCTGCTACCATGACTGTTCCCCTCATGATCCTCTCCATCTTCGCTTTCGCCGCAGGATTCATCGTAGTCTTCGGATGGGAGCACGTCTTCACCTTCTCTCAGGTCGGTGCAGCCGCCAACGGAGACGCGATCAGCTACTTCCTCGTCGGTGGAGCCGGCAAGGTGTTCGAGATCTCTCTCGACCCCGTCCTCGAGCTCTTCAAGACCTGGAAGACCTATGTGACCATCGTACTCGTACTGGTGGCCATCATCCTCGCATACCTTATGTACGCAAAGAAGACGATCAACCCCGGAAGGTTCAACAAGAACGGCAAGTCCGCTCTCTACAGGACCATCTCCAACAGGTACTACTTCCCCGAGCTGTACAACCAGCTCTCCTGGAAGCTCGGTTACGATGTTGCAAGGGGCGTTGAGTTCTTCGACAGGCAGGTCATCGACGGAACCGTCAACGGACTCTCCAGCGCCGTTGTCGGCGGAGGTGACCTCATGAGCAAGGCCCAGGACGGTAACCTGCACACCTACGCATCCGTCGTCGTCGGCGGAATCGTGTTCCTGTTCGTCATCGTTCTGGTTCTCTTCGGTCAGTTCGGAGGTCTGTTCTGATGGAATTCGTATTACCCGCACTTATCCTGGTGCCCCTGATCGGAGCCATCATTACTCTCTTCATGGGCGGATCGAGGCAGAAGTACGCTTGCACAGTGGCACTCGTGTTCACCGTAGCGACCCTCCTGCTCTCCCTTATACTGATGATCACCAACGTCAACGACCTCTCCAAGTTCGATGTGAACTATGGCTGGATCAACGCCGCCGGACTCAAGATGTCCATCATCCTGACCGTCGACGGACTCAGCCTCCTGATGGTCTTCCTCACCGCAATGCTCGAGGTGCTGGTCATCGCCTTCTCCTACAAGGAGAGCGACAGGCCCAACTACTTCTACGCACTGCTCCTGGCCATCGAGGTCGGACTGATGGGAGTTTACCTCTCTGCAGACTACTTCCTCTTCTACATCATGTGGGAGGTCAGCCTGATTCCTATGTACTTCCTTATCTCTTGGTACGGAGGTCCCAGGAGGCACTACTCTGCCATCAAGTTCTTCATCTACACCCACGTAGCATCGCTGGTCATGCTGATCGGAATCTTCAGCATGGTCTTCGAGTCTGCATACCTCGCCGGCAGCGGAACCATCGACTTCAGCTTCGCATTCGTGAAGCAGTGGATGCCCGGAGCCGACTCTGTGTTCCAGATCCTCGTGTTCGCAATGCTGTTCTTCGGATTCGCTGTCAAGATGCCCGCGGTTCCCTTCCATACCTGGCTGCCTGACGCACACGTCGAGGCGCCTACCGCCGGTTCCGTCCTCCTGGCCGGAGTCATGCTTAAGATGGGTTCCTACGGTATCATCAGGGTCTGCATCGAGGCTCTCCCCGGTGCGCTCGGCAGCTGGCAGTACATCGTCATCGCCATCGGAATCATCTCCATGATCTACGGTGCGTACGCCTGTATCGCCCAGAGGGACCTCAAGAAGATGGTCGCATACTCCTCCATCAGCCACATGGGACTCGTCATGGTCGCCATGGGTGCTGCCATGGGCGGTGTCGCCTCCGGTGACGCCAACCTCGTCAAGATGGGTATCGAGTTCGCCATCTTCCAGATGTTCGCTCACGGACTCATCTCCGGAATGCTGTTCCTTGTCTGCGGTACCGCAGGCCACAACTTCGGAACCAGGGAGATCCCCCTCATGGGTGGAATCGCCTCCAAGGTGCCCGTCTACGCAGCATTCATGATGTTCTGTTTCATGGCATCCCTCGGACTCCCCGGACTCATCGGATTCTGGGGAGAGTTCGGAATCATCTGCGCGTTCTACGACTGGACCCTCGCAAAGGACATGATCTATCTCCTGGTGTTCTGTCTGCTCTCCCTGCTCCTGACCGCAGGTTACTACCTGTGGGCAATGCAGAGGACCCTGTTCGGCAGGATCACCACCAAGATCGACGTCGCGCACATGCACGATGTCGACAGGGTCGAGGCAGTCGTCCTCGGAGTCCTGGCCTTTGCCATCGCTATCTACGGATTCTGGCCTGATCTCGCGATCAGCTACATCTCCGGATACGCAGGAGGTCTGATCTGATGGACGCATCCTTCATTACCAATATCTTCCAGTACTACACAGCGGTCGTACCGATGCTCATCCTGATCGTCGGTGCGCTCATCTCGCCTGCAGTGTACATGGCAACCAAGAAGACCTCTGTATCCACCGCAGTCTCCTGCGTGATACTCCTCATCTCCATGATCCTGAACCTGATCATGCTCACCGCCGACAACGGACTTGCCGGCTACAACATGCTCGGTCAGCCCGGAGATGCCTTCTACGGACTGTTCGTGTACAACAAGTTCACCGGACTCATGATCCTGCTCTTCCAGATCGTCGCGCTCATCACCGTGTTCGTATCCGGATCCAGCAGGGAGGTCACCAAGCTGCACTTCGGAGCATACAACGCCCTCCTCCTCATCGCCACCACCGGCATGATGTTCGTGGCCTGCGCCACCGACCTCATCGGTATCTTCGTCGGTGTCGAGGCTGTCAGTATCAGCTCCTACGCACTCGTGACCCTGAAGAGGAAGGACCCCCGCGCCGCAGAGGCCGGAGTCAAGTACGTCATCATCGGTGGTCTGTCCACCGCTCTGACGATCTACGGTATCTCCATGATCTACGGCTCCCTCGGAACCCTCGAGCTCGGAGCACTCGGCTCCGCCCTCGCCACCAAGGGATACACCTGGGCCTTCGTCATCGGAATCATCACCATGGTCGCAGGATACGGATTCAAGATCGCGGCAGCACCCTTCCACATGTGGGCACCCGATGTCTACGAGGGAGCGGCCACCCCTGTCTCCACCTTCCTCGCCACCGGTTCCAAGAAGATGGGTCTCGTCGTGTTCTTCAAGATCTTCCTCGTGATGTTCGTCGCCGCACAGGCCACCGTCTCTATCGAGCCTATGCAGTACCTGTTCGCGATCATCGCAGCGATTTCGATGACCATCGGAAACGTTGTCGCCATCGCCCAGAACAACATCAAGAGGATGCTCGCATACTCCTCCATCGCCCAGGCTGGTTACATCCTGATCGCGATGGCAGTCATGAGCCAGTACGCCGTGACCGGAGGTCTCTTCCACATGTTCACCCACGTGTTCATGAAGGGAGGAGCCTTCCTCGTCGTCGGTGCGCTCATCTGCGCCGGAGTCGGCGAGAAGATCACCGACTACAACGGACTCGCAAGGAGGGCACCCTTCCTGGCATTCGCCATGATGGTCTTCCTGTTCTCCCTTGCCGGAGTGCCTCCTCTCGCAGGATTCACCTCCAAGTTCGTCCTCTTCTCCGGAGCAATCTTCGGTACCGAGGGCGCAGTGTCCGGATGGGTCTGGCTGGCATTCGTTGCCATCCTCAACTCCGCCATCTCCCTGTACTACTACGTCAGGGTCATCAAGGCAATGTACATCGAGAGGCCCAACAAGGGCTGCGATGCGAAGCTGAAGGTCCCCAAGACCTTCCTCGTCGCAATCGTCGTCTGCGTCGTCCTCGTCGTTGTGCTCGGAGTCTACCCCGACCTCATCCTCAGCCCCTGCGCTGACGCAGCCGCTGCGCTGTTCGCCTGAGTAAGGATCAACAAAACCTCTTACCGGCCTTCGGGCCGGTCACCTTCTCGTTTCTTCCTATTAGATAATAAGAATATAGGGGGCCCTGACGTGCCGAGGATGCGCGGTGCTGGACCGTGTTTTTTCCGAGTCGCATAACTATATATAGGACTTGGATATAGTCAGTCAAGCCGCGATGCGCCAACAGGTGCATGGCGAATATGGAGAGCCAAGATCCCCGCCGGACACCATCCGGAACAACGTGAACTCTTGCGCTCTGACGTTCGATGCTACGAATGTCTCGTGAAATACGGACATTCGATTAGAGTGTGCCGTCACGGGACATAGGTGAAACGTGGT
>JAEEGL014115394.1_pt1 | contig 13257 bp, 13 predicted proteins | sample 9134231 | NCBI WGS metagenome assembly JAEEGL01 (sample SAMN16246548, study PRJNA631951) | gut metagenome | biome: gut microbiome; feature: rumen; material: fiber-attached | host: Bos | place: Iran: Karaj | collected 2018-10 | reverse complement strand
GAAGGAGATTTTTGACCCCAATTACCTGCTCAACCCCGGCGTCATCTTCAACGACGACCCCGAGTGCTTCATCAAGCACTTCAAGCCGTTGCCCGAACTCAAGATGCGGTCCCTGCAGGCAGTGACAGCCAAAGGCGACAGCTACAATAGCACTCGCGAGACCGTAGAGGGCGTCCTCAGAGCCAACAAATGCATCGAGTGCGGATTCTGCGAGGTGAACTGCCTGACCTGCGGCCTGACGCTATCGTCGCGCCAGCGCATCGTCATCCAGCGCGAAATCTCCCACCTGCGCGAGACGGGCAGCGACCCCGAGCGCCTGGCGACCCTCGTCAAACAATACCGCTACCAGGGTGACCAGACCTGTGCCGGCGACGGCCTGTGCTCCACCTCCTGCCCGATGAAAATCAATGTGGCAGATTTGACCCACCTCGTGCGCCAGGAAGCCTTGCCGCAGGGCAGCATGGGCTACAAGGCCGGTGACTTTGCCGCACGGCATTTTGCAGGTATCAAGAGCGGTCTGCGCCTCACGCTGGACGTGGCACGGCTGGGCCACAACGTGCTGGGCACCACCGCCATGAAGGGCGTTGCGGGTGCCATGCACAAGGCGGGGCTGCCCCTGTGGACCCCTGCCATGCCCGGAAAAGCCCGTCAGCCACAAGCGGGCAGGGTGGGCGAGGGTGACCTCAAGATCGTCTATTTCCCCTCGTGCATCAACCAGACGATGGGCCTCGCCAAGGGGGCTCCCGTCAAGAACACCCTCGTCGATGAGATGGTGCAGTTGTGCCGCAAGGCAGGCTACGAGGTCATCTTCCCCGAGGGACTGGAGCGGATGTGCTGCGGCACCATTTGGGAGAGTAAGGGCATGCTCGACATCGCCGACCAGAAAACCGCCGAACTCGACGAGGCGCTGTGGCAAGCCAGCGGGCAGGGCCGCTATCCCGTCGTGTGTGACCAGAGCCCGTGCCTGCACCGCATGCGCAAGTGCATCACCCGCATGCGCCTCTACGAGCCCGTGGAGTTCATTTGGGAATACCTGCGTGACCGCCTCGTGTTCACACCCATCGACCGCCGCATCGCCCTGCACTTCACTTGCTCGACACGCGAGATGGGTCTGGTGGATAAGATGACCGGTTTGGCGCATCTGTGCAGCAACAACGTGTTCCTGCCCGAGGGCGTTGGCTGCTGCGGCTTTGCCGGCGACCGCGGCTGGACACATCCCGAGGTCAACCGCTGGGCGTTGCGCAAACTGCGCAAGCAACTGGAGGATAACCGCATCGAGATGGGCTACAGCAACAGCCGCACCTGTGAGGTGGGCCTGGAAACCAATGGCGGCATCCCCTACCAGAGCATCGTCTATCTCGTTAACGAGGTCACCACGCCTAAGGGGCCCATCACCGAGCCAAAAGGTTAAGTCAAGCAGCAGGAATAACGATAAACAAAGTTTTTTGTTGAAAAAGTCATCGGGGAACGAAATTTTTCTCCATGATTTGTGTAGTTTTTGTTGTGATGCTTGCGTCTAAAGGGTAAAAACAACAATTAAAACTTTATCATTATGAAAGCTGCAATTAAATATATTTTAATCTATGCCATCGTGACAGTGGTCGTATTTGTCATGGTTTACACGATTGGCTTTGTTATATTAGGCGTTACCGACGTGAACGATGTCGCGGAAGCGGTTAAGAACCCATGGCTCATGGCTACGGGTTTGACCTGTGCCGACTTGGTGCTCTTGTTGCTGTTCTGGAATAGAAAATATACACGCAACTGGGTCAAATACGGCTTTACTTACGGTGAAGAATTCTCAACGGGCAAATTGTGTCTGTGGGCCGTGGTGGGAGCCTTCGGCTGCCTGATGCTGGAAATCTTGGCTCAAGAATACCTGCCCGTACCAACTGACCCTGAAATTGGGGAATGGTTAGGAATGCTGATGCTGAATCCTGTCGGTATCCTGGGTGTTTGCCTGATTGGTCCGCTGGCAGAGGAGGCCATCTTCAGGGGAGCTATTCTGCGTCGGCTGCTGGAGAAGAAGTGGAATCCCTGGATTGCCATCGTGATTTCGGCGATAATCTTTGCCATTGCCCATGGCAATTTTGAGCAGGGTCTGACAGCCATTATCATGGGGTGCTTCATGGGCTGGATTTATTATCGCACCCGCAGCATCATGCCGTGTTTCCTGATTCATGCCGTCAACAATACGACAGCCACCGTCATCGCTCTTACGATGTCCGAGTCGATGGTCGATACGTCATCCGACAAATTGGGCGTGCCTTTAACGCTGGGTCTCCCCTTGATCCTGGTGAGCCTCGTCTTGATTTATGTTGCCGCAAGATATATTGGCAAGATGACCGACAACCGCACCCCGATACCCGTCCCTGTAAACGAAGTGCTGCCACCGCCCATGCCTCCCATGGAGAACCCTGGCACCACTCTGCCCCCAGAATTTGAACCGCAAGACTAACGTTAATAATTCCCCAAAAGTGTCCACAACTCAACATTTTTTCGAGTTGTGGACACTTTTCACAAGTTATATCTTGCCATAACTCAACATTTTTTCGAGTTATGGACACTTTTCATAAGTTATATCTTGCCATAACTCAACATTTTTTCAAGTTATGGACACTTTTCGCAAGTTATATCTTGGGCGGTGTGTTATACGTCGTTGATATTTAATCGGCCTTACGGCCGAGAAATCAAAAAGAATATTAAAAATTAAGCACGATGCTTTTTTTTAATTTCTCGCGCGAAGCGCGATTCAATTTACAACAAATGAACATGTTAGGGGAGGGTGGCGAGGGAGTCGCTGTGGAGGGCGAAGGCTTCGGCGGCGCCGCAACGGCTCTCGATGCCGCGGAAGAGTTCCATCGGGGTGTGCCAGCCGTCGTAGATGGGCTTGAGGTTCTGGCTCACGTGGCAGAAGCATGCCTCGTGCTTGCGTTCCAGCACCGACTCGATGTTGACCCAATGGGTGGGGTGGAACATCTGGGTTTGTTCGCCGGTCATGACCTCGAAATAATAGAGCGGGAAGCGCCTGCCCAGCCGTCGCCAGGCGTCGAGCACCAGCATGCCGCACACGGCGTGGTCCCTGTGGGCGTCGATGGGCCAGTGGGTAAGCACCACGTCAGGATTCTCGCGGTCAATGAGTTCCCGCATCTCCTTGTAGCGGTTCAGGTTGACCTCGGTGTTGCCGTCCACCTGGTTCATGAACACGTGCCGCGCTCCTGTCACGCGGCACGCGTTTTCACTCTCCACAACGCGGATGGCGGCGGCTTCGCTTGCGCTCTTGCCGGGGATTCCGGCTTCGCCGCGCGTGAGATAAACGCACACCACCTCGTGACCCGCCTCGGTGAGCAGGCACATGGTTCCGCCACACCCGGTTTCGGGGTCATCGGGATGCGCGCCGATGACGAGCACCTTGCGTCGTCCTGACGTCTTTCCTTCTCCTTGACGTGCCTCGGCGCCGATAGGCAGCCCCAGCACGGTTGCTCCGACGGCCGCTGCGCCGGTCATCTTAATCATCTCGCGTCGGTTCATAGTCGTTTGTCTTTAGCGTTGTCGGTTGTTAGGGTTCACTTCAGCTGGTTGCCGTCGTTGAAGGCGTTGCCCACTTTCTGGCCCAGTTCAATGTAGGTATGGCCGATGGGGTCATAGGTGATGATGTGCATCTTTTCCAGGTCGGGATTGCCGTTCTCGTCCAGGTATTTCTCGTCACACAGGATGTTGACAACCTCGCCAATGAGGCAATATCCACTGGACTCCTCGTCAATCTTGCGTATCACGCGGCACTCCATCGTCATGGGAAACTCGGTGAACACGGGAGCGTTGACATTGGGGGCCTTCTCCATCTGCCAGCCCGTTTTGGCCATCTTCTCGGGGTCTTTGCGTGCGCTGACGATGCCCACATAGTCTGATGCCACCATCGTCTCGCGCGTGGCGAAAGCCACCGTGAAATCACCGTTGGCGGCCAGGTTGTCGGTCGTGGCGTGTGAGCCCAACGAGATAACGATTTCCTTCATGTCCCACGTGCCGCCCCATGCGGCGTTCATGGCGTTAGGACGACCTTGCTGGTCATAGGTGCCGATGATGAGCACCGGCTGTGGAAGCATCCACGGTTTTGATCCAAAACTCTTCATAATGCTGATGTTTGATAAATTAATTCTCACAAAGGTACAAAAAGTTTCTGTTTCCGGACCCTTCGTCTTGCCGAAAAGTATCAGGGCTACCGCATCAAAATCGGTTGTGCGCGACAAGTCATGCTGTGTGTCAGACGCCCAAAGGACGACCCCAATGTCGATAACAAGTAAGGGGTCGCCTCCAGCGACATGGATTGTTGCATGCTAATCCCTAAGTAACGCAATCCACGTCGCGATCACACAACGAATAGCGTTACCTTGTTACTCAGAGGCCACCCTCCGGGTGTTTTGCGACACATTTTGGTGCGGTTGCCCTGGAAAAGTAGGGCGTAATTTTCCTTATCTCGGCAGGAATGCTTATATTTGCCATCCAATTAAGTCAAGACAACATGGAAATAGTCAATCTGCTGGAATTGAGCGAACGTGCCCAGTTGCGCCAATGGCTGCTCGAGAACCACGATACCGTGCGGGAGTGCTGGGTCATTACCTATCGCAAGAACAAGCCCGAATGGGCCGCTCTGTCCTATATCGACGTGGTAGAGGAGGCGCTCTGCTTTGGATGGATTGACTCTACCAGCAAGAAAATGCCCGACGGCCGCTTGGCCCAGCGCCTGTCGCCGCGCCGACGGGGCAGCCACTGGACCGACCTCAACCGGCAGCGCTGCCGCGACCTCGAGGCCCGCGGCTTGATGACCCCTGCCGGCCACGCGGCCTTGCGGGCCCATGAGTCGATGCGTAAGGCCAAAAAGACCAACAGTTAACACCACTGGAATCATGATGAACATCGAGGACTTTCGCGATTATTGCCTTTCCTTGCCGGGTGTGACCGAGGCGACGCCGTTTGAGAAATTCTCGCGCGGCAGGTTCACGATCCTTGTGTTCTATGTGTCGGGCCACATGTTCTGCTACTTCAACATCGACGATTTCTCGCAGGTGACTGTCAAGTGCGACCCCGCGAGGATCGTTGAACTCAAGGAGGCTTATCAGGCCGTCAGCGACCCCTACAACGGCAACAAGAAGCACTGGATAAGCGTCCACTGGGGCCAGGATCTCACCGACGACGAGATTTTGGCTCTCGTGAAGGACTCCTACAACCTGGTTTCCTCAAAGAAAAAAACTAACAACTAAAAATACTAAAGACATGATTGATCAGATTATTGAATTCAACAAGCAGTTTGTGGCCAGCAAGGGCTACGAACCCTATGTGACCGATAAGTATCCCGACAAGCGCTTGGCGGTACTCTCGTGTATGGACACCCGCCTGACCGAACTGTTGCCTGCCGCGCTGGGATTGAAGAACGGCGATGCCAAGGTCATAAAAAATGCGGGTGGCTTGGTGATTTCGCCGTTCGACTCGGCGATACGCAGCCTCGTTGTCGCCGTCTATGAACTGGGTGTGGAAGAAATCATGGTGGTGGCGCACAGCAACTGCGGAGCGTGCCACATGAGTTTCTCTCACTTCCATGAACAGATGACGGCCCGCGGCATCACCGACGAGACACTCGACACCATACGCCACAGCGGCATCGACCTCGACTCGTGGCTGGAGGGCTTCAAGGATACGCCCGAGTCGGTCCGCAAGACCGTTACCACCATCAAGAGCCATCTGCTCATGCCGCGGGACATCACGGTGCGCGGCTTTATCATTGACTCGGTAACCGGCGCGTTGGAGGAAATCATTTAGACACGTCCATCACTAACAGATGATATGGAACAGATAGAAAGAATCACCCTGATGGAGCAGCGCCTTAACCGCGCACTGGCTGCCGCCCGTCAACTTGAAACCGCCCTGGACGCATTTGAGGCCGTGCGTGAAGACGTCAAGGCCCTTGAGGGCTACTATGGCAGTGAGGAGTGGAAACAGGACTATCACGATGACGAGGCCGGGCGACTGCCGGGCGACTTGCCGCGAGGCGTGCTCAGCGAAGATGCGGTTTGGAACCTGCTCGCCGATTGCCGCGAGTTGAACATCAAGATGCTGGAAGTAGTCGCCTCATCCCTGTGAGGCCGACCAGCCCCGGTCGCTGGCGGGTAGGGCCTCGCCTTGGCGTGGCCGTTCCCTCTATTCAAAACTACGAATTCCACGAACCTTTAGCTCGGCGAAGCCAATTTTACTAATTTGGCATCCGCGTACTTATTTATCTCGAATTCCACGAATGCCAAAAAACCGCTGATTATCGCGAAATAATCAGTGTTAATTCGCGTAATCGGCGTTAAAATATACAACCTGCCTCATAGCGGCTACGCCAAGGCGAGGCCCTACATCCTGCGGATTCTCCACTGATGCGTTTTACCGGACAATAATATTTTTTTATTAATTTCCCGTGCGATAGCACGGTTATATTACCAAATGGCAATGGGGAGGCAGCACCGGTGCTGATGGCCTTCAGTTAATCGGCTGGATAGTTCATCCAGTGGTGGCGTTCCTCGGGAGACATCTTCTCGATGGCATATCGCAGGGTCGTGCGTGGCATCGTCGCTGCGTAGGCCGTGAGGAATTGCCGCAACTCATCCATGCCGTCACGCTTGCCCATCTCGCGCAGCATCCACCCGACGGCTTTGTGCATCAGGTCATGAGGGTGGTGAAGGTGGACGGTGGCATAGCGCAGGCACCATGACGGGTCTCCGGCGCGGGTTGTCCACCAGGTGCATACCATGCTCATGCGTTGGAGCCACAGGCACTCGCTGGCTGCCAAATCGTCCAGGATAGCCTGTTTGTCGCCCATGAGAGAGGGCAGCATGAGCCAATGGCCCAACAGGCCGGGAGCCGACAGATCCACCAGGTCCCAGTTGTTGGCTCGCTCGGCATATTGCAGGTACATCTTGACGATCTCGTCCCTTTTGGCGATGGCTTGACCGTCATTTTCCAGTCGTTTCGTCGCCAGCTTGCCGAAGCGCTCTACCAGCACCAGCAGGCCGAACAGTCTCACCTCGTGCCACCGCGACATCAGCAGCTCAGGCACCTGCTCGACAGGCAGGTCGCGTGCCAGGGTCTTGACTAACTGGCGCGTTTGAGGCACTTTGAGCCCCAGGAATTCGTCACCCTCGCCATACTCGCCAGGCCCCGTTTTGAAGAAGCGCGTCAACTGCTGCCGCTGCCGTTCGTCGCGCAACGCCTCCATGTGCCTGATAATCTCTTTTGCCGTCATAATACCGCTAAAATGAAAATTATGATGGCAAAATTAAATAACTTTTTTAAACTACGAATTACACAAATTGAACTTATTTGGCATCCGCGTTCGTGGTTGTCGGCGAATTAACCGAATTGAACGAATTGCGGCCGATTTGTGCAGCTTCAGAAAAATTCAGATGATTCAGTTGTTTTTAAGTGTCTTTTAGTGGATTATGTAGTTAAAAAATGTTAAAACGGGGGGGGTAAATAAACCCACTTGGCCTAAGGGAGTCTAATGATTGGATAACGTCCCCTATGGCGTTATCTTTCAACCATTTGTGACCAAGAATAAAGATTATTAAACCCAAATTAACCGACGAAAAGATGAAAAAATTCAAGAGTTTATTATGGCTTTTTGCCATCCTGATGCTGGCAGGCACCTCATGCGGGGATAAAGACAATGAGCCAGATGCGGCATACAATTATTATATGCTTATTCAGTCGCAGGTAGCACTAGACCTGTCGGACAATGCTGAGGAGGACGGCACGTTGGTTGGCGGGCAAGTAAGTGTGATTTCCAGGACGGTTTCTCGCATGCAACAGGTCGTTGCGCAGTATGAGTCAGACCAAACCTCAACCGATATCGAACCTGCCTTGCTCACGGCATGTGACAGCATCTATCGTGAATATACCTCGGCCTATGTCCAGTATTCGGGACAGACCTTGTGTTTTGTGCAGATTATCCGCCGCAAAATAGAGGATGGCAAGTCACAAGACGGCACTACACTCAAGACTTACTACTTTAGAGCACTTAAGGACCTTGGCCCTGGTGGGTCTAGTGATTCCACACCACCGGAATTCTCACTAGATAGGCCTGAAGCGTTAGAAGCCGTTGATTTAGGCCTGTCTGTCAAATGGGCCAATTGCAATTTGGGCGCCAAGTCACCCGATGAGTATGGCGGCTATTTTGGCTGGGGCGACCCAACGGGTACTCTGTGGGACGGAAACGGAATTTATAAACAAGGCGGCGCATTCGTGTGGGAGACCGATAACTTCGGCGGCATGAATCCCCCTGCCGAGATTGGCGGCACCCCGTTAGACGTTGTGACGGCACATTGGGGAAACAGTTGGAAGACGCCAAATGGATATGAGGCTTACGAATTATGCAGCCGATGCGAGTGGAAATTGCGTTCACAGAATGGTCGCAATTGGTATGAGGTCATCGGCCCTAACGGCAATAGCATCATCATTCCGTTGGCGGGGCTCTATGGGATTATCCCACGTAAAGGTAACTCATCATTAATGGAAGGCCCATTGCATTCTAATTCCTCAGGATGGTATTGGACTTCAACCATCTGTGACACGCCAGGCACTTCTAAAACTCGGGGTTATGCCGTTCAAGAGGGTGTGGCAACTGCTTGGATGTTTATTTGCGATTCATCGCGAGGCGACTTGACGGGGCTGAACATGTTCAATGAGCACCTACGCGCCTTCCACATGTCGATACGTCCCGTGTATGTGAAACCCGAAGATATACAACCTAACAACTAAAGACAAAGAAAGATGAAAACTTACAATTACTTATTTGGAATATTTGCCATCCTGCTGATGGCGACAGGATGCGGAAAGGATGACGAGCCCGATTTCAAAATCGAGCCACCAGTATTTAATCTTCAAAAGTCGAGTGCGGTAGAGGCCGTGGATCTGGGCTTATCGGTCATGTGGTCTAACTGCAACTTGGGTGCCAGTTCGACCACAGACTATGGCGGCTACTTCGCTTGGGGAGACCCCACCGGAGCCTTGTGGTCAGGCGATGGAATTGGCTATGATGACGACGGCTACAGTTGGAATACCAACAACTATGGCGGTAACAATCCGCCCGCCGACATCAGCGGAACGGCCCTCGATGTTGTTACCGCACATTGGGGTAACGGCTGGCGCATGCCCACCTATGCCGAAATGCGGGAATTGAGAACACAGTGCCAATGGACCCTATTAGAGCAAGGTGGAGTTAAATGGTATGAAGTGGTTGGCCCCAATGGTAATAGCATCAATTTACCGGTTGCTGGAATGTATTATGACCCAACAGGTTATCCAAACGCTAGGTTTCGTGGTGGCCCTGCACATGTCAACAAGGGAGCCTTTTATTGGACATCAACTGTTAGTTGGTCACAAAATAAGCTGCGAGGATATGATATTCATTCTGGTGTAGTAACCGCATGGTGTTTGTTGGAAGAGATAGAAGGAAGAACCTACTACATCGACTATGTGCGAGCCTTCCACATGTCAATCCGTCCTGTCCACGACAAGTAAAACGAAAAACCTGACTTTTTATAAAAACCTAATTATTTAAAATTATGAATGCAATCAAGAATTTCATATGGCTTGTTGCCATCCTGATGGTTGCCATGCCTTCTTGCAAGGACAAGGAGGACGTGTATGACAGCAGCGACTATTATTACTATTTGGACATCCAGAGCGAAGTTCGTCTCAACCTCAAGGAAGTGGATGAGAGTCAAGGAACGATGTCTAATTCTGACTTTGACCTGTTGTCCAAAACCGTATTGTTTATGCAGCAGGCAGTACAGCGGAATAAGTCTATGAAAGGTGACAACCGTGTCAAGGAAGCTGCTTTGCTCACGACCTTAGACAGCCTGTATCGGAATTATACCGATAAGAATCCCGCGAGTAAAGGCTTCCTCATCTGCTATGTCAAGCTTGTCCGCTGCTCCTTATATCCTAATGGGTCTATCAAGGATATGTTGCCGATAAAGTATTTCAACTTCTGGTATGAGATACCTGAAGGCAATGGTAGTGATGGCGGCTCGTCTTCCGAAGATTATTTGGCAAAGCCAGAAACGCTCGAAGCTGTCGATTTGGGACTTTCGGTCCTTTGGGCGAATTGCAACATTGGTTCTGACCATCCCCGTAATTATGGCGCTCGCCTGGCTTGGGGCGAACCCACAGGTAAATTATGGACTGGAGAAGGCATTGGTCGGAATGACAATGGCTACACTTGGGACACCAATGAGTATGGTGGCAACAATCCGCCAACCGACATAGCCGGAACAGCACTAGACATCGTTACTTTGAATTGGGGCGAGGGCTGGCACATACCCACTTATGACCAGGCAAAGGAATTGTGCGAGCAATGCCAGTGGAAACTGCGTACATTTGGCGATCTCAAATGGTATGAGGTCATCGGCCCCAATGGCAACAGCATCATCATGCCGCTGGCTGGATTATATGGCGATAATGAATATTACAGTAACCGTTTCAAGGCGGGCCCGTATAACGTTGGTGAAAGGGGATACTACTGGACATCGACCAGTTGCACGACTCTAGGCCCTGGCGAACAGCGCGGTTATGACGTTAACGAGGGCGTGGTAACAGCATGGATTTTCAGATTCAATAGTAATGACGGCGATAACTTGACCCCAATGTTAATTGACCACCTTAGGGCTTTTCACATGTCAATCCGTCCCGTCCACGACAAATAAAACTGAAGTGCTATTCCATAATGTTTTAAACTACGAATTCCACGTATTGAACGAAGGGCATCCGCGTTTTGTGGTTGTCGGCGAATTAACCGAATTGAACGAATTGCGGCCGGTTTGTGCAGCTTCAGAAAATTCAGATGATTCAGTTGTTTTTCTTATCAACGGCTGTCAGTTTTGTATTTCTGTGCCCCACGCCAAGGCGCTAAGGCGCGAAGTAAAGTCCGCCATTAAAGCAGAGAAGTGATGGTAATTACACTTGTGGGATTTTCTGGTTATGGAGACAGCGGCGAGTGCGGTGCATCATTGGGACGGTTCTAACTGATAGCGCCGCTTCGCTTACCGCATCATTAGAACCGTCCCAACTGATGGCACCCGTGCTCTCGCTGGTGGAACGTGTAATATAGAAAGTTATTTCAGGCAACTTAAACAACCTTATTATTTTTTCTGTTGATTAAGTTGTTTACCGTTGTTTCAGTTGTTTTTCAAAACAGTGCGGATGCTTTCAGAGGTATCAGATGATTCAGTTGTTGTTTAAAACAGTGCGGATGCCAATTGGTGTCATTCGTGGTTTCAATCCGTGTGTGGGCGTTTTTTCTACATTTTGAGCGGCGTTTTTATTGTCTACTACTGGAAAAGGTGTATCTTTGTCAGTGGTAATCCTCAGCGCGAGGGATGCCGTGATAACAGAATGATATAAAGTTTTTAATGTAGATCATCTATGAAGAAATTTACCCATGCATGGTTGGCCATGATGGCCATGAAGCGACTCGACCAAGCCGCTATCCCCGAGGTTGAGGGTACCGGAAGTTCTACTAAGGAAGTAGCGAAATATGCGCGCACGCTGGTGCGCTGGTTCAAGAATTACAGGGACTTTGTTGTCCAGGGAGCGTGGTACCCCGACGAGGTCTTCTGCGATCAAGGCGTGAGCCATGGCTTGAAATACACCATCTTTGAGGCAGGCGAGAAGCCCACGTTCATGACATTGCCCTCCACGATGGAGGTGTACAGCCTCATGAAGGCCCAGTCCAGCATCGTCAAGAAGAAAATACCGTTCATCTATTCCAAGGGCAACCTGCAGGACCGATGCGACGCCATGGCCCACACGATTGTGGACAACTTCAAGATTCAGTACCATGAGGAGAAGGGCAATCCCATCCTCCCGTCTTCGACCCACATGGCCATGCGTTTCTACATCATGAGCCATTATCTTGCCGACGGTCACATGCCGTTGCACTGCGATACCCGCTCGCTGAGCACGATTCACGCCGCTATCGAGAAAAGTTGGGAAGACCAGGTCAAGAAGTCCTACCGCATCGATACGCGCAACAACCGCTTCTACTACGACCCCGACGGCTACCCGCTGGCAACCGACAAGATGACAGACCTAATCAAGGCGGTCGGGGAGCGTATCATCAATCGACCGTTCATCTACGGTTGGGGCAACAGCAAGTACGGCACGCGTGACTACATGACGGCCGTGGCCCAGTATTCCTTTATGCTCGCCCAGGAAATGGTACCCACCGATGTAGGTAATGCGACATGGGCGAAATACAAGGAGACCGAGGCCTATCAGCACTTTGACGAGTACAGCGTCAAGTTGCTGGCCGATGCTGTGGACTCCATCGCCAGGGCATGGCTCCATGTGTGGATACGTTACCGCGAGTGGGGCCCCGACAAACCTAAGTCGGGTACCGGCGACAATTATTCGAAATAAACTTTTCTGGCAAGTGCCGTCATCGCTCCAGTGACCAGCCGTGGTCGCCGTGGTAGATCATCTGGCGGGTCATGCCGCCGTCGATGCAGATGTTCTCGCCCGTGATGAAACCAGCCTGGTCGGAACACAGGAACAAGGTCATGGCGGCGATGTCCATCGGTGTCCCAACGCGTCCAACGGGTTGTTGGACCGCGTCGGGGCCGCTGTAGGTCATGTCGCGGGTTTCTATCCAGCCCGGTGAGATGGAGTTGACACGTACCCGTCCGGCAAGACTTACTGCCAGCGCGTGGGTGAGGGCCGCGATGCCGCCTTTGGCCGCGGTGTAGCTCTCGGTCTGGGGCTGACTCATACGGTCACGCGACGACGAGATGTTGACGATGGCGGCATCTGGCGCAAAATGGGGCGTAAGCAGCTTGGTGAGGTAGAACGGGGCTGTCACGCCCACGCTCAAGGCATATTGGAACTCCTCAAAGGTACACTCATCAATGCCCTTCATCAAGGGCAATGCGTTATTGATCAGGTAGTCCACATGGCCATATCTACCGATGACCTCACCGACGAACTTTTCCAGCACCGTCTTGTCGGCGATGTCGCCGACGAAGTGCAGTCCGCCCTGCTTGACCTCGTCATGCATGCTTGCCGACCCTGGTTGAACCGCAATCTTGTCAATCACGCACACATGGGCGCCCGCACGGCCGAACTCCTCGGCGATGCAGCGACCGATGCCCTGCGCACCACCTGTCACCACTGCCACCTTATCCTTGAATTGCATGATAGTTTAAAGTTTAAAGGTTAAGGGTG
>JAEEGL013428850.1_pt1 | contig 13257 bp, 9 predicted proteins | sample 9134231 | NCBI WGS metagenome assembly JAEEGL01 (sample SAMN16246548, study PRJNA631951) | gut metagenome | biome: gut microbiome; feature: rumen; material: fiber-attached | host: Bos | place: Iran: Karaj | collected 2018-10 | reverse complement strand
TTCGGATTCACACCGACTGAGTATGAACGTGCTAAAGAGTCTTATCTGAGTGAGCTGAAGAAGCTTTACGATAACCGTGCTAAGACCAAAACTGAAATCTATGCTGATCAATATATAGAGAATTTCCTTGAAAATGAGCCGATTCCTTCTATCGAAGACCAGTATAATCTCACCAACCAGATTGTGCCTGCCTTGTCTTATGATGTTATCAACGAATTGGCTAAGGAATTTATTTCCTCCTCTGACACCAATCTCGTAGTTGCCGGATTCCTCCGCGAGGCCGACGAAGTGAAACTCCCCACTGTGGAAGAGGTGAAGAGCGCCATCGCAGGTGTACGCGCCGAGAAACTTGAGGCTTATAAGGACAATGTTATTACCGAGCCGCTGATGGCTAAGCTTCCTAATAAGGGAAAAATAGCCAAGGAGACTGAGAATAAACAGTTTGGTTACAAAGAACTGTTGCTCTCAAATGGTGCGAAAGTTATCCTCAAAAAGACTGACTTTAAAGACAATGAGATTGTCATGCAGGCTTTTGCTCCCGGTGGTATGGCTCTCTATGGAAAACAGGATTATGACAACCTCAAAATCCTCTCTATGGGTATCGCAACGGCTGGATCAGGCAACTTCTCTTCAAATGAACTGACCAAAGTGCTCGCAGGCAAACAGGTGGATGTCGAATTCTCTATGGATGTGACCGAACAGACGGTTACTGCATCTTCTACTCCCGATGACCTCGAGACAATGATGCAACTCCTCTATCTCCAGTTCACTGCCATCAAGGCCGACCAGCCTGCGTATGACCAGGGAAAGGGATTCATGGAACAGCAATTCAAAAACCTCTCGCTCAACCCGCAGATGGTGTTCGCGGATTCATTGCAATCAACTCTGACGAACAATTATCCTCTGAGCAGACTCCCGAAGGCGGAAACATTCGAAAAAGCCGATTACAACCGCATGCTCCAGATTCAGCGCGAACGCTTGGCTAATGCCCGTGATTATACTTTCACATTCGTTGGCAACTTCGACGAGGCTGTCATGCGTCAGTATGTTGAACAATACATCGCATCGTTGCCTTCAACGAAGAAAACCACCAAAAAGGTTGATGTGAAGCATATCTGGAACGGTCATGTTGAGAACCGCTTCAAGGCAAAGATGCAGGACGGACAGTCTATCGTTGTAGAGGCTTGGAGAAGTAACAATGTGCCTTACACTGTAGAAAACCGCACTCTTCTCAGAGCGGCAGCTGATGTGCTCGAGGCTGTATATCTCAAGTCTATTCGTGAGGAGAGCGGAGCGTCTTACACTGTTTCTGCACAGGCCGATGTAGATACCGACGGCAAGGAGTATTACTTCACCCTGATGGGTTATTGCCCCTGTGACCCCGCAAAGGCTGAACTTGCTGAGAGCCTCCTCAAACAGGGTATGAACGATGCTGCTAAGAGCATTGATCCTGAAGTACTGAAGAAGGTGAAAGAGGCCCTGCTCAACCATTTCGATGATGACTGCAGAAATAATAAGCAGTGGCTCAATTACATCTACCGTTACAACAAATATGGAGTGGACTTCTTTAATGGTTACAAGAATGTGGTCAATGCCATCACTCCCGAAAAGGTCAGTGCTTTCATCCGCGACTGCATCCTCAAATCTGGTCACCACGCTGAGGTGGTCATGATGCCGGAACCCGCAGAATAACTCGATTCTTATCTCGCCAGACTATAGGGCGGCGCCTTAGTGCCCGCCTTTATGGCCAGCGAATCCATAACTACGAATTTCACGAATTAAGTGAATTGCCGCCTGATTATCAAGCGACCAATCAATTCCCTTAATTCGTGAAATTTGTAGTCTAGAATGAATAGGCCTTAGAATCGAGCGTTTGGAGCTCTCTACATTTCCCTAATTCGTTCAATCCGTCAAATCCGTTGTCTTTCTTACATTCGTTGAATTCGAGCAATTCGTAGTCTAGAATGAATAGGGCTTAGAATCGAGCGTTTAGTGCTCTCCGCATTTAACTTATTCGTTCAATCCGTCAAATCCGTTGTCTTTCTTAAATTCGTTGAATTCGAGCAATTCGTAGTCTAGAATGAATAGGGCTTAGGATCGAGCGTTTAGTACTCTCCACATTTCCCTAATTCGTTTAATCCGTCAAATCCGTTGTCTTTCTTAAATTCGTTGAATTCGAGCAATTCGTAGTTTCGTAATAAAAGCCAATTAGGTCAATCTGTTGAACTGTTCATTTTATCCTGCAACTTGACCAGTTCATCACGGTATTGAGCGGCTTGTAAGAAGTCCAAATTTTTCGCTGCCTCTTTCATCAATCGTTCTGTGTTGGCGATAGTCTTTTTCAGTTGTTCCTTCGTCATGTATTCGATGATAGGATCGGCGGCCATGTGTCTGCTAGGCTCTATATAAGCATCACCGTAAGTCTTTGATGTAGTGGCAGTCTCCGACGGTTTGCCCGAGATGGTTTGCTGAATGGCTTTCTCAATCTGTTTCGGAGTGATGTGGTGCTCCTCGTTATATTTCAATTGCTTGTTCCTGCGGTATTCGGTCTCGTCAATGGTCTCTTGCATGCTCTTCGTGATGGTGTCGGCATACATGATGGCCTTGCCATGGATGTTACGGGCAGCGCGCCCGACAGTCTGCGTCAATGAACGATGGCTGCGCAGAAATCCTTCTTTGTCTGCGTCAAGGATGGCCACCAACGACACCTCTGGCAAATCCAGACCCTCACGCAAGAGGTTCACGCCCACAAGAACGTCTATTCGACCTGCACGTAAATCGTTGAGTATGTTCACACGGTCTAATGTCGATACGTCGCTGTGTATATAGTTCGTGCGAATATCATGGTTCAGGAAATACTCAGTCATTTCTTCTGCCATGCGTTTGGTCAGAGTTGTCACCAACACACGCTCGTCGCGTGCAGCACGTTGTTCTATCTCTTCCATCAGGTCATCTATCTGATTCTCGCTCGGGCGGATCTCTATCTCCGGGTCTAGCAATCCCGTGGGGCGAATCACTTGTTCCACATACACACCTTCGCTCTGTTCCAACTCATAATCTGCTGGGGTGGCTGACACGTAGATGACCTGATGAATCATCTCGTTGAATTCGTCAAATTTCAGTGGACGGTTGTCAAAGGCGGCAGGTAGACGGAATCCATATTCCACCAGATTGGTCTTGCGGGCACGGTCACCACCGTACATTGCATTGAGTTGGGGCACACTGACGTGGCTCTCATCGATAAACATCAGATAATCGTCGGGGAAGAAGTCCAATAAACAGTAGGGCCTTTGTCCGGCCTCACGTCCGTCGAAATAACGTGAGTAATTCTCGATGCCAGAACAATGACCCAATTCCTTGATCATCTCCATGTCATATTCCACACGTTCCTTGATGCGGTGTGCCTTCAAAGTGTCGCCTATTTCGTTGAAAAAGTCTATCTGTTTCACCAGATCGTCTTGTATCAGCCGGATGGCTGTCTCCTGTTGCTCTTTCGATGTGACGAACAGGTTGGCTGGATAAATCTGGTATTCCTCAAATGCTCCCAGCCGTTGATAGGTCAGTGCATCTACCTCCTCGATGGAGTCTATCTCGTCATCCCACCAGGTCACACGCAGCACATTGTCGCTATATGCCATGAAGATGTCAACCGTGTCGCCTTTTACACGGAAATTGCCGCGGTTCAATTCGATGTCATTTCTGACATAAACCGCTTCTACCAAACGTCTCAGAAACATGTTACGGTCAATGCGCAGTCCCTTATGGATACTGATTACACTGCCAGCCAGAGTGGTGGGACCGCCCATGCCGTAAATGCACGAAACGGATGATATCACCACTACGTCTCTTCGGCCGGATAATAAGGATGACAGGGCCGAGAGTCGCAGTTTATCAATCTCGTCATTGATGGCAAGGTCTTTCTCTATATATGTGTCAGATGAGGGCAGATAGGCTTCTGGCTGATAATAGTCATAATAGGAAACGTAGTATTCTACAGCGTTTTCGGGGAAGAACCCGCGCATCTCTTCGTACAATTGCGCAGCCAAAGTCTTGTTGTGACTCAATATGAGTGTCGGGCGGTTCACGTTGGCTATCACGTTGGCCATCGTGAAGGTCTTACCCGAACCTGTCACACCCAACAATACTTGAGATTTGTCGCCACGAGTCAAACCGTCAGTCAATTCTCTGATAGCTTCGGGTTGGTCTCCTGTAGGCTTATATTTGGAGGTAAGTTTGAAATTCATGCTGCGAAAATACAAAAAACTGCCGCATTTCATGCAAATTTTCCTAAAAAATATTGCAATTACTTGGGAAATCGTGCAAATAGCAGTAACTTTGCAACTTGAATTTGAAAAATATGAAGAAAGTCATACCATTCATACTGATTTCTATGCTTTTGTGCGTCTCATGTGCGAACGAGTTCAACGCCATGTATAAGACGGACAATTATGATCAGAAATATGAATATGCCAAGCAGTGTTATCTCGACGGGAAATATACCCGTGCCACATTGCTTCTGCAGCAGGTCGTTACCCTCATGAAGGGAACGGACAACGGACAGGAGTGTCTCTATATGTTGGCCATGGCCACTTATAAAGGCAAGGACTATGAGACGGCTGCTGAATATTTCCGAAAATACTACACCTCATACCCCAGAGGCACTTATGCAGAATTGGCATCGTACCACATCGGTCAAAGCTTGTATGAAAGTACACCTGAGCCAAGACTCGACCAGACACCGACTTTGGCTGCAATCTCTGCTTTTCAGGAGTATCTCGACCTCTTCCCCGACGCTTCCATGCAGATGAAAGAGAATGCACATAAAAAGTTGTTTGAACTTCAAGACAAACTTGTGCAGAAAGAGCTGAATTCTGCCCGTCTTTACTACGACCTCGGCTCATATTTCGGAAATAGTGGAGGCGAAGGGTCATCAAGCAATTACGAGGCGTGTATCATCACAGCGCAAAATGCCATCAAAGACTTTCCTTACAGTGCTAAACGCGAAGATTTTGCATATCTCATCATGAAAAGTAAATTCCAGTTGGCTACGCAAAGTGTGGAGGAGAAAAAATTGGAACGTTTCCGCGACGCAGAAGATGAATGCTACGGATTCCTCAATGAATATCCCGACTCTGAATTTACAAAAGAGGCAGAGAAATTTATCGCGGTCTGCAAAAAGCATATTAAAGACTAAACTCTTACGGCAGTAATTGCCGGTATTGTATTGCAAAACAGTTTTTTATTTTATAATCTTATCATTTTAATTTTATAAATGGATTACAAAAAGTCAAAAGCACCGGTCAACACCGAGACACGCAACATTATGGATCTTTGCGATGAGACCGGTAATATCTATGAGAGTGTTGCTATCATTGCTAAGAGGGCAAATCAGATCTCAGGTGAAATCAAACAGGATCTTGACAAGAAGTTGAAAGAATTTGCTTCTTACAACGACAGTTTGGAGGAAGTGTTTGAAAACCGTGAACAAATAGAAATCTCACGTTATTACGAGAAGTTGCCAAAACCGACGCTCCTCGCTACACAAGAGTTTATCGACGGAAACGTGTATTGGCGCGATCCTGCAAACGACAACCAACCCTCATTCTAATGATACAGCGCATACAAACGGTTTACATGCTGTTGGCGCTTATCGCCACTGTCGTCTGCCTGATTTGTCCTGTCGGACTGTTTCAGGCTGACGCTCTTGGTGTAGGCGACATTACCATGTACAACCTCTTTTTGCAGCAAGGCGATGTGAAATCTTTCTCCGTATGGGCGATGTTCGCGCTTTTGCTCTTCACATGTCCGCTTACCATCTTGGCTATATTCCTCTATAAAAATAGGAAATTGCAGGCCAGAGTTTGTGCTTACAACATTCTTCTATGCCTTGCATGGATTGCGGTATTTGTCATCTTCGGATATGTCAATAAACCCGAAGGAGCGAAGTTCACCCCGTTTATCTGGGCGGCTCTTCCGGCTGTGGCGCTTATCTTCCATTTCTTGGCGCGTAAAGCCATTATTCACGACGAGAAACTGGTCCGTGCTGCAGACCGCATCCGATAACAGCCATCTCATTCTCACCCGCCTATTTCGGCGGGTGTCATTTTATAATTTCAGACGAATAAATAAAAGGTGCGACCGTTTGGCCGCACCTTATTATTTTTTTGATTGTTGTTGTTGATAAATATTTCTTTAGGAATTAGAGACCCAGGCCTTTCTTCACTGCGTCAGCACCTTTGTCTACAGCACCGGCAGCAGCGCTCTTGGCAGCCTCGCCTGCATTCTTGACAGCGTCTTTGGCTCCCTCTACGGCTTTGTCAGCAGCGGCTTTTGCATCCTCTACCACTTTCTCACCTGTAGCCTTGGCAGCGTCAACGGCATCTTTGGCACCTTCAACTGCACCCTCTGCGCTATCCTTAGCACCTTCAACTGCAGCAGCGGCAGCATCAGCACCAACCAATTTAGCAACGTCAATGCTGCTCACATTGTCAATCAGACCGCTGACGATTGCATTGCCACCGACAAATGCTTTAATAGCCTCAGCCTTCTCTTTCAAGAAGTTCTGTGCTTTCTCAATGTACTCCTTAAACTTCGGATCGTTAGCTTTCTCTTTCACAGTGTTCAAGAGTGCTTCGAATTTGCTCTCGTCTTTTGCCTCCATGGCTGCGTTCAGCTCAACAGCGGGGTCAGATGCGGGATCAACCTCAGCAACGGCTTCTACGTTCTCTTCTGCTTTAGGAGCCTCTTCCTTTGCTTTGTCTTTGCAACTGGTCAGGCACAGTCCTGCGACTGCGAGTGCCATAAATAATACTTTTTTCATAGTTTGTAAATTTTGATTAGTAAAACAATTGTTTATAAAACATGGCAAAGATAATCCATTTAATCATTCATTGTTAACTTTTTATATTTTTTAACGCAATTTTTTGTAACTTTTCTGTTTTATAACCTTAAACTGCTGATTCTAAGGGATTATTTCTTCTTTTTCAACTTCTTTTTTTAACTTTGCAACATCATTGATAACTAATAACCTATTAAGATGAAAAAAACATTGTTTGCCATTGTGATGACCACGATGGTTTGTGCTTGCAACAGTAATGCCAATAAAGCCGATGCATCTAGTGCTAACGAAAAATCTCAAACTGAGGAAAGCCGTGGTGATGAGCCGATGGCTGTGGATGCAGAAAAAGCAATTGAGGTGTCTAAGGACATCGTCATTAAAGAAGAATCGGTATGGAACAACGGATGCGAATTCTTCTCCGTCAGAAAAGACGGTGATGTATTCGCGTTCATCGGAGGTACTTTACACGAAGGTGGTTGTTGTTTTGGATTGAAACCGGATGGTAAAGGTAAATATGCTGTCGTTCCTGTGCGTTGGTCTGTAGATCCTGAGTATGAAAGCGAACCTCAATTAGAGGCTGTAGGGATGTATAATAATAAGGATGCGAAAATGACCGCTGAAGCCAAAAACATTGACGGACAAGATTGTATCATCATTCGCCATCCGAAAAAAGGTGTCGTGTCTGTGTTGGTGTCTAACGAAGGACTCTATCAAACGATTGTGAAAGGTATGGCCGAACGTATAGCTGGTAATTATCGTGACCAAAACGGAAAGGAATATTCTTTCAATTCTGACATGACATACTCCATCGATGGTAAAAAAGGAAAGTACCAGTTCGGCGAGTCTTATGACACTCCTGTCTTTGTTATCAAATTGGCTGATAAAACCGACTGGGGCATTGATTATGCTGATGGCAAACTTACGCTCAAATCGGTCGTCTTTGATGAGGACTATGAAGACTATGTAGAAAACCATGCCAAAACCATACGCCTGACACTCATGCCCGATGAATCTGGCAAGTGGCGTTATCCCTTTGCGTCTGAACGTATCCTCACCAACGGCGATGTGGCGAATTACAACAAAGAAGAGTTAAGGGTGATGCGCAACGAGATGTGGGCACGTCATGGCTATAAGTTCAACTCTCCCGACCTGCAACAACGCTTTGGTAAAGTGAAGGCTTACAAACCTGTGGATGACAACAAATCCGTCAGACTTTCTGATATTGAGGCCCTCAATGCTGAACTGATTCAAAATGCAGAGAAATTCTCCGATGAAGACAATTAACTGGCATCTTCACACGAAAAAGAAAGTATAATCAAATTACCAATATTTCTTGTTTTTTGTGATTATTGTCGTATCTTTGCCGCAGATTTGAATAAAATTTACCTGATATGAAGACTGTTATTTACTTTTTGATGAAAAAAATGGTTAGAGTACGCCTGGTTCTCATTGGGGCTATGGCGATGGTTATGACGCCCGTAGGAGCGCAAAACTTCGAAAATGCAACGGAGGCAGTGGCTAATATGGGAGTCGGATGGAACTTAGGCAACACGCTCGATGCCCACGATGTGACAAAAACATGGACCTCAACCGTGCAGCATGAGACTTGTTGGGGACAACCTGTTGCAAAACCCGAACTGTTCAAGATGATGAAGGAGGCCGGCTTTGGAGCCATTCGTGTGCCTGTGACATGGTTTCAGGAGATGGATAGCGAGGGTAAAGTTAAAGATGCTTGGATGAATCGTGTGAAAGAAGTGGTCGACTATGTGCTTGCCCAAGACATGTATTGTATCATTAATGTGCATCATGACACAGGCGCGGACAATGGCACTTTCAAATCGTGGATCAAGGCCGACGAAGATAACTACACTGCTAACAAAGCCAAGTACGAATATCTTTGGAAGCAGATTGCCGAGGCTTTCAAGGACTATGGGGAAAAGTTGCTGTTTGAAAGTTATAATGAGATGCTCGACAAGTTGAACTCGTGGTGCTTCGCATCGTTTTCTGCCCCCGGACAATATGATGCATCTGTGGCAAATTCTGCATACAATGCCATCAACGGTTATGCACGAAGCTTTGTTAACACTGTGCGTGGAACAGGTGGAAACAATGTTCGTCGTAATTTGATTATCAACACATATGCCGCGGCAAATGGAAGTGGAACATGGAACGCACATCTGAAGGAGCCTCTTTCGAAACTGACGATACCTCAGGGTGAAAGGAATCACATCGCGGTTCAGGTACACGCATACCCCAGTATAGTAAATGGAAATTCAAACAAAAGTATTTATACCATCAAGTCTGAGACGAAAGAGATGATGGAAGGTTTGAATACCTATTTCGTGTCGAAGGGCATTCCTGTGATCATTGGCGAATGGAGCACATCAAATGTTGATGCTACGGTAACGGATTACGATGCACGCAGGGACCTCATGTTCCAATTCGTCGACGACTTCGTGGCTCAGACAAAAGCTTTGAATATTGCCACGTTCTACTGGATGGGCCTCTCGAATGGTGCATACCGTTCAATGCCCGCATTCAATCAAGCCGACTTGGCTGAACGTATTGTCAAGGCATATCATGGAAGCGATTTCGAGGGTAGGTATCCCACGGCTGATGACTTCCAAACTGTCTATAGTGTGACTTACAACACCCAATGGGGTGAATTGTTCCTCTATGGCGATTGGAACAGCACTGCATCGCTCAAGACAAGTGAATACTCAGGCATTCGCGTGGAGTTGGACGATGACTATTCCGACAAATTACAGGTAAAGGTGTATGGCGACAAGAAAGATGCTAGCCATTACAACGAACAGTATGCGCCTCTGACTTCTGGCTCAAACACTTCTACTATCTCATTCGACACAAGCGTTTTGGGCTCGAACGTGTATCGCATCACTCTTCAGGAACTTAATGGAGAAGCAATCACTGCCAAAGTGATTGATGTCGTATTACTCAAGAAAGACGGCACCGAGATACCAGGAAAAATCTCTGTAGGATGGGGATGCTCGCTGACTTCGGAATCGGTTCCCATTGCGGGAATTTCTTCTGTAGAAATCAACAAGCCTCACAACAATGGTGCCATCTACAACCTCAGCGGTCAACAAGTGAACAATCCTGGTCCGGGTATTTATATCCAGAACGGTAGAAAGTTCGTTATTCTTCGTAGATGATATTTTTTGAATAGTCTTTGATACTTTTGATGGATGCAAATGGTAAGATTTTTCTTATCTTTGCATCCATCAATAATAATGTCGGTCACGCTTTTTGAAATGATGCCGTCATTTTAGGCGAGAATTTTTAACATACCTAACTATATTATCGATATGAAAAGATTTGCATTTATCGCATTATGTCTCTTGGGTTGTTTGGTTTCTATCCATGCCCAGAAAAAGTCTCCTTCTGTAAAGTTCGACGCGTATGAGTGGGATTTCGGTACCGTTGACGCGTCAAAAGGTGCCGTTTGTCATACGTTCACATTGAAGAATATTTCAAATGGAGATTTCAAAATCTCAAAGGATATCCCTTCGTGCGAATGTATCAAAGCCATTTATCCCGACAAAACCATCAAAAATGGGGAGTCTGTCGAGGTCATGGTCGCTTTCTACCCACAAAAGTCTTTGGGTAAGACATTCCGGAGTGTGGAACTGATTGATAATTATGGGGCTACTTTGGGGGCTTTGTCTGTCAAGGCCATGGTCGTAGAGGGCAATCCGCAGGGCGTTCAAACTTATCCTTACCAAAATCCGGACTTGTCATATGCGGAGAGAGTGGAAAACCTGCTTTCCTTGCTTACTCCCGAAGAGAAAGTTGGATTGATGATGAACAAATCCGTTTCTGTCGATCGCCTTGGCATCCCTTCCTATAACTGGTGGAGCGAGGCTTGCCATGGTGTGCGCCAGGGCGGTTATACCGTATATCCGCAACCTATAGGTATGGCGGCGGCTTTCAGCGAAAAACTTGTCTACGACGTATTCTCTACAGTGTCCGATGAGGCGCGTGCCAATTGGAATCGCTCCGACCATAATGTTTTCAATGTGAAGATGGGTGCCATCTATTATCCCGGTAATCCTGAACTGACCTTCTGGTGCCCGAACGTCAACATCTTCCGTGACCCGAGATGGGGACGCGGTCAGGAGACATGTGGCGAGGACCCTTATCTCAATGCGGTGCTTGGTGTGCAGACCGTGCTTGGTATGCAGGGCAACGATGACCATTATTTCAAAACCCACGCTTGTGCCAAGCACTATGCGGTGCACAGTGGCCCTGAACCTCTCCGTCATACCTACAACGCTTCGGTGTCGATGCGCGATCTTTGGGAAACTTACCTTCCTGCCTTTAAGGCATTGGTGAAAAAAGGCAATGTGCGTGAGGTGATGTGTGCCTACAATCGCTACGAAGGCGTACCTTGTTGTACCAGCGACCGGTTGCTCGTTGACATACTTCGCAGAAAATGGGGCTACGATGCCATTGTGCTTACCGACTGCGATGCTATCAATAATTTCTATAATAAAGGACAGCACGAGACCCACAAAGACCCGCTGTCGGCTTCTGTTGATGCTGTGCTCAATGGTACTGATCTCGAGTGTGGTAAAGTGTTCATGGTCTTGACCGAGGCTTTGGAAAAAGGATTGATCAAGGAAGAGGTTCTCGACTACCATCTTCGAAAAACACTCTATGGCCGCTTCGAACTGGGTATGTTCGACCCCGCAGAGAAATTGCCATGGGCAAACCTTGCACCTGATGTCATCAGCAGCGAGGCTAACGACCAATTGGCCACACAAGCAGCGCGTGAATCGATGGTCATGCTGAAAAACAATGGCGTCCTGCCTCTTTCGAAGAGTATTAAAACTATTGCGGTCGTGGGTCCGAATGCCGATGATACCGAACTGCTCAACGGCAACTATGGCGGCACTCCCACACCTGAACACAAGCACTCACTGCTCGCTGGTATCAAGGCGGCTGTCCCTGGGGCCAATGTCATATACAAGAAGGCATGTGAACTCAATGATGATTATACTACGGTACACCACCTTCAAGATTTTAATGACGGAAAAGGCGTAAAGGTTGAGTTCTACAACAACAAAGAACTCAGTGGAGACCCCGTTAAAACCGATTATTACAAAGAATTCAATTTCTCCACTTTCGGCGCATGGGGCTTTGCTGAGGGTGTTGACAAGGACAATCTTTCATTGCGAGTCACCGGACAATATAAGGCTACGTTTACTGGCGACATGAAATACACCCTGATGACAGACAACGGTTATCTCCTCAAAGTTAATGGCGAGGTGGTCGAGGATGCCAAACCCGGTGGTGGAAGACCCGGTTTCGGATTCCGCCGTCAGGTGGAGTATAAATCGTTCCCTGTCAAAGAGGGTCAAGTGTATGACCTCTGCATTGAATACAAGAGAGGTAATGGCAACTTTGCTATGTTCAGAGGTGATATTTGCGAGAGGGTTCTCATCGATTTCACCGATTTGGCCAACGAGGTTCGTCAGGCTGATGCCATCATTGTTATCGGCGGTATCTCTGCTCAGATGGAAGGTGAGGGCGGCGATAAGCAAGATATTGAACTGCCCACCGTCCAACAGCGTCTTGTCAAGGCCATGCATGCTACAGGAAAACCCGTTGTCATGGTCAACTGTTCTGGCTCTGCTATCGCATTCGGCAGCATCGAGTCTCAATACGACGCGCTCATTCAGGCATGGTATCCCGGACAGGGTGGGGCAAAGGCGCTCGCAGACGTCCTCTTTGGTGATTTCAATCCCGCAGGAAAACTGCCCGTCACTTTCTATGCTTCCAACAATGACCTGCCCGACTTCCTTGACTACAGTATGGAGAACCGTACTTATCGCTATTTCCGCGGACAACCGCTCTACGCCTTCGGTTATGGCTTGTCTTACACCACTTTCAACGTAGGTAAAGGTAAACTCTCGAAGAAATCCATGAAGTCTGACGGTAAAGTGACCCTCACCGTGCCCGTTACAAACACAGGCAACAGACAGGGTATGGAAACCATTCAACTCTATGTCAAGGCACTCGACTATCCTGAGGCTCCCATCAAGTCGCTCAAGGGATTCCAAAAACTCGACCTTAAGGCTGGACAGACAGCCAATGCGGTCATTACCATTGATGGCGAGGCATTTGAATACTATGACCCCTCAATCGATGAACTCTCTGTCCGCCCGGGTCGATACAAGATTCTCTATGGCACATCATCCCGTGAGCATGACCTCCAATCACTCGATTTCGTGGTAAAATAACATAATTGGTATATATACAAAAACAACGGATTTCATATCGTGTGAAATCCGTTGTTTTTTGTTTAACGACTATTCCATGATGAGGTCGTAAAAGTCATTAAAGACCTTATTGGGTTAACGATTCGGAGTTCTTATTCTCCCAAGCCTCCCATTCTT
>JAEEGL011328074.1_pt1 | contig 13257 bp, 17 predicted proteins | sample 9134231 | NCBI WGS metagenome assembly JAEEGL01 (sample SAMN16246548, study PRJNA631951) | gut metagenome | biome: gut microbiome; feature: rumen; material: fiber-attached | host: Bos | place: Iran: Karaj | collected 2018-10 | reverse complement strand
GTATATCCTCGATACCGGCCGGTTATGTGCTGACCAAGATTGACTATCTCAGTCAAGCAGGCCGGTCCGGCCTATCTTTCACTTTCTATCTCATCAAATACCTTCTCAAGTTCATCTATCAGGTCCTCAGCGTCCTCTATCCCCACGGATAAACGGACCACTCTGTCCGTGATACCGTTGGCTATCCTTATCTCCTCGGGAACATCCGCATGTGTCTGTGTCGCAGGATAGGTGATCAGTGTATCGACACCTCCAAGGCTCTCGGCATACTTGATCATACGTACCTTCTCAAGGATGCTCAAGGCATACTCCCTGCTCTCAAGCTCTATCGTCAGCATCGCTCCGAAGCCGCGGGCCTGTGCCTTCTGTATCTCATGCCCCGGATGCTCGGGAAGCCCCGGATATATGATCCGCGTAACTGATGACCTGGTCTTAAGCCATTCAACTATGGCCTGCGCATTGGCCTCAGACTGCTTCATCCTAAGGCCCAGCGTCTTGATGCCGCGCAGTACAAGCCAGCTGTCAAACGGAGCCAGACAGGATCCGGTAGTCTTATATAAGAACCTGAGTCTCTCGCTTATATCCTCCCTGTCAGTCACAAGGAAGCCTGCGAGCGTATCATTATGTCCGCCCAGGTACTTGGTCCCGCTGTGGACCACTATGTCCGCCCCGAGCTGAAGCGGATTCTGGAAATACGGTGACATGAAAGTGTTATCCACTATGAGCAATATGTCATGCTTATGTGCGATCTCAGCCACGGCCTTTATATCCGTGATGTTCATCATCGGATTGGTCGGCGTCTCTATATACACGGCCCTGGTGCTGTCAGTGATGTAATCCTCAATGTTTTCCCTGTGACAGTCGATCGAAGAGAACTTAAGACCGTTCTTCTCATTGATCTGGGCAAACAGCCTGATGCTTCCGCCGTAGAGATCCGCATCCGCTATGATATGATCGCCGGGCCTGAATAACTCCATCAGCAGAGTGATGGCAGCCATCCCCGATGAAAAAGCAAGGGCGTCTGTCCCTCCTTCAAGCGAAGCGAGAATCTTCTCGAGCTGATCACGCGTGGGGTTGGATACGCGGTTATAGTCATAGCCTGTGCTGTGTCCCACTCCGGGGTGCGCATAGGTGGACGTCTGATATATCGGATAGCTTATGGCACCGTAGTGCTCAACCTTTCCTTCCGATTCCTCTAGATGCACACATTTTGTATTGATCCCTCTTGACATAGTGGCTTCCTTTCTATTTCCCATTTATCATATTGAATTACTAGGATATATTGATTATAGCAGATGTGTTCAGTCTTGTACAGAGTTTTTTTCATCATTTTCCGTCGGCATGTTGTGCATGAACCTCACGCACAGATACAGAGCCGGGAAAAACGTGAGTATATAAGCGAGCGGCTGGGCTTCCTGAATGCCTGCAAGTCCGCGCAGGTTGGCCAAGATAATGATAGCCGGGATGAAGAACACCCCGCTTCTTAATGATGAAAGCAACGATGCTCCAAAGCTGTGCCCCGTACTCTGGTGAAGCATCTCAGTCACCATGGATAAGGGCAGGAAGAGAAGTGATATGCAGTGAAGTCTGAGAGCCCTTGTTCCGATCTCTATTACTTTCGGGTCATTTCTGAATACTCCGATCAGTCTGCCGGAGCTTAGGAACACGCCGATAATGGCTATGGTCATCAGAACCTCGCCCACGATAAAGGTAAACCTGAATCCCTGACGGACTCTCTTATATCTTCCCGCGCCGAAATTGAAGGCGCTGACAGGCTGGAATCCCTGACCGACGCCAAGCGCAACCGAAAAGATAAAGAACGATATCCTGGATACGATGCTCATCGCAGCTACTGCCTCATCGCCGTATACCCCCGCATGGGAATTGAGGATTATGGTCGCGATGCTTCCAAGTCCCTGACGCAGCAGGCTCGGAAGGCCGATGGCACAGATGGACCATAAGACTGCATCGCCCGGATGAACGCTCTCGATCGACAGCTTACAGGTAGTCCTGCCTGTAAGGAACATCGATAACAGTATAAGGAAGCTTACAATCTGGCTGATGCATGTAGACAGGCCTGCACCTGCAACGCCCATCCTGCATCCGAACATCAGGATCGGATCTCCGACCATGTTAAGGATGGAGCCCGCAAGCAGTCCCACCATACCCATGGCAGCCTTGCCCTCATACCTGAGCACATTATTGAGTGTGAAGCTGGCCGACATAAACGGTGCCGCGATCAGGATATATATAATGTATTCCCTCGCATAGGGAGCGATCGTCTCCGTGGATCCGAGCCACATCACAAGCGAATCCATGTTGAAAAAGGATATGCATGCCAGGAAAAATCCAAATCCCAGAGCATAGAAAAAGGCCGTGGATGCATATACCGATGCTTTCTCAGTGTCTTTAGCCCCGAGAAGTCTCGATGAAATGCTCCCACCGCCCTGTCCGAACATGAATCCAAACGCCTGGATTATCGCCATATATCCGAAGACTATGCCCACTGCTCCCGTAGCTGAATTGCCCAGTCTTCCCACGAATGCAGTATCCACAAGGTTGTAGATATTGGTCACCAGCATATTGATGATCGTCGGGATGGACAGAGAGATGATGAGCTTCGGGATCGGAGTCTCCGTCATTTTTTTATATTGCTTAGTCTGATTATCCATATATATCCTGAGGCCGCCGCCGTACTTGTCCCGTCAGTACAATCTGACGCTGCTGTCGGTCAGTTCATCGCCTTCGTAAGAGAGCTTGACAGAGAAAAAAGGAGAGCCTTCCAGTAACAGCTTAAGGAAGATCTTATCACCCTCCCAGATGCCGATATCCAGAAGCTTATCCTTGGGTATCCACTTAAGATCACCCTCGTCGCACTCAGTAACCGTTCCGTGAAAACTATCGGATGTGAACACATAGATATACTCATCCTCCCAGCCGGCGGATGAGAATGTGATGACACCGCGCATGGTGTAGTCATCGAGGGTAAGTCCGGTCTCCTCATATACCTCACGGCATACACATTCCTCCGGAGTCTCGCCGGACTCGAACTTGCCGCCGATCCCCAGCCACTTGCCCTCGTTGACGTCATTCTTTTTCTTATTGCGAAGCATCATCAGATACGAATCGCCATTGTCTATGTAACAGATAGTCGTAAGTTTCATAACAGGGATATTATAACACAAGGAACATCCCGTCACACAGTCACTTTGATAACCTTCTTCAGGATCACAGGCCGAGTTCCTTCTTAGTTTCCGCCATATCCTCTTCCGTGATCTCGGTAAACGGATCATCTTCAAAGTAGTCGGCAAAGTACTTTTTCAGACCCTCCGGAGTATTATCAGGCATATTTCCGTTCATTTCCCGGATCTCAGCAAAATAATCATCGCTGTTATTTCTCAGATAATTATCAAAGAACTTGAGCGCTTCCTCCACACTGTCGCAGGCGCCAAGATCTTCATTGGCATACACTCCGTAATTCAGACACACGCCGTCTCCTTCTTCCGGCAAAATCCAGTCCGAAAGAATGCACAGACCGCATGAATGCCTTTCATCATACGGGAATCTGTCTGCAGGGCAATTCTCCCTGCCCACAATATACAATCCCGCACCCGTCATCCTGTCTACTTTTACAGGGATCAGTGCCTGGGTCCGCTTGCAGTTATTCAGTTCATCATACATGGTCTGATAATCGGAAACATCTATAAATACTTTGGAATCGGCGTCCTTGTCTTCATACCAGGCTTCAATAAGTTCTAACAGGGTATTGTGGGATCTGGGCTTAGTCAGAGTCTTCTCATCCTTGCCTGCACCGCCCTTGCCTGACTTGCCGTTACCGCCCTTACCTGCAGATCTCCTGCGGGCATCCTTTTCAGACACACCGTCCTTCATATTCGCATAATCCGTTGCTCCGACAGTCGGCTTGGCAAGCGGATAGCCCTGATTATACATGAGGTCGGTAGCCGCTTTATGGATGAGAGCCTTCTCCTTTTTCGGCTCCTTATCACACCGCTCCTTCAGCTTTCCGTTTCTTAAATACCTGTATAAAAATGACTCGCTGCCATTTTTCAGATAATCCGACCGGATATCTTCGAATACAATGTTTTTCAATGTTGACATCTATCGTCTCTCCACAGCTTTACCTGAGGCCTTAAACGCTTTGTTAAGGTATGTATATACCGTAAAATACTCATCATCAAACCATCTTGTGACCCCGCTCTGAGCAAGATATAACTGCAGAGCATTAAAGGCTTCTTCACGCAGGCCATGATGAGACACCATATCAACTATGTTCTCTAAGATCAGTTCGCAGTCTTTTGCAAAACCTTCTTTATCGGAAAAGAACGCAAACCATTCCTTAACATTCTCCCGCCTGTCATAACAGGGAATGTTATCAAGATAGTATTCTTCCTCAAACTCATCCATTTCCGGTACATACGGCTCTATCTCACCGTTTTCCAGCTTTTCATGAAATTCCTGCACCGCTGCATCAAGTTCTTCCTGCTCTTTGTGTCTGATACTTTCAATTACCCCAGGGGATTTCTCATCCTTTTTAATAAGATCCGCTTCTTCCTTAGTCATCAGTTCAAACGCCCTCTTTTTTCCGGACGCGGAGATGTGATCACAGAAATACTCATCCGTTACAGTTTCGAAAGCTGACCACATATCATAGATAACTCCGTGCGGGATCCTTGACGGATAGTCATTCAGGAACCCTATCTTGTCATAACAGATGATGTCTCTGTATATTTCCGCCGTCTCGTTATATACAGGGAGAGCGGTCAGGCGCTCGATCAGGGCATTCCACGTTCCCGGTGGAGACATCTTTCCATCCGGTCCGTCATTGTTGTAAAGAGCAAGCCCTATCATCGTACGAAAATATGCCTTATAGAAGGCCTGCTCCTTTGCAGACAATGTAACCGGCTTCATCTCCGACCCAAAGGGTTGTTCGAAGGTCTTCCTGTATGATCTGTAATCCTTAAGTCTCTCAACGAGTTCATCAACAAGCCTGTTGATCCTTGCCTTGGAGTATTTGCCCGAAGCAGTACTTATCAGTTCAACAAAGCTCTTATCGGAACCTGATAGCAGATCCTTTATCTGTTCATACTTGGCATCAAGACGCTGCCTTCTGTATATAAGAGTTTCAATCGCAGTTTTATCCATCTTCTGCTCCTTTCGTAAAAACTACGCTTTTATTCTGTTTTTATTCTATCACAAACTTCGTTCTCTTTTAATCTTCAGGAAAGATCTTTTCTATAATGATCCATACGAGGACAGAAAAGATCATAATGCATAAACCTAACAGTACTAACGGAAGATTCATAATCTTACCTCCTTATCGTCTACATCGATGCCTCATCATATGAATAGGAAGGAGTCTTATCCCGGAGAACTGCGTTCTTGCCTCCTTCGATGTAATACTCTTTTGTCCTGTCCATACTGAGGATAGTTTCAGGTGCCTTGCCTGCCCTGGTCCCAATAAACTCAGCTGAGTCCATATCATTTGTGCCCAGAAAGATAATATGGTCACAATTGTTGATTATCGTTAATGCCTGCGGCTTGCTGTACAGACTCTCAAGCTGGCTGAGGGACTGAATGCAGAGTGTCAGCCATATGTCACGGCTTCTGACAACCGAGATCAGCTTATCGAAATCAGGGATCCTTGTGCCTGAGGCAAAATCATCCAGTATGATCCTGCAGGGAACCGTAAGCTGACCGTTTTCCAGCTTGTCCGCCTCAGAGGTCAGTACCTGCAGAGTCTGTGTATAGAACAGATTCACCAGATTATCAATGCTGTGATCGGTGTCCGAGATATTAAGGAAGATCACGGTCTTTTCCTTACCTATGGAAGATATATCCAGAAGATTATCATCCGGACCGTACTTATTCGGATCAAATATATCCCTGAGAAGTTCCAGATCGAACGGATAGAGGGCTATATTGACAAAACCGTATATAGATCCCATCGTCTTTTCTGCAGCCATCATACCTTCTATCTGCTCATACCTTTTTGCAGCAAAAGAATTCGGATTATTGAAAACCCATTTGCCAAAGGCCATGTCTCTGTTGCGGCCGGTAAAGATTCTGTAAAGCCTTGCAACGGTGTACATGTTATGATCTTCCCTTGGAAGTGCGGTAAGTGTATAGCTTATGAGAAAATCGAGGATCGCTCTGGCAGAAATGGGCCAGAACACCTCGTCTCTGGCCAGATTGTCAGGTATCAAAGCTGCAGAGATCTTCATGATATCAAGTTCGTTATATGTGTTCCCCCCGATACATCTGACATAGTCAAGCGGATTATACCTGCAGCTTATCATGGGATTCACAAAATCGAGTACCCTCACCTTATACCCCTTCTTAGCAAGTTCGTCCTTAAACATCTTATGAAGCTGACCCTTGGTATCCACAACTATGAGGGAAGAGTCCTGTAAGGTCTTGAGCTGGGTAAATACGATCGACCCAGTCTTGCTGCTTCCCGCAGAACCTATCACGAGGTCATTGTTATTAAGGCCGGTGTCTCTGGTATTATTGCTGACACTTATCCCCTTTCCGAGAACCCTCTTTCCGTATCTGTCTGCATGGTTTGCTTTTGTTTTTTTCACAGCCATCATCATTCTCCTTTCTGTGAGATCAGTGCAAATCCTTTTTCATCAAGGATCGCCGTTGCCAATCCGAACTCGACAGCTTCTTTTGCATCAAAGTAACTGTCGTTCTGCGTGACCTTTGATACCTGCCTGACCGTCTTGCCTGTGCGCTCCGCAATGATGGAGAGAAGTCTTGCATTGGTGTTCTTAAGCTGATTGAGAACCTCCTCCACCTCTCCGGGCTTCTTACCGCCGATATCCCTTCTCCCGAAGGAACAGTCATGGATCATTATGCGGCTGCTCGGAAGCATGAACCTCCGGTCCTTATCGCATCCCAGCATTATGATGCTCGCCATGCTTGCGGCGATTCCTGTCACGACTGCAGTTACGGGCGATCTCATCAGCCGAAGCGTATCATAGACGGCTAAGCCCGATGTAACATCGCCTCCCGGCGAATTGATATAGAGGAAGATCGGGCGGGTATCATCCTCCGCTTCCATAAACAGGAGCTGCTTGATGAGCTGATTACAGGACTCATCATTTACTTCTCCCACCAGGAAGATCTTCCTGTCGCGGAGGAAGGCATCCTCTATGGGGATCACCTGCATCCCGCGAACTGATTCGTATATCACGTTTGACATCTTTGGTCCTCCTTTCACGGATCAAATATCGTTTGACAGTTTCTGCGTCTGATACCATTGTAAGGGGCCTGAAAGTCTACTCGTAAAAATTACGAAAAATGTGCAAAAAGTAATAGCCATTGCGATCTGCTCACAATGGCTATTGCTCTTCTTCTGCTTATTCTGTTACATCTTCTCCAGTATCATATCCTCAATGTACTTCTGGATCGTTCGGTTCACGGGTCTTGCGCCAAACTCGATGTTATAGCTTTCCTTTGTCAGGCGCTCTGTCTCTTCATCAGAGAGACGGCTTGGAAGATCAAGGACTGAGTATTGCTTTGAGGCTTTGATCCTTTTGACCTCCCTGACATATGTATTTTTCAATATTTCCCTGTAGGTCTTCTCCCCTATCGGACGGAAATTCAGTATCTTGGTGAATCGGTTCAGCAGTTCGACATCATAATACTCAGACAGCTCGACGATGGATTTTTCATCCCTGTCATCAGGGAACGAGAAGCCAATCTTTCTGTTTTTTTCTGCGCTGTATCCGGCATTTGTCGTTGCTATGATTATCGACTTGGAAAAATCAACCACCTTGCCCTTTGCCGTATTTATATAGCCTTCATCAAATGCCGACATGAACAGTCTCTGCACCGCTTTGTCACATTTTTCAAACTCATCCAGCACAATGACCTGATACGGATTTGACTCAAGTATATCAAACGGAAGCTCAGCCTTGGAGTCGCTGCCTGCATAACCGACGGGCGAACCTACTATCCTGTTTACATCGGATGATGAACTGAACTCTGTCATATTCAGTATTATCGGCTTTAAACCTGTAACAGCCTCCGCCATTATCTTCGCAACTTCAGTCTTTCCAACGCCGCTGCTGCCGGCAAACAGGAACGTAAGGGGATTCTTCCTCTGGAATACCGACAGGTTATCGCGTCTTATCATATCGATAAGATAGTCAACCGCATTATTCTGTCCTTTGATCACTGAAAGACTTTTTTTCAGTTCCTCAATATCGACCGTTGTCTTTGCGGTATTTCCCGTCATAAGTCGCATCGCCGTGTTCCTGATCCGGTCACGATCAAGCTCTATGCTCTTCCTGCCTGATGATTTCTTTCCTTTCTTTAACTCCTCCAGATCTACGACCGCTTCAGCCATCGCTCTGTCAAGCAGAGTGATCGCATTGTCGGGACGGTGTGATCCTGCCGTCCTGAAGTCATCGGCAATGGATACTATCTCCCTCTCTATTCCATCCTCAACCGTAACCTGACCGTTATAATGGTCTAGCAGCTTTTCAGTCTCTTTTTTCAGGAGCTTAACGGTCTGCTCCTGTGTAAGCTCATCTACGATTATCCTGGTAAATCTGCGGTTGAAAGCGGGGTCATTCATGAAGTTCCTGGCTTCCTGCAAAGTGGTCGCAGCTATCACCTTGATATCGCCTCTGGCAAGGGCCGGCTTCATTATCTGAGCCATCTTGTCGTAGGACTGCATCCCGCTGACAAGCATGTGCACCTCATCAATAAACAGGATGACCTTTTTCTCCGGATCTCTGGCATAATCGAGCACCGCTCTGAGTTTTTTCTCCACGTCACCTACAATACCCGAGCCGGAAACTATATTGGAAAGCGGAAGCTCCCATATGGTATAACCCTTCAGCTGATCAGGTATGTGTCGATCCTTTTTCTCAAGGCGATGTGCGATCTCTTCAGCAATGATCGTTTTTCCGACACCTGCAGCACCTATGAGCAGGGCATTGGGCTTGCTCCGCCCGATCAGACAGGAGATCGTCTGGTTCAGTACAGAGTCCCTGAACATTGCACCATTATCTCCGGATCTCTTATTAAGATTGATCAGATATTTCTCAGGATCAATATGTCCCATTCCAAGGGGGTCATCCATCTCAAATGGGAAACCCGCCCCCTTGTCGTCTTCATCAGGTCCCTGATCATCCGGATCAGGGATATCTTCCTTATCATCCATCATCTGATCGATATGGTTGGTAATGTAGTCAGATATACTTATAAATTTATCATAATCATTTGTTGCGCAAAAATCCTCACGAGCATCACGCAGAAGCTGATCGCTTTTTGTAAGCTGATCCATATATCTCTGAAGCGCTCTCGGTATCTTATTACGGTCGGTATCTGGTTCAACTTCGGGAAAGACCGGATCAACCTCGTTATCCGCACATATCTCATTTAATCTGACAATAAAATCACGGATTTCGCTTAAACGATCCCTGGATCCTTTATTATTTGAGTCCTTCCCTTTAACCAGGTTATCGACATTCTTTTTTATGATATCCGCACGCAGACCCGTAATATTGTCTAATACGAGCTTTATCTCATCAAACTTTGCATCTCTTTCTTTTTCACTGATCGAACCGTTCTTATACTTTTCGGAAATTGCTCTGTAAAGCGAATCCATTCGTTTAAGGTAATTCATTCGTTTTCCTCCTGTACCGGTCATATTCATAATACATTATATCACTCATAGCAATCAGTAAAATCAAATTGCTCATAGTAATCCTGATCATATTTTCCGGTTTCCGAGCATGCATCCAGCAGTTCCTTAAGCCGGTTTCTGTCCGAACTTATAAGAGACATCCTGATACAATCCATAAACAGGATGCGCATGATATCATATGATCTCCTGACATCATCAACATATCTGTTCAGAGAAGAATAGCCGCAGATCCAGGCTTTATGCCCATTTCGACAAGTCGCCATAAGCACATCACCAAGCGTAAATCTTTCGTTGGACATTCCCGGTCTGCCAGCCTCTATCTCGCGCTTGCGGCATTTCCCGAAAAAAACCCTGATCCTTATGAGATAATTGGCAATCCTTTTATCATTTCCCGTTTTTTTAAGCAGATACTCTGTAAAAGAAATAAAATCCGTCTGCAACAGTTGACGAATGACAGGAACACTCTCTTTACGCTCATTGATGACTCGGCCCAGGGAAAAGCAGCTCTCTGCAGAGAAAAACTTACGATCAGGTCCGTTATCATAGAACCATTTATCATCATCCGGAATCTCAAACCAGGGAACGGCAGGGGTGTATCCTATAAGCATCAGGATCTCTCGCATACTGCGGCTTTCAAGCTTACTCTGATCAAGCACAAACCCGCTCGCCAAACATTCAACCAGCCACTTATGCCGCTCTATGCCACCTGTAAGTTCCTCAAATGACATATCAAGGAAACAGTCAAGCAGTTCTTCGATAGTTACCGGATCTACGATCCTCTCTGCCCGCGCATTCCTTTCCATCTGTTCTAAAATTGCACTCATACGGCCTCCTTTCAATCAAAAAAGTCACCTTACGGTACAATTCTAACGGCAGATACATAGGTGTCGTAAAAATCACGAATGTTCCGGCATAATAAACCACTGATCCATTCCAGCCCGGGGCGAACACCGAGGACAAATTTTGAATTAAGTGATTTCAAAATTGTCACAATTCAAGAAATAATATTCTTATAATTGTTTACTAGCATATTATGCTTTTTCTTAATTGGAACTATCTGCAGTTTGTATCCCAGTGGTACGAGGATATGTAAAAGACTGTCTATCTGTGGAGAGTGAACGTGCTTTTCCATTCGGGCTATCACCGGCTGCTTTACATTGCACATAGCCGCCAGTTCGGCCTGGGAGAGTCCCTGCTCTTCTCTTATCTTAACAAGGGTTTTGATGAGTTCCTTCTCAAGTTCGATCATGCTTTCTTCTTCGGCAGTAAGATTCAGGTCCTTACGTACTTCTTTCCAATTACTCATCTTCCTCATACCTCCTCTTGTAATCTTCCAACTCCCTTTTGGCTTTATCTATCTCTCTCTTGGGTGTCTTTCGCGTTTTCTTAACAAAATGATGTAACATAATGAATTTGTTCTTCTTATAAAACGCATAAATAATGCGATTAGAAAGAGGCCTTAATTCCCAGATATCTCCATCAAGATGCTTTGTAACCGGCTCGCCGACACGTGTCCCCATTTCTTCCAGCGCATCAATGTATGCAACCACTTTGTTGAAATTTATACGAGCATCCTTATTCGTCAATGACTTCTCCCGTAAGTTCATAATAAAAGATTCAACATCGCTAAAGCCTCTCTCATCCGCATAAAACTCAATTTCAAACATGTACTTTCCTTTCCCTCATAATATCAAATATGATATTATGAGTCAATAGCAAATTTGTTATTCGTTTTGTCTCTTAGAATATATGCAGAATCGAAGAAAAAAACACATAGAGATACTATACGGATAGTACTACATATCTGTTTATTCCCTTCCCTCTTTCTTCCCTAAATCTTTTTCGACAATTAACACACAATAAATGGGAATTTTGGACGTATGTCCAAGATATCTGCATATTTATGCTTAAGAATGTAAATGAATAGTAGCACACATGGAACAAGTGTGCAAGAAGATGTTATCCTTTAACAAGCTATTTGGCAAATTTTCATACTCTTCTGATTGTGCCGACACTGTCGGCACAATCTCCGGAATGGTTATATAGTTGGAATAAAAAGGATACCGCATGGCTTAATTAGGTTCAGTATATTCGATACCTTTTGATTCCATATACTCCTTCATAGCCTTTATCTGCTCCCGATATTTGCGAACCTTCTCTTCTGCTTCCATGGTGCGTTTCCGCTCTTCCTCAATCGCATCCATTATTATAACTTTTTCCTTCATATACGATGACCTCCAGATCTCATTGTCGCTTCTTTGTTTCCTGCTAAGATTACCTCACTCTTCCCTCCATCCCTTACAGACATCACACCATCCGGCTGCATCCGAGGCTGCCTCCAATTCCTCAGGTGTGAGCTTTACGGAGGTATACTCATTCCCTCCGGCGGGATATACATATAAAAATCGCTTCATCGAGACATCAAGCCATATCGGAATGCTCTCATCCACTCCGAACGGACACACTCCACCCGGCGCAAATCCCACCAGTTCCTCGACCCGGTCACGCGGTATCATACTTGGCTTAGCATGAAACTGCGCCTTGAAATTCGAGCTGTTAACGCGCCCGTCTCCTGCCATAACAACTATGACAGGCTTGCCATCCACAAGAAACGACAGCGTCTTAGCGATCTCCGCCTCACTGCATCCGAGCTGCATCGCTGCATGCTCAACCGTATCGATGATCTCCGAATGCTCAGTGATGCGATCCGCAAATCCTTTATTCTTAAGATGCTCGTATGCTTTGGGATTCAACATGATCCGGCACCCTTCCTACACTTCGTAATCCATGCACACGCGGCTTGCGGTATGTGGTCTCACCTTGGTATCCGCTACCTGCACATGCTCAGGATGCACGGCATAGCCCTTAAGCGCCTCCTCATCCTCAAATGTCGAGTCAAGCATCAGGTCGCAGTTAGAGCTTGAAAGCGGCTCGGTATTGACCTTAATGTCTATAAGTCCGGGTATCCGGCCCTTTAATCCTTCCAACCCTGACTTGATACCGGATTTGATCTCTGCGATCTCCTCTGCCGAATATTCATCCTTTAATGTCCAAAGTATTACGTGTTTTACCATTTTTCTTCTCCTTTAAAATATGAGCGACTCAGTCTTTCTCAATCCAAGTGTATGACGGCCCGGGGCGAACACCGAGAACAAATTGTGAATTAAGTGATTTTTCATAATTGACTCCTTCGATTCTAGTCAAATTATTGCACAATTATCTTCAGTAATACTTCTCTTCTTCGTTCGACATCATTATTGTAAACAGTATTAACTGATCGGCCGTCAAAGAATCTCCTTCCCTCTCCGCCGCATCAATAAAATCAATAACCTTTTGCCGATACTTGTCTGTCTTAACATATAAAGGAATTCCCTTCAGTTCATCCGGCGTTCGACATATAGGTGCGATTTTCTTATTCAATTCCTCCATAACCGGATCAGCCATAATTACTGCAACCTCTAGCTCATTTCTTTTCGCGCAATTATTCCGAAGAAAGATCATCATACTCTTCATCATGATGTTCGTACTGATCCGAATATGAATTATACTTCTTCATAGCTTCCACTGCTTCCTGT
>JAEEGL010649080.1_pt1 | contig 13257 bp, 8 predicted proteins | sample 9134231 | NCBI WGS metagenome assembly JAEEGL01 (sample SAMN16246548, study PRJNA631951) | gut metagenome | biome: gut microbiome; feature: rumen; material: fiber-attached | host: Bos | place: Iran: Karaj | collected 2018-10 | reverse complement strand
TAAGGACGTCGGCGCGGTAACGCTTCTTTGAGTCACGGTTGTCAATCAGGGGGTCATTGAATGCGTCAACATGACCGGATGCCTTCCAGATAGTGGGGTGCATGAATATTGCGGAGTCGATACCGACAATATTGTCATGCAGCAGGACCATGCTCTGCCACCAGTAGGTCTTGATGTTGTTCTTCATCTCAACTCCCAGCTGTCCGTAGTCGTAAACAGCTCCGAGTCCGTCATAAATCTCACTTGAAGGGAATACGAAACCGTACTCTTTGCAATGCGCAACGATCTTTTTGAAAACGTCTTCTTGTGCCATATTGAGCCTTTTTTCCGAAAATTTCCGCAAAGGTACTCTTTTATTTATTAAAAAAAGAAACCGGCGCTCTTAAAAAAGGTGATAGCCGGTGTTTTGGATAAGGGGTGTATAATTACATAAAACTGTTGAAAAGTTCATACCGGTAATGCGGCAAGTTGGACGTCCGGAATTGGGAATTGTCGACGGAAAGCAGTAATTTCGCGTCGGATGACACTTATTTGCGGCAATGAGCGAACTTGACAACAATGAAGAAGAACTGAGTGCCGGGCACTCCACCTATCAGCCTGTTACCGATGATAACGGAATGATAAGGCATCAGCTTTCAGGAATGTACCAGGGCTGGTTCCTGGACTATGCATCATATGTTATTCTTGAGCGTGCGGTGCCACATTTCGTAGATGGACTGAAACCTGTTCAGAGACGCATACTTCACTCCATGAAACGACTTGATGACGGCCGTTTCAATAAGGTGGCCAATATCGTGGGGCATACCATGCAGTTCCATCCGCACGGAGATGCATCAATAGGTGACGCCCTGGTTCAGATGGGTCAGAAGGACCTGCTGATAGAGTGTCAGGGAAACTGGGGAAATATCCTTACGGGACATCGGGCTGCCGCACCCCGATACATCGAGGCCCGTCTGTCAAAATTCGCCCTGGAAACGCTGTTCAATCCCAAGACGACAGAATGGAAACTCTCATATGACGGCCGCAACAGGGAACCCGTCACACTTCCGGTAAAGTTCCCGCTACTGCTGGCACAGGGAGCCGAAGGAATTGCAGTGGGCTTGTCGTGCAAGATACTTCCGCATAATTTCAATGAGTTGTGTGACGCTGCCGTGGCATATTTGAGGGATGAGGAGTTCCATCTTTATCCGGATTTCCAGACTGGAGGTGCAATAGACGTATCCCGTTATAATGACGGTGAGCGTGGAGGTATGGTGCGTATACGTGCCAAAATTACGAAAGAAGCTGACAATAAGACACTGGTCATAAGTGAGATTCCGTTCGGAGAGAACGTGATGACCCTCTGTGAATCAATCGTCAAGGCGGGAGAGAAAGGCAAGATAAAGATCCGTAAGGTGGAGAACCTTACAGCCGATAAGGTTGAGATCCGCATATCGCTGGCGCCGGGTGTGTCATCGGACAAGACGATAGATGCTCTCTATGCATTTACCAACTGCGAGGTCAGCATATCGCCCAACTGCTGCGTCATCGATGAGAACAAGCCGCATTTCCTGACGGTAAGTGACGTGTTGCGCAAGTCGGTTGACAACACAAAGGACCTGCTTCGCCGGGAGCTGGAGATTGAGCGGGGTGAGATACTGGAGCAGCTCCATTTTGCATCACTTGAAAAGATATTCATTGAGGAACGTATCTATAAGGACCGTGAGTTTGAGGAGGCTCCAAGCATGGATGCCGCCTGTGAGCATATCGACGACCGCCTGACCCCTTATTATCCGCAGATGATCCGTGAGGTTACAAAGGATGATATCCTTAAACTTATGGAGATAAAGATGGCCCGCATACTCAAGTTCAATAAGGACAAGGCCGAGGAGGCAATTGCCAGGATGAAGGCGGACATAGCCCGCATCGACAAAGACCTGAGCAATATGGTGGCGGTTACAATCAAGTGGTTCACGATGCTCAAGGACAAGTACGGGGCACAGTATGAGCGCCGCACTGAGATAAAGAACTTTGACACTATTGTAGCCACAAAGGTGGTCGAGGCCAACCAGAAGCTATATATAAACCGTGCCGACGGATTCATCGGAATGGAACTCAAGAAGGATGAGTATGTTTGTAACTGTTCTGACCTGGATGATATAATCCTGTTCTACAAGGATGGACGCTACAAGGTGGTCAAGGTTGCCGACAAGCTGTTTGTGGGCCAGAACGTGCTCTACCTTGACGTATTCAAGAAGAATGACAAGCGCACAATTTACAATGTGGTTTACCGTGACGGCCGCAACGGCGCATACTTTATAAAAAGGTTTGCCGCCACCGGCCTGACACGTGACAAGGAGTATGACCTTACACAGGGTAAGGCCGGCTCAAAGGTGATGTACTTCTCGGCCAACCATAATGGTGAGGCGGAGGTTATCAAGATTACGCTCAAACCCAATCCCAAGCTCAAGAAACCTGTATTTGACAAGGATTTCAGTGAACTGATGATAAAAGGCCGTCAGTCAATGGGTAACCTTCTTACGCGCAATGAGGTGCAGAGAATAGGACTCAAGTCACAGGGTACCTCTACATTGGGAGGCCGTAAGGTCTGGTTTGACAGGGATATCCTGCGTCTGGATTTTGACGGACACGGCGAGTATCTGGGTGAGTTTGACAGCGATGACCTTCTGCTGGTGGTAAATGCGGACGGAGAGTATTATACTACAGCCCCCGATGCCAACTGTCATTTTGACGCCGGATTGCTGCGTATAGAGAAATATGACCAGGGTAAGGTTTGGACAGCAGTACTGTTTGATGCCTCCCAGAAGAAATACCTGTATCTTAAGAGATTCAATCTGGATCCGTCGGCCAAACGCATAAATATCCTGGGCGATGAGAAAGAAAGCAGGCTGGTCCTGTTAACAGATACCGCCTATCCACGTCTTTTGGTTACCATGGGAGGTGCTGACAGTTTCCGTGACGCTATGGAGATAGATGCTGAACAATTCGTGGGAGTTAAAGGCGTCAAGGCCCGTGGTCGCAGAGTCACAACGTTCAATGTGGCATCGGTGTCGGAACTGGAACCTTTGCGTGTTCCCGAACCTCTCCCTGAGACTGATGTACCTGATGATAACCAAACCGAAGAATCGGCTCACAATGAAGATAATACAGAAAATTCTGACGATGGTCAGCTCTCGCTGTTCTGATGAACTGTCGGGATTGTCTGCCGCATTGCTGCTGATGCTGCTGCCGGTTTCGGCTTTGGCACAAAGCGGAGTCTGGTATTTGCCGGAGCACAATGAGACTGTCAGGGTGATATCCGTTGCAGCAGGCAATGCATTTGCCCGTGACACCTATCTGTCGGCTTCACGTTATGACGGATGGGCTATAGGTCTTGAAGGTGACAGCTGGACCGGTTACAGGCCTGACAGGCTTTTCAGTTACGGCCGTTCGTTTTCATCTGTTTTTTTCAGTCCCATGACCAACCGTCTGGACGGAGGCAGTACTCTGGAGGCTGGTATATCTGACTATCTGGCATTCCTGTGGCCGGCAATAAGGAACAACAGGCAAGACCTGCTGATAGGACCTTCGGCAATGTTTAAGGCCAATGTACTTTACAACAGGCAGAACTCTAACAATCCTGTCAATGGTGCGGGCTATCTGGCTGGTGGCCTGTCGGTGGATTATTCGCTCCGTTTCAGCCTGCTCAGATATGATATGGCAATGCAGGCTACGTTTTATGCCCCGCTTGCCGGATTGGGCTTTGCTCCCGATTATGACCAGCCTTATTGGTACATGTACAACTACGGAGATTACGGTAAGGCTCTGCACTTTATAACGCCCTTCAACAATCCGGCGTTTCTGCAGCAGGTTGCATTTGTGCTTCCGTGCCGAGGCACCAGGTTCAGGGTAGGTTACTCATTTGATTATATCGGAAACCGGCTGGGTGGTCATAGCCGCAATATTTTCAACGGCATGTTTACAATAGGTTGTGCCCTAAGGTTCCAAAACAAGGAGTGGAATCAATGAAAAGGGAGATTTACATCAGGCTGACAGCGTTGGTAGTACTGATATTGCTGATGGTTGCATGTTCTCAGAAAACTGAGAGAGAAGATATGGAGTTCTCCAATACTCCGGCTGGCAATTTCCTGTCGCTCTGGACTATAATGGATGAGCGCTACTGTTTCTTTGATTTAAAGAAAGAGCAGTTGGGAGTGGATTGGGATGAGGTCCAGGAGAGATATGCGGCTAGTATTTCGAATGAGATGTCAAGCAAATCCCTGTTCGAGGTGCTTTGCAGTATGATTGGCGAACTCAGGGACGGTCATGTAAACCTGACAAGCCCGTATGACTACGGCCGCAACTGGAGCTGGAAGACGGATTATCCATCAAACTATTCGGCAGACCTTAGGGAAAAATATCTGGGTAAGGACTATGTGATAGCCGGTGACGGATACTTTTATCGAATTCTGGATGACAATATAGGTTATCTTGTGGTGGAGAGTTTCGGCAGTTTTATCTCAAGTAACCGTATTAATGTGATGTTTGGCAATATGTTGTTGTGTAATGGCCTGATTATAGATATCAGGGACAACGGAGGCGGTGACCTTAGAGCTGCCGAGTTCCTGGCTTCCCATTTTACGGAGAAGAGTCTTCCGGTCAGCTATTCATGTTACAAGACCGGACCGGGGCACAATGATTTCTCCAAATTGTACACCAATATTCTGACTCCTGCCAAAGAGGATATGAGATGGATCAAACCGGTTGTGCTGCTGACCAACCGCGGCTGTTTCAGCAGTGCCAATGATTTCGCATTTACCATGAAGGCTCTGGAAAACGTGACTCTGATGGGCGATACGACAGGAGGCGGTGGAGGTCTGCCCATGTCATCCGAGTTGCCCAACGGATGGGTAGTCAGATTTTCATCGGCCCCAACCTTTGATGCAGAAATGAATCATGTGGAGTTCGGGGTAGCACCTGATATCCGTCTGGACATGGACGATGCTGATGTCAAGGCCGGGAAAGACACCTATATAGAGCGTGCACGCAAGTTTATAAATGACAAATTGGTAAATCCTTAATAATATGAAAAAATTACGTTTGTTTATCATTGCCGTTCTGGCCGTTATGCCGATGATGGCTTTTGCCGGAAAAGCTAAAGTGCTTAAGATTGATTTCAAGAATCCAATTGCCGAGCGTAAGGCCGGCGGGTCATCCCTGGACCTTATGTCTATCGTTAACGGAACCCCCGGCTCCGTAACGCTGCTCAGCTACATAAGCGCTATCGATGCTGCCGCCCAGGACAAGAACATAGGCATGATCTATATGACGCCCGAAAACGTCTCATGCGGAACTGCCCAGCTGGAGGAGTTGCGTGCCGCCCTGGAGCGTTTCCGTAAGGCTGGCAAGCCTATCGTGGCATACTGTGAGAATTTCAGCAACGGATCCTATTATCTGGCATCGGTGGCCGACAAGGTCATCCTGGACCCGGCATCCGAGAGCATGATTACCGGCGTTGGTACCCAGATGATTTTCCTCAAGGATGTTCTGGATGCCCTGGGCGTAGATGTCCAGCTTATCCGTCACGGCAAGTACAAGGCTGCCGGAGAGATGTATACACGCAGTGAGGCCAGCCCCGAGAACCGCCTGCAGAATGAGGCTCTGGTTGGTTCAATCTGGAACACCATATCAACACAGATTGCAGCATCCCGCGGATGCACCCCGGAGCAGTTCAACCAGTGGGTTGAGAACCTGGACATGATTCATGCCACCGATTACAAGGACAAGGGGCTGGTTGACGAGACATGGTACAAGGATGAGGTTGACAAGTATCTCGCAGAGCAGAACGGAGTCAGCAAGATATCGGAGGTTAGCTTTGTCAAGATAAACAAGTATGCCTCAAAACTCAAGAAAGGCAGCCGCAAGAACAAGATTGCCATAGTCTATGCAGACGGCGAGATTGTCAATTCCGGGTCGGATGCCGATATCGTGGGCTCCAAGATGGCCAACACCCTGCGCAAGGTACGTGAGGACAAGAAGGTCAAGGCTGTGGTTTTCCGTGTAAACTCACCCGGCGGAAGCGCCCAGGCTGCCGAGGCCATCAGGCATGAACTGCAGCTGCTGCGTGCCGAGAAACCGGTCATTGTCAGCTTTGGTGACTATGCCGCATCGGGCGGTTACTGGATATCGGCCGAGTCAGACTACATATTCTCTGATTACAACACCCTGACAGGTTCAATTGGCGTGTTCGGCCTTATCCCCAGCGTGGGCAATGCCATCCGCAAGAATCTCAAGGTTAACATAGAGACCATAGGTACCACATCGCACAGCGATATGATGAGCGGCATGCGTAAGCTCAATGACCAGGAGGTAGAATATATCCAGCGCCAGATAGAGAAGATATACGATGACTTTACCAGCCTGGTTTCTAACGGCCGCGGAATGTCCAAGGACAGTGTCGACGCCATTGGCCAGGGCCGTGTATGGTCCGGTTCCGATGCCATGCGCATAGGTCTGGTTGACAAGCAGGGCGGCATTCAGGACGCTATTGATTATGCAGCTCGGAAAGTTGGTCTCAGCAAGGAGGATTATCGTCTGAGCATATATCCCGTTGCTAAGGATGTATCACTCCTGCAGATGCTCTCGGGCGGTGCATCCGATGACCCGGAAGAGACACTTACCACCAGCGTGGAGTCTCAGCCTTCGCTCACAGACCTGTTCCCGGCTATTGCCCGTATGCGTGAGCTCCGCACTCCTTCCATGATGCTCCGTATGGAGAGCATGATGGAAATCAAGTAGGGCTTGGTTGGTTTCGGAAAAAAGAATTACTTTTGCAGCGCGTTCCTAAAGGGGAACGCGTTTTGCCAGGCGGGCGTGGCGGAATTGGTAGACGCGCTAGACTTAGGATCTAGTATCTCAGATGTGTAGGTTCGAGTCCTATCGCCCGTACAAACAGAAAAGGTGGCCGTATAGCCACCTTTTCTGTTTGTATGGGTCCTGTTTAATAGAGTGTCTTATCAGAGATTTCTTCAAAATCACAGTCTTTTTCATTCGTATGGGCTTTGGGTAACGGCTCTTCATTAAAACTCTTTATCCAGGATGTATGGCATGCCTGATGCGGTGATGCCAGCTCCGCTGACGTTAAATTTCCTGCTGTAGGAGTTGTTGTAGAATTCTATTTCGGCCTTGCCGTTTTCATCGGCTATGACATTGGGGTTCCAGTATAGTGTGCGCCGGTAATCCACTTCACCTGTCACGGCACCGTTGGGATATTCAGGTGAGTAGAACTCATGGCTGTTGCTGAACCCCTGCATCGTTGTTACACGTCTGCCCAGATTGAATCTGTCCGGATTGTCGGTCATACGGTGAACGGCCTTGAGTTTGATATCCATCAGTACCATCCTGTCTCCAAAGTTACCTGTCCTGCTGGTAAAAACGTTCTGTACGGCGCTGTACTGGTTCAGATAATTCAGGTAGTCTGGTGCATAATCTCCTATTTCAGACTTGTTCTTAAGGTCATCAAACACCAATATGCTCTCAATATCCTGAGTATCTATTTTCCATGGTTTGGAATATTTACCGCTTGTATAGAATCCTCTGTCATCATGCACGTAACAGAGCACTAGGTTACCGTTGATCCTGAAATTATTGTCGTCCACATAGATATAGTTCTTATTGGGATCATAATTAAGAATGGATTCACTCTTACTCTTGTTAAAGTAATAAGTACTCATGTATGATAAATTTTCATCATAGTGGCTATAGTGCTCATAGTCATATCTGTAATCCAGATAGTTGGTGTAATTGAAAAGGTATTCATCACTGTATAAATAATCCAATGCAGTGCTCAAATCAATAGGTGTTTGTACTGAATAACCCTTATCAATCAGATAACCGGACAGATCTGTCGAATGGTTACCCAGATCAAGCTCCTTATCAACATCCTTTTCAACATTAAAAGACTTGAATGTGAAATAGTCCACATACTTGCGGTTTCCGTCAATGCGTATCGTGGGCAGTACAAGCCCCTCGGACTCATTAATGATTGCGGGATAATCCTTAAGCGTGCCACCTTGGGCTTTATCTTGGGCGTCTGCTATGGGGCTTTTGACTGACCAACCCGGCTGAAGCTCCTGCCTGCTGAATGCCCTTGCCTCTGGCAGCATAGCTCTGTCCAGACGTATCTTGGCTTCAGGCTCATTCTGGTTCCTGGCCTTGGTAAGGCGCATGGTCAGGTCTGCCTTGCCGTAGAAATCATTCATGTCAAACCCAAAGTAACCGTTCTTGTCAGTTACAAACTGTCCGTATTCAACAGTCTCACCATCACGGGGTGATATTGCCACATACACCTTGACATCATCCATGGCGCGGTCCCTTGTAATGCGGTTGGTCATTATCATTCCGTTAAGACTCAGACTGGTCTCCATCCTGCGCTTCTCTGTGAACACCTTGTTATCTGTCATGTACTCCCAGTCATAGCGTTCCCAACCTTGTACCATACAGAGCAGGTCCAGATTCTTGAGATGCTGTTTGTCGGCAGACTCAAAATAGTATGAAGGATTTTGTATGAATCCCTTCAGGTCTGATGTGAGCAGAAAATCAGTAAGCAGGTTGTCTGCGTACTGTGTACCATAATCATATGCATCGCGCACTGAAACGCAGAAACGGTCATGCAGCGGTTTTCCGTTCTTGTCCTTCAGTTGGAAAGTAAGACGCATCTTACCGAATGATTCATAATGACGCTTATCGGTCTTGACATCAATTGTGGGCGGTACATACTTAAGGTTGCCGTTATATACACTACGTGCCGAAAGTACCTCGCCCCTGTCAGTAAACAGAACGATACGGCATACACCAGCCGGCCATTCTTTGGTGTCAATTGATAGCCTGTACTCATTACCGTCCATATTCAGCTCATTGAACGCCACCAACTCACCTCTGCAGGTAACGGTGACTCCTATTGTCTGCTCCCTCCTTGACTGAGAACGGTTTATATCAAGCGTAAGATTGTTTTTGCGGTCATCCATATCGGCCTTCATTACATAACCGCTACCCTTGGCCAATGGCAGTGCTGAGGAGAATTTCCTGCCGTTAAACTCAAACGTAGCATCTGTACGTCTCCTGCCTGGTATTATATCAAATGACCCCATTCCTTCATGACCGCTTTCGGCTACTATCTTCTGGCCGTCATCAGTCACTATCGAAAGCTTGCCCTGCAATCCCGCTCCATTGCCGTCAACGGCCTTGAATGCAACCCGGCTAGGCAATCCGCTTACAAGATTGCCGCCTTCAGGGTAGAATGTAACATTCACATCACGCAGTTTCTCCATGTCGGGGCGCTCTTGCCCATATCTGTCCGGGTCCGATACTATGGTGGGATTGCTGAAATCGCCCTCCTGATCCGGAGTCTGATACACCGGCAGCACACGTGAGAATAAAATGTCCGGTTCAAAATTCAGCATGTACTGCGTGTATGCCCTGACCTCATAATAACCACTGGGATACGGACGTACGCCGCGCAGTTGGCGCGCCTGCCCGGTAGCATAGTCTACAAGCTGTATGCGGCCGTCTGCCTGTCCGGCTACTATCTTAAGTTTCTGCTGCTGTAGCAGTACACCGCTTGGGGATAGCAGATCCACATACAGCACACCGGACTCGGACCTGCCCAGGTTTGATGATTTGACCACGAAAGCCTTAAACCAGATGTCATCACCCTGATAATAGGATGTGTTGTCAAACTGTAGATATACCTTCTCCTGAGGAAACAGCTCATTGAATTGGTGGATGTTCCCGGCAAAACGCATAAGCGATTCATTATCGGCCATTGTCCTACCTTCTGAAAACAGTGCCGCACATACAATAAAAAGAACCAATCTTCTCATAAGCCAAGCAGTTAATTCCTTATAAAAATAGAACAAACGTAAATATATCATTGATAATTCAAAAAGGAAATTCAGTTAATAAAAATATTGTCATAAATATAGCAGTTTACGCCTGACATCTAGGCGCATCGCACGAGTGTCTCTAGAATGAACCTTAACAGGTTTATCTAAGAGTTTGTGACCGATATTAACCATATTCACAGTATCACCTTGTTCCTCATAAAGTTTGAAGAGTCGATACAGTGGCATTATTTTTGAGGGACACATATATGCCGCCTCCCAATAGTGGATTTCTGCATCATCGTAATTGCTCATCTTCTGATGAATGTTACCTATCAGTAGCTCTGTATTATAGCTTGATAACATGTTAGAACTATTATGTGCATCAAGAAGAGCTTGAACATAATCCTCGGCATAATAGTTAACTACTGCACGGCTGTATAGATAACGGGGGCTTAACGACATTGGTTTATCAGTTAGCGGAAATATATCATGTTTAATTTCTATTGCCGAAGTCGTGTCTGTATTAAGTTTATCTGTTATTTCCTTACATTTTGTCAGAGCCATATACCAATTGCCGATGATTACTAAGAATACTATACCAGTTATAATTGCAAAAATGGATAAGACTTTCCAATAGAATTGTGGCAGATCCTTTATAATTTTAAACAACCATGGTGCGATGCAACATAACAGAGCTAATGTAGTCATTGGATATCTGAATGGATAAGAGAATAGTGAAAAAATACATATTGTGCATATCTCCATAAGAAGGAAAGTTCTAAAATGACCTTTTTTCTTAAATGCTCTTTTAATTGCAAGTACTATTAAAGCCAATACAATCAATAATCCAAATAAGCCATAGTTTACAGAAATCAGCAAATATTCTGAAAGTGGATGAGAAACATTATCAGAAAGCATGAGTATATTATTGTCTTCAATGGTTTTGAAATACTCTGCCTGATAGTGCATATATTCCCTACCAAAACCGTGTATTCCGTGACCAAACAGTGGCCGGTCAGTTATCATTTGTAGGCAAGTGTCAACTATGACCATACGACCTTTTGTTGATGCAGTTTTATTAAAGAATAGATAAGGTATACTTGCAGAAGTAATCAAAAGGAGTACAATAGATAACGTCAATAAATATCCCTTTGCCTTTGTTTTGTTGATTTCAAGGATTAAACCAACCGCAAAAGACAAAGAAAGGGTTATTAGGCCTGTGCGTGACTTTATTATATATAAAATGATTGAGTCAATGATAAAAAAGACAACAGTAATGATATTCCTTGATCTGTTTTCAACTATTCTAAAAGCAAAAGGAAAAGTAACGCATAGAAGAGAAGCTACACCGGTAGGATTATCAAAATCAGCTACTGCTTTATACAATGAGTTATTATTGCATACTCCAATTATCTGCAGTATACAGTATATAGCTACCGCAATGTTCGCTGATGTAAAATATAAAGGAAAACTCTTGAAATATTTTAATAATTGATGTTCTGGGCAGAATAATCTTATTGAGAATAATAAAATTAAACTAAATGATAATGAAGAAAGGAAGCCAATCCATTTGCCTACTATTTCCCACTCAGGGACAACGTGCACCAATGAAAAAGAAGCGGTTATACATATTATCCCAAACAATAAATGTGTTATACACTTCTTTGTTAAGGTAGATGACATGGATACGAGAAAGTGTAAAAAGACTTACATGTTTGGGTCCCAAACTGCGCGGATTTTATTTGGTTCTTCTCGTGGAACATCTCTTAAAACAATTTCCCCTCTGTTTACCTGAACAGTTGATGATTGCTGTTTTTTAGCATAATAGGTGAATACACAGGCGTTTACGCCATCATCACTGATGGCGCCAGTCCACCAAGAATCTTCTTGAAGCATTATTCTATTATTGTTTGGGCCAATTATATTGCCCGCATAACGTATTACATTTTCGTATTTCTCCCATTCTGTAATCCATACGATTGCAGACAAATCTAAAATTTGCTTAGTGTTGCAATAGTTTATGAGTTCCTCAACATCTTTTTTCGAAGGCAACCTCCATTTTCCACCGAGTAAGTTATGTGCAACATCATATTTACTTCCACTTATATCGGTTCCAATCTGGACGTAACAATTGTCTGAACTGTTCCACCATTCATATCCATTTTTTCCTGTATTGTCATATCTATCAACAGATTTTATAGATCCCCAACGATAGTATAAATCATCAGGATGATAATCAGCATTAAATATCCACTCCCCAAGATCACAGTTCGCCCACATAATACCACTGGGGAGTCCCAAATCTACAGCCATTTCTTCTGAACGTTTGGCGGAGAAAGCTTTTTCCGGACCATACAGAAATGTATCATTTCCATCTGACCCTTTGTATTTTACAAATAACCTGGCATAATAATTCATGTCAGGCTTGATTCCATGTACTATCACATTGAATCTAGGATCATCGTCATTATATAATGAAGTTATTTCTGTAATATTTAGTGCTTCATTTATGCCTCCACCTGGTTTTTCTGTAAGAAGTAGGCCTCTTGTACAATTCTCCGCGTCTTTTGCATCCATTTTGAGACTGCTTTTTACTGTTGCATCAATGTAGTGTATATCCTCTATCTGCAATTCTTCAAATTCAGGGCTAAAGTGACCTGTGGTGAATGTTGAGACAGAACTAATTTTTCGGTTAGAGCCATCTTTTCCTTGTGAAAATAAACAAAAGGCATATTCAGTTTCTGGATATAAAGGCCCGATTATTGCAGAGAATAAATCGTTATCAAATCCATCTTTAGTATTATAAACATGGCAATCAGGATTGTCATTGCCTTCAAGCCATGATTTGAATATAGATTCTGCCTTATCTGTTTTGGGGCAATACAAAATACCATTCTTTCCTAAGGCAATATCTATTTTGGAGATATTATCAAAAACGCCGGAAATAGTGGCTGTGAAAGCTGTTGTACTTACTCCGTTTACTCTCAAGTCATCACTGCGGGTTTCTGCAATATCTGTATTTTCGTTATTGCAGGAAAGAAGAAAAATAGAAATGAAGATTGCACTTATTTTTTTCATATACTCATTTTCACTGTTTGTTTATCAGTTATTCTCTTATTATCCTTCTTTTAATCGGCATAACATATTGTCTATTTTTTGTCACAAAAGTAGGTGCAATATGTCATACAATGGCGGTGGAGCTTGGGACAAAATCGGGACAAATGCCAATAGCGGTATGCCTAGCGCGTGACTTTCAGCAAAAAAGAGAATAATAGTCTGGATTTCTTTTACTGAACCTGTACTTACGTTTCCTGATTGCATCGGCAGTTACGTTACCCAATAGCTTTGCAACCAGTTCATTCTTAAAGTGCATAGCTGACAACAACAACGTCAG
>JAEEGL010118968.1_pt1 | contig 13257 bp, 13 predicted proteins | sample 9134231 | NCBI WGS metagenome assembly JAEEGL01 (sample SAMN16246548, study PRJNA631951) | gut metagenome | biome: gut microbiome; feature: rumen; material: fiber-attached | host: Bos | place: Iran: Karaj | collected 2018-10 | reverse complement strand
CTTGTTATTACGCTTAAGTAATCCTGTATAAGTTTAAGTATAGGAATATTACGCGCGTAGTGCAACAAAAAAAGCCTTCCGAGAACTCTCGGAAGGCCTGATTTTATGATTATTACTTGTCTAAACTCTTCATTGTCGGGATTGCCGTCTTCATTTGGTTCTACCGATTACTACCGCGGAATACCGGTTTTTTTCATTTTTCGGCTTTGTGTAAACCACCTACTACCAACTACTACGGAGATACGGATTTGTTGTCGTACTGTCGTAAAATTCTATTTCTGTGGTACCTTTTGAATTAAATGTTTTTTCAAAAGATATCTAATTTATCTTCTAATGATTTCATGGTTTCACTGAGTTTCGAACCATTGACTTCGGCATAGATATCCATCGTTGTTTCGATTCCTGCGTGACCCATAATTGTTTGTATTGCTTTTAAATTTGATTCGTTCTCGCACAATCTAGAGCAAAACGTGTGTCTTAAATGATGACATGAAAAGTGGGGCAATAATATCGGTTCACGATGCTCCTTAAACGCCAATACTTCTTCTTCAGCGTTATATGATTCGTAGATCCTTCTTATAGCGCGGTTAACAGCCTGTGGATTGTGTACACCACCGAACCGATTCATGAAAATGAATCCACTCATTCCATCGATAACTGTCTTATTAAAACCATACTCCTTTTGATCTTCAAGTTCAAGAAGCAAGGCTTCTTTTACTGAGTCCATCATCGGAATAATTCGAGTTCCGGCTTCTGTCTTTGGAAGCGATACCCCAAAAGAACACATCGCATGACCTTTGTAATCTCTTGAATAATATACCAGACTATGGTTAATGCTGATTGTTCTTTTTTCAAAATCAACATCCTGCCATCTGATTCCGATTGCCTCTCCAATTCTGCAACCTGTTCCCAAAAGGAATTTTAAAAAAGGCATCCAATGATAAAATTCAGGATTGGTTTCAATATACCTAACAAATGCTCTCTGCTGTTCAATCGTAAGAGCATGTCTTATACCTTTGTTCTTTCCCGGAGTTTTCTTTATCTGTTTCATAACACCATCTGTAGGATTTCCACGAATGATGTTATCTCTGACTGCCATCTGGAATACCGGATGTAAAATCGTATGAATGGTATCCAATGTATTTATCTGCATTCCTCTTTCCTTGAGTAAGTGCTGATAAAAGAAAACAACGTCAGTATATTTAACTTCTCCGAGTTTCTTTGTTCCAAAAGTATCACGAACAAAATGATTATACATATACAAGTAATTTGCTCTTGTGGTCTCGCGTAATTCCGTTTTCATTTTTATATAACGGTCAAAAGCAAAATTAATGGATGCAGCTCCTGCTACATATGTATTTAATCCATCAAGCTGATCTCGAAGCAATGCATCTTCTTTCTGTCTGAGAGCTACTATGCTTTTCGAATAAACAGTGTGACGCTTCTTCTGAGGATCTGTATAAGTATATGCATACCTTCCATCTTTGCGCTGCGTTTCGCCTTTTCTTAATACCCTGCCTTTATTGTCTTTTCTTGATGTTGCCATAACTTCTCCCTTCTTGTCGGGAAAGTATATAGGCTAATTCTTCTCGCTTTCTTTATACTGAAGTTCAAGAGCACTCTGAATAACTTCGGATACCGTCTTGTCATAAGCAGCAGCATATGCCTTCAGTCTTTTCACTTGATCATCGGTCATTTTAAGACCTATTATATTCTTTTTGGGATTATCGACCTTGGGTCTGCCCATCTTTGCCATGCCATTCCTCCTAAGTTAAATGAGTGTTTTCAGTAACCTCTTATACTTTCCCAATTCAATCAATAATACGTATCAGGTGGTACTCTAAATGTCTCCAGGTATTTTTCAAATATATCCAAATCAACTAATGTAGTTTGTCCGATTTTGATGATTGCTCCTGCGTCTTTTGCAATCGCTCGAAACTTCGTTTGTCCCATGCAATACATCTTCGGTCCATCCTTCATTCGCACCAATCTGAGCTTCGTATAAACTTTGGGTAATCCCTGCATCTTGATTTCTCCTTTCTATAAAAGAAAGAAGCAAGAAAGTATAAGTATTTTGCAAGTTTTAACAATGTCTTTCTTTAGATTGCTCTTCGTTTTACCTCCATAAAATTATTAATATGATTTTGCTCATATTCATTCTACTTTAGGTTATACCGAAAGTCAATGAAGGACATTGTTTTTATCTAAGCCTTCTTTTCACACTTTCCATTCCTCTTCAGCCTTGACCCGAAAAGTATTAAGATATTCATCAAATATATCAAGATCAACCCAGCCAATCTGTTTACGGAGAATGACCGCTCCGGCTTCTCTTGCCATTTCAATAAAAGACTTCTCGCTCACGCCATATAACTTGGCTCCTTCTTTAAATCTGACGACTCTCAATCTCATAATACTTTTAGGAACACCTTCCATAAATCTTCCTCCGTATTCTCTGAAAATAATGAATTATATTCCATTCACTTCCTGTTTAACTTCATTGTAAATGCATTCCTATGTTCTGGGAAGATGACGCATTTTGACAGGCGTCATTCATACTGACCCCACTCGCATAGCGCACTCTTCTTTTTCGCCTTAGACATACGGCTTTGAGTTTAGCAAGCACTGAATGTGTATATACACGCTTGCCAAATTGCATTTAGCAAGCACTGAACTTGTACGTTCAGAATCACACATCCAGACAACTCAATCGGGGCCCTTTACCCTATAAAAATTATGTCAAAAAAGAAACGCCATGGCGTTACTTAACCATGGCGTTTTAGAATCTAAATATCGAATCTTAAAGCATACTATCCTGTATTAAACAATATCTATTCCGATTCAATAATAGAATCTAGTATTTTTCCCATACGTGTTATCATAGGAACCACCAAAGCATTTCCCATACAGAAATACCTCATTCGTTCCGGCATACCGCCTGCAGCAGTCCAATCATCATCAAAGCCTTGCAAACGTTCAGCCTCAACAGGTGTAAGTAATCTTAATCTATGCGTTCCAGGATCTTCAACAACATGAGTACTTCTGTTCAAGCTTGATTCACTAGTGAGCATCGTTCTTCCTGGTCTATCCCATGGGTCAGGGAAAGCAACCGGTCCCTCCGAAAAAATATATTCATGACCATTTGCAGCTTTTCTAGGGATTTTTTTTGCACCTTTTAGGTACTCCCATTTAGGCATTGCTTCCTCTGAAATATAATAATGTTCAGCAACATTCTTCTGAAGAACCTTACCTAATAAAATAGGTTTTTCTTCAATTTCTGAAACAGTAGCAGTGTAAATATGCCCGTTTCTCATGATTCCAGCATTACAGAAATCAAATTTGTATTTGTCGGAGACTTCTACAATATCATCGCCTATAATTCCTTCATTAACGGTATTAATTGGTCTTATCGGGAATGATTTTGCCATAAACCCTTCTGTATTAATAATCTCAGTCGGAGAAAACTTTTTCATTGCCTTAGCATACTTTGTCTTAATACTGTAGGCATAAATGAAAATACGTCTTCTTCTTTGTGCTGCCCCATACAATGCTGCATTCACGACACGCCATTCCACGTTATAGCCTAATTCATTTAAACAAGCCAACATGATTCCAAAGTCGCGTCCTCTTTGACTTGCCGGAGACTTAAGAAGTCTATCTACATTCTCAAAAAGACAAAAGGGTGCTTTTTTTGCAATCAATACCTCTCTAATCTGCCACCATAGAACACCTTTTTTTCCTTCAATTCCTTTGGAAGAAGCGAGAGTGTGCGCAACAGAATAATCCTGGCACGGAAATCCACCTACTAATAAATTGTGATTAGGGATAATTTTTTTGTCCACGGCACTGATATCAATGCCAGTTGAAGAAATGTCACCGGATAAGTCTTCAGATTCACCAAAATGAGCAACATAACAATCATGAGCCCATTGCTTTGTTTTGCCCGGTTCCCACTGAGAAAACCATACGGTTTCCCATCCGGAGTTAAGGCGTTCTAAACCAAGTCTAAAACCGCCAACTCCTGCGAAGAGTTCGCATACAGATTTGTTCATAATAACCTCCATATTGTCTTCTACCGCCATAAACGATAGGGTTTTAAGGATAATTCGGAAACTTCTACAATGGATGAGCAGAATTTGTTTCCGCCTTCGAGATTATTATACCATAAAAAAAGAAATGATCAACCTTTTATTGATCATTTCCTGTATGAACGTGAATTAAATTAGGATCCAAAATACTAATAATAAACTTACTATGCAGCCAATATGCATGAGTAGGCATATACTGACCATCCGGCAATTCATTACAAATTGCCATAGTTCCTTTTCCATGCTCACTACCATCATGAAATTTATAATGGGTTTGTGATTGATGCGGTCTTATATGGAAAATAGGATTATCCGTAACTCCAGGCAAATCATTTCGAACAACCTCGCTTCCATCTGATTTAACTTCGAGAGTGAGCGTCACGCCTTCATTAAGTTTTTTCTTTACAGCCTCCCAACCTTGATGAACGGTTTCAAGTTGTTCAGAATTCATATGCCAAAGTTGGCTACCAATATATGCAATACCATCATCTGTTTCTTGATATATAACCAATAGAAACTGTGTACTAGTAAGTTGATTATATAATTCAGATTCTTCCCAATCCTGACCCGCAAGTTCCTTAAAATCGAAATCATGTAAGCGGAAATGTTCAGGGTTTCTTCCGTTCTTATCAAAACGTATTGTTTTAACCTCAATATTGGCCTTTATAAACTCTTCTGCATGATTGCCTTTAACTCCCAGCATAGCATATGCTAATAAGGCTCTATAGCCTTTATTTTCGATATTGACTGCGAATTTATCTGCCAAGACATAATCAAGCATCCCTTTATAAGTTCCCAATCTATCCATCAGGATTTCGCCAAAGGATTTTTCCTTAATTTCGTCCGGATTTTTAATTATCTTTTCTTCGTCGTCATTTCCTATTACATAATGATTTAAAACATAAGTCATATAAGAATTCTTGAAGCAAAATGCTCGTTTCATAGCGGGAGTATGATTGCCATAGTATTGTGGCACCGTGCTTTTCTCTGCCGTGGATCCTTTTGTGCATGCTCCAAGATACATTGTGTCTGCTTCCGAAAGCTCATGAGCTTTCCCTGATTCAATTTTATTAATAATATAAGCATAGTCCTCGCGTATAATTATTAAATCCTCTTCCGGAGGAGTGAATAGTTTTGTATACCCAATTTTATACAAAAGATTGCTATTCAATAGTTTGTTTCGCCAGTAATAAATGAGCATTATTTTACTCATTTTTCTCCAGGCATGAGATTTATAAAAATCTTTCTCGACAGGCTCATCATAGCTAATCATAGTAAGGACAAGGCGTTCACCGGCTCTAAGCGCACCATTCTTATTAATTTCATAGCACGTCACCTTTAATTCAACACCTGCTTCCTCGAAATCAGCATCCTGCTTGGAATTGGCTTTGTATCCGTAATATACTTCTTCAAGGAGATTACCAAGACCACCTTTTCTGGCTTTATTACCATATGCCAGCAATATTTCATCGTGGTTATTAATCCCTAGCCTCTCCGAAATAACATCAATAAATGTCTTTCCTTCAAGAAGTTTTGAATACTCAACTATACTGTCTATATTAGTTTTGTCATAAAAAACAGAATAATCCATATATTTGCTTGTCCTAAAAATCTAACTTATGCATTCTGCAACGATCCATAAATCTTGTCTAGCCTTGCATTTATAAGCGATTTTGTTTCTTCTCTTGTCATAGTGTCAAGAATAGAAATACCGCCCATACCATTCAAATATCTATTAGCCTCAACATAATGATATCTGCCAATCTTCTCACCCTTAGATTTTCTCTCCATAATACAATCCAACACACCCAAAGCTAACTCTTTGTTTGCCATAAAGTTATTGGATGATAGCAGAATAATATTAGATGCATATGCGCTCTCGGTAATCATATCAACCGCCGCATAATGATTTGTATTCTTGGAATCGTACAACAAATATCCAGTCCACCATAATCGTGATAAACAATTAATAAAACAACTTCTTTTTGTACCTCTCATGAAAACGAATGAGTTTAAAATTTCTCTTTCATCACCGGATGATAATTCCTCAGCTCTCCTGTATTTAACAAATTTCCATAATTGACCAAAAAGAATCCCTGCCCACAATCTTTCATCTAATGCATTCGATGGTTTCAAATCCTTAAGAGCCTCGAATACTATTTCAACATTTTTTCTATCTGAAACATTATAATCACTATCATAGTTCAATTCAAAATCCTTACAAGTAATCTTTGATTCCTTAAGCCACCCATTTTCATTAAATTTCTTAATAAACCAATCATTCGACTCATCTTTAAAATGGGATTTATAAGACGAAAAGTTGATTTTTAAATCATCAATTGCAGCCTGTTCAAGATACATTAATCTCATAAATCACACCATCCTTTCACTACACGATTCTAATTCCGAAAAACTTCTCGAAATAGGATCTGCAAATATAGATTGGCAAACACTTAAAAGTGAATCATTCTCCAACTTAATTTCATCCAAGTTAAAACGATTTTTTTCTAACAATTTATTTATTACCTGAAACCAATGTCTATTTTTAAAATCCTCATCATTTTGGTAATCATGCATTCTTTGTAAAATAATAATAAGCGCAGGCAATAATAACAATGTAAATGCAGTTGATTTGAAAGTTGTTTTTCCCAAATTGCCATACAACTCATAGACATCTTCTGCTAGTCCAATAATGATGTGATCATCATTATCTGTATTTACAGATAAACTTCCCTTTTTTGTATCTTTCATCTTAACGATTTTAAAGATTGATGGTAATGAATCTAAATCCTTATCATCATTTTCAACATTATAATCCATAGCCGTACCAATAGCTATTATCTGATGCGCGGACAAATCAAACTTTTGTCCAGCATAATCCGGGTGGAAATTTACAGAAGAATAATCGGAAATATCCACTGTTAAAACAATAAATGTTCGAATTTCTATTTTTTTCGATAAATCTCTAGAGTTTAACTTAAATTCCACTTCATTTTCTGCTGTGCTTATTTTCGAACGATAACATGTAGCTGGGCATTCAATGTGTATCAAATATTCTGCTTTCCCATCATCAATTAATGATTTTATGTCATCATTTTTCAAGTCAAACTTGATTTTTCCATAAACTTCAGAAAACTGCGTTGTTAATTCATAATCAGCCAAAAACGAAGAATTAATATAATCATCTCCATAATTATCGAGAATTGGATATGGTGATAGCCTATTTTTTATTCGCATAGTAATCAACCTCCATCATACAGTATTTATCAAAATCAACTTGAACTTCTACTTTTAACATTTCACCCTTTTCAAGGTCTGTTAAAAATATCTTATTTTCCGAAAAAGAATCAACTTTAGCATTACCCTTTATTACACTTGCCGAAACAATTGGAAGTTCAAAATCACTTTGCTCCCCTGATAATGTAAATTCAAGTTTTCCGCTAGAAACTGTTGACGGAACAACAAAACTCAAATTATAAACTCCAGAACTCGCATTAGAACATATCAATCGTTTTTTAACCGGAATTTCTTTAAATACAGGTTTTTCTCCAGGATTGTCGCCACCAGGACCAGGATTTGGTCCGGGATTCGGTCCGGGGTTCGGTCCAGGATTCGGTCCAGGTCCTGGTCCAGGTCCTGGTCCAGGAGGCGTAGGCACAGGGCTAGGTTCAACACCGCTTCCTCCATTTCCGCCTTCATCTACCGGTTCAATATCAACAATATCAACTGCTTTTGACCTATTCTTTGAAGGTGTAACAACGCTTCCCTGCAAATTCTTTATCCTTGTACTAAATTCATCTTTCTCAAGTTTATCATCTTCTTGATCTTCCGGTCTGTCTGGCATGAAATCATTAGCTCCAAACGCATCCATAGAATCCGTGTTGACTTTACCAAATAAATCCTTAACGGTATCTCTGATATATTTTTTAAAGTCTTCCAGAATACTCTTGTATTTTTTCTCTTCTCCCCTTACTCTTCCTGGTTCCCATGCATCATGAGAAGGTACTTCCATTTTCTTAAATGCATCGTTCATATTATCACCTTCGATAATTAGAACGCCCGTAAAGTCGATACTTCCACTTATTCGATTTTGTTCCAATATTCTCATTCCGGCTCTTCTGGTTATCAGTACTTTTCGATTAAGTCCCTCGCCCTCTTTAAGATACATCGTACACTCGCCATCTTTAAATCCATACTTTTGACCGTATACTTTCGAATCAAGTTTAACAACTTTAACTTGTGGATCCTGGGATGTCAAAATATGATAATACTCTAATAAATCTCTTATTTCCTCGTCTCCATAAGGATTCAGCTTACTGATATATTGAGGGAGTGTGTCTGCATTAATTACTTCGTCTTGGATTTTTACTGATAACTTCTTATTAACCAAAGAAACCATAAAATCTAACAAAACTGCTCTTATAAACTCACTTCTATAATTCTCATCTTCATGCATTCCTAGGATATAAATATCAGTTCCAGAATCTGTACGGACATAGTTATCATCAAAATTTGCCAATTCTTTTGCTGCCACAAATTTTTCGTTTTCTGAACAGTATCCTACACCCGTGGTCCAATCTTCTTCATTCTTATCTTCAAACGAAACTAATTTGGCTACACCAATATTAGAAACCAATCCTTTAATATCTTTCGAAGAATAAAAAACTGTTCTTAAATCAGAACATGCAAAAGCAGCGGATTTTCCGATTCCAAAACTACCACCTGAGCCTTGTCCTTTATTTGAAGAACCACTTTCTTTTACCAAGCGGCTCCAACTAGTTCCCTTTGCACAAGTATCCGTACCTTCTAGTCCTTTAGTTTTATGGTCGCTTACACGCAGCACGCTTATATTCGTTTTATTAAGTATAATTTCAGCATTCGTGAAAAATTTATAGGCATCCGGCTCGTTTTCGTTACTTTTTTTGCACTTAATAATTGCATCTTGAAGTTTTTCAACATCTGGGATACGTTCCTTAGGAACATTAAGCTTAACAAATTCAACCTCAACCGGACTTTCTTCACCATCAACAACAGCATCTAATGAATTCTGAATAATTTCTCTAACAAGAGATCTATTAAGATTTGCCGTGAATGTTTCTATTCCGGCATCATTTATTCCAATAATAGTCGAATTCTGATTTGATATGAATCTCCACTTAATCATTGCCATCCTCCTTTATAATTCAAATCTTTTATTATTTGACTTTTCCTGATATTTAGCTTTTGTTTGCTTAAGTTCATTCTCTATGGCAGAAAATATTTTTTTTATATCTTCTTCATCATATTCATAGTTTGATTTATTTGCACAATTGCCAAGTAGCCTAATTTGATCAATTATTTTATTTGTTCTGCCTTCTGCAACCCTTTTAAAACGTTCTCTTTTTTCTCTCTCTGTTGCCATACGCTCGCCCTCTTTTCTAAATATTTTGCCAACATTTGCAATTTCTTATTGTAATATTATCATGTTTTCATTATATTGTCAATTATTATTTTTATTCCTTGACAATATATGTCATATGTTGTCGCAATTATATCACTTATTTCATTGAAACAACTAAAAAAAGCGATTCCCCTACTATAGAAAATCGCCTTAAGATAATTCTTTGATTACGCAAAATTATATTATGTCTCTATCACCTCCTCGGCCTCCATATTCAAAGAATGCATCAATATACTTTCTACAATATACGCACAATTTTTACTATTTTGAATCATTCTATATGCAAGAATCATCCTTGCCGTACTATCCAAACAAATTGCCGTTCCCATTCCGGTATTCTCATATTTAGAAGCCTCCGGGTATTCCAACTTTAATCCAAGGAAATACTTTTCTTCCTCTTTCTGACAGAAGTATGGGTTGGGTAATTGTTCTAACACATTTCTCTTAAATAGCTCATAACCTTCTGCGTTTATTTTTTCATTATTTGAATCATTATTGCTCATAATCATTCCTCCTTTTCTATCCAACATCGTCAAAATTATACTCAGATCCGTATTTGTTTCCCTTTATCTGAGAGGTTGCACATATTGCTCCTCTTCGATCAACCAGGTTGAACAGGCATCTCCGCAAATAACCTTTCGGATTCTTTATTTTATCGTCTTCCTTATCCGGCAACATATGTAACAGGCTTTCAATATCGTCATAGGTGATTTGCATGAGTTTTTCCCTAACTACTACGCTGTCTTCAAACCTGTTGGCAGACAATTCGACCTTATTTCCCTTTTCGTACATCATTTCTGTCATCTGGTTCAGAATAAACGCAAGAAGCTTAAGGTTTCCCTGATGCTTCCTTACCAGCCTGGCATAATCGATTTGTTTTTTTATTCTCTCCTCCTCATCATCCTCAGCTGATTCGTACGTATCTTCAACTGCATGAAGATGAGGAAGAGGATCAGTATTAATCATTTTAGTCTTATTATTTTTAGTATTATTAATATTAGTTTTATTAGGTGCCGATTTCGAGCATTCTTGATTGCTTGATATCGTCATTCCTGAGTGCTGATTTTCAGCATTCTTGATTGCTGAATTTGAGCACTCTGTGTATTCACAAGGGTTTGCTGCACTTTCTTCGTTGTAAATGAAGTTTTTAACATATATAATATCCGGTTTCCCAAGCCCTCTTTTCTTTCTTTCAATAAGACCGTATGCTTCAAGTTCTTGAAGAAGTGACGTGCATTTTGAATGTCCGTAACCCAGATCCTCTTCAATTTCCTTCAAGGTATAAATAATATACACACGATTTTCTTCATCGAACCATTGATTAGCCTGAGACAAAGACTGCCTATCCAGAAGAAGTCCGTACAATAAAACAGATTCCGCTCTTAAGCCGGAAAAGCGCTTATCTTTCAGAAGGATTTTAGGTGTCCTTATAAAACTAAAGGTCTCTGATTGTAATCCATAATAATAATCAAAATGGTTAAAAATTTCTCCTGCCATAGTTTACCTCCGTCTCAGGCATAATAATCGGATTTATATGTCTTCTTTCCGTTCTTCCAGCTGTTGTAGGATAAATGATTTAATTTCATGACTATCCATGTCGCTCGGAAAGTACTTAGATAATTCATTCTCAGATAGTGTTACGGTTCTAATAACAGCCGATTTGCCGTTCAATATCTCGCATATAGTTTCTTCATCCAGTAGGCCACTCTCTGCAGCTCCTCGAAGTTGTTTTGCTTGCCTTGCCGTCATCTTACGATCTGTTTTCTCTAATCCCGACAGAATCAGTTTCTGTTCGGGCTTTTCTATAAATGACAAATCAACCGCCTGCTTGATTCCTATTTTTTCTTTGTCCACTCGGTCAAGTATTCCGGGAAGAAGATTGGTTAATCGTACGTATTGACGGACCTGTCTGCCAGACATACCTTCCTCTTTACCGATTTCCTCTGATGCTGACCTACGGAACTCAGTTCCATATCTTAAATCATTTCTTTCTCCCTGATGCTTTCGTGCTTTCATCTTCATTTGAAATGCGAATGCTCTCTCACTTGGAAGAATATCTTCCCGCTGTATGTTGGCATCCACCATAAGAATAGTTGCCTCGTCATCATCAAGAGTCTTGATTATTACCGGCATTGTCATAAGGCCGACTAATTCACACGCATGTTTTCTTCGATGTCCCGATATGATTTCATATCCGCCGCTCTCTCTTTTCCGAACTATAGCAGGCGACAGAACTCCCTTCTCCTTAATGCTTTCCGCGAGTTCCTTCATATGTTCATCATCCAGTACCTTAAATGGATGGTTTTTGAAAGGATGAAGATTCACGAGGGGCATCTCTACAATTTCTCCTTCCTCATGCTTGACTCCACCGCTTAGAAGATCGTCGTATGATAATATTTGAACTTTCCCTTTAATATTCTGTTTATGCATTTTCTTACTCCTCTCTGTTTTTAAAGCAAAACCATATTTTGAAGAGCATTTTTACTTGCAAAACAAAAAAGGACGTTTTTTCTAAGTTCTTATAGAAAAAACATCCTAATTCTTATACTTATCTATGCTTCTTTTAAGTATACCGCCACTTTTGACGGAGTACCACAGAAAAGTTTTATGTCATATTTGTCGTAAAACAACCCATTTTGTAGTCCCGTATGTCTTGAAATTCCCTGGTATTCAGCGGTTTACTTATCAAGTGACTTCATCGTCGGGAATTGGTTTTGAATTCCCCCGTATTCCCGCGTAACGCCTTGAATTGTTGCTTTGACACGCTTGTATTACCTCGTATTACCTCGTATTTCCTTATATTAGATATAGGAAATTGTAACAATACTGTAACACTACGGATTATTTTGTTACATTTTATAACGATTTTTATAGGAAACACTTTCCTAAAAAATCTTTAAATTCTTCGCTAAATTTTCAAATGATTCTTTTTTCTTCAAGTCAGTTACTTCAGCATATATATCATATGTAGTCTGTATATCTGCATGTCCCATAACCGATTGAATTACTTTAATGTTTGTTTCATTCTCGCAAAATCTTGTGCAGAACGTATGTCTTAATATATGACAGGAGAATTTAGGAACTATAATGGCTTTCCTTTTCTGCTTCTCAGCATTAACAATCTCTTCCGCATTATAATTTTCAACTATGCGTTTAATCGCTCTATTGATCGCTGCAGGATTATGGAGTTCACCGAATCTGTTTCTAAATATAAATCCGGTCATCCCATCAAGTTCCACTTCACAAAATCCTTCTTTTTCCTGATACTTTCTCTCCTCCAAAAAGGCTTCATAGACTTCATCCAGCATCGGAACTGTTCTTATTCCCGCTTCTGTCTTAGGAAGAGACACTTCAAACTCACATTTGTAGGATTTTTCGCTTCTCGGATAATATGTAACGCTATGATTAATACTAATCATTCTGTTTTTCATATCCAGATCTTTCCATCGAAGCCCTATTATCTCACCTACTCTGCAGCCTGTGCCAAGCATTACTGTAAATAACGGTCCCCATCTATGATGAACAGGATTAGTTGTTACATATTTAATAAAGGCAACCTGCTCTTCTAAAGTAAGTGCATGTCTTAAAGAAGGATGTTTCTTTACATTCTTCTTTTTTATCTCTGCCATTACCTCATTACTCGGATTGATTCTTATTATATTATCTCTAACCGCAAGCTGTAATGTGGGATGAATAACAGTATGAATTGACTCAAGCGTATTTACCTTAATT
>JAEEGL016491816.1_pt1 | contig 13258 bp, 8 predicted proteins | sample 9134231 | NCBI WGS metagenome assembly JAEEGL01 (sample SAMN16246548, study PRJNA631951) | gut metagenome | biome: gut microbiome; feature: rumen; material: fiber-attached | host: Bos | place: Iran: Karaj | collected 2018-10 | reverse complement strand
GCCAAATGGGGTTACTGTAATAATTAAGCCATGTGATCTTTACATGAAACTGCTTAAACATGGAAGATATTGGCAAACTTATCCAGATTATAAGGAAAAGTCTTCAGAATTTCTTGCAACAGAAGATGGTTTAGTTTTCACTACTGAAGACGGTGTACCTTTGGTTGTTGAGACAGAAAAGGAAGTTGATCCTGCTGTTATTGCATCCATCGATAGAATGATGGAGATACTCACGAGCAATCTGTCCGAATCAGAAAAAGAGTTATATCTTCCTATAGTTGAATATCTGAAGACACATGATACGATCAAGAATGCGGATGCTGTAAAACTTACAGGAAAGTCTTCACAAACAGTGAATCGCTATTTTGCCAGACTTGTCGAACTGGGTGTATTAATTGCTGAAGGAGATAACAAGGGTAGGTTTTATATAAGAAAGCCTGCATGAGTGATAAGTGAGCGATATCGTATTCCTGTGAGCGATAATTTGCATTAATGAGCGATATATTTCACTCATGAGCGATAAAATGAGCGATATATTTCGCTTTTGTTTATTATATTTTGCAATTAACTTCAATGGGATTATATGAATAATCCCCTTTTGACGTGAGTGGCATATCTTGTGATCTGATTTGAGTATTATTGAAATACAGATACAAATAATTCAAGGAATCTTTACACTCCTTATAATATAATTAAATAAAGGTGAAATGTCCCAATAATGGGAGACAGTACGGAGTAGAATAGTAAATATTAGTATTACTATGTTTTCTTCCGGAATGTGGAATTGAACCTGTGAAAGAGAGACGATATGAACGTATATATTTCTGTTAATGAAGCTGCAGAAAAAATGGGAGTAACTCCACAGCATGTTACTTTACTTTGCCGGACAAATAAGATTTCAGGTGCAAAAAAGGAAAATGGAAGGTGGATTATTCCCCAAGAGACTTATGATCTTGATGAGAAACAAATAAAAGGAACCAAGCCGTCTAGAGTATTCAGATATATTGATTTGTTTGCCGGTATTGGCGGATTTCATCAAGGAATTGATCGAGTTGCTACCAAAAAAGGTTTTCAAACAGAATGTGTATTTGCAGCTGATAATGATCCTGCTGCAGCCAAGGTTTATGAAAAGAACTACGGAAAAAAATGTCTATATGACTTGAAGGAAGATTCAACACATTATTATATTAACGAGGCAATAGGAGAAGAGGAATTAACTTGTATATTTGGCGGCTTCCCTTGTCAGCCTTTTTCAAAAGCAGGAAACCAAGAAGGTTTTTCCAATCAAATGAAAGGCACTTTGTATTTTGAAATCGAGAAGATTGTTCATAGGTATCATCCCAAATTAATCCTTTTAGAAAATGTTCGAAATCTAAAAGCCCATGATGGAGGTCACACTTGGGATGTGATTAGAAATTCCTTAATTCAGGAAGGTTATGCTGTTGATGATGTAATTATCAGCCCAAACAATATTGCTGCCATTCCAGCTCTAAGAGAAAGGTTTTTCATTTTGGCATACAACAGAGAGAAACTTGGAATAGAAGGTCAAGTTAAAGAGATAGAAAAGAAGTATCCAATGATAAAAACTTCTATTTACCCGTGGTCCCAAAAGGAAAGAGGGTTGAATAGGAAATATTTTAGTATAAATGCGGATGAAGATGTTGAACCATTCAATGTTGAAACAATTAATATGTGGGATGATCTACTTCATATGCTTAGGGAAAATGGGCGAGAAATAATCTCTCCGTTGTGGCCGCACTATTTTGATAAAGATAAGGATCTAAGTGGCATTCCTGACTGGAAGGTGAATATCATTAAGAAAAATCAAGACTTCTATCAAAAAAATGCAGACATATATAACGCTTGGTACTGTAAGCATAAAGAACATTTTGATTCTCTTTGTAAATCAGATCAAAAGTTTGAGTGGAACGCAGGTGATGATTTGGAAAGTGCCTGGGAAGGAATTATACAGTTCAGACCTTCTGGTGTAAGAGTAAAACGTCCGGATTTTATTCCTACTCTTGTTTCGATGGATCAAACTCCTATTTTAGGATGTGAAAAACGATATTTGAAGCCATCAGAGATGGCAAGAATTTATGGGTTTGAGAGATTAAAATTCGGGAAACAAAGTGACAAGGAATGTAGAAAACAACTTGGAAATACCGTAAGCGTTGATGTAGTGGAGTATCTTATAGATCACATGTTATCTGTAGCTAAGTGGAGGTAGTTTATGGGTAAAAAACTAAACATTAGACCCACAAGTAGTGTATATGCAACATATAAGCGACTGAGTTATCAGCCTTGGACCGCAATTGCGGAATTTGTAGATAACTCGACTCAGAGTTTTTATGATCATAAAGATGAATTGTTAAAAATCAAATACTATAAGGGTCTTACCATTCAGATTAATTACATAGATGATCCAGAAAATGGAGACAGACTGGAAATAATAGACGATGCTTATGGTATGGAATGGAAAGATTTTCAAAGGGCGGTTATTTTAGACAAACCTCCAGTTAATCGTGATGGAAGAAACGAATTCGGAATGGGGTTGAAAACCGCAGCTTGTTGGTTTGGAACCATCTGGTCGGTAGAATCAACAAGTTATGGTTCAAAAAACAAGTATTTCACAGAGATAAATGTTGACGATCTTGGTAAATACAAAATAGAAGAAATAGATGTAAAAGAAGAGATAGTAAGCGCCAAAGATCACTATACAAAAATAGTTATTAAGAATCTGAATAAGAAGATAAAAGGTCCAAGGACCATTGGAAAAGTTAAAGACTTACTTAGCAGCATTTACAGAGAAGATATAAGGAGTGGCCTTGTAAAACTTTATTACAATGACACTTTGTTATCTTTTAAAGAACCTCCTGTTTATGTTGAGAACGTTAACGGAGTTGATAAGGCGTGGAAAAAAGAAGTGTCCTTTACCATTATGCATGATGGGAAAGAACTCGAAGTAGAAGGATTTGTTGCTATAAGAATTCCTGCTAGTTTAAAGGATGCTGGATTTACTTTAATCAGAAGAGGCAGAGTGATAATCGGCGGCTCTGAGAATACATATCGCCCCACTGAATTATTTGGTGATTCAAACTCAAACACATGGCAACGTATGTATGGCGAATTCCATATGGACAACTGGCCTGTAACTCAAGCTAAAGATGGATTCGACTGGCATAACAGTGGATTAGAAGAAGCTTTTATAGAAAAACTAAAAGAATACACTCAAGATTATCGAAAAAAAGCAGAAAATATTCGTGTTAGAGAAAAAATCAAGACATCTGATGTTGTTAATGGAGCCCTAGGTGCATTTGCAAATTCACGTTTACTCGAAGATGCAAAAGTTACAATAAAAGAAACAGAATACAAAGAAACAAATGAAACTGATCAGAAAACAGATGAAGAAAATCAGTTGGATGAAGAACGTTCAACTGAGGCCAATCACGATGTTCCCGAAATTGTAGATGAAAACGATGACGGAGTAATAATTGATGGTGGAAACAAGATTGATTACAGTTTCAAATATAAGGGGCAAGATTATTGCTTCCACATCGAACTGGATTTAAATCATCCCAACGCACATTGGTTGTTAGTTGAACAAGATTCTGCAACAGAATATTTATTATCTATAAATATGCGTCATTCATTTTTTAAACCACTTATAGAAAAGAAAGAATTTATGCCAATTATGATGAAAATGGCTATTTCCATGGTATTGGCAGAGATAGAGTCAGTAATGATTTCACCGGATGGAAGAATAGAGGCAAGCGCAATAAGAATGAAAATGAACGAGATTTTGGAAACAGTTAGAAACGGAGAATAATTACATGGATCGCCATATTAATGTTATTACTTCTACAGATAATCATAGTGCTTGGACGATTATATCTGATGGATATTTCCGCAGAAACGTTGAGAGGCAGATGCTGAGAGATGAAATGTCTCAAGAGGCAATTGACAGCGTTTTTAATAATGCAGCTCGAATATTGCAGCATTGTCCAAACCCTACACGAACTAAAAACACTTCGAGAACAGGAATCGTTATTGGAAAAGTACAAAGTGGTAAAACATCCAATTTCATTTCAGTGTTATCACTTGCTTTTGATAATAACTATAACGTGGCAATTGTCCTGGGTGGAAACACTTTAGAATTGTTAAAACAAAACGCATCTCGTATTTCATCTGCATTTAATGTGGATCCGGAAAAACTAACTGTATTGAAAACTAATGATAATAAATCACTAATTAATCCTGAAAGAATACGCGAATTCATTGAAAACGGAAGAAAAGTCATTATTGTAGGATTAAAACATCATAAACACATCAACCAGATAGCTGAGATTTTTGATAATGCTTTTTTGGCTGATCAGCCGGTGCTTATAGTAGATGACGAGGGAGACCAGGCAACACTAAATACAAAAGCTTACCTCGAGTCGATGAGTACTACATATGAATCAGTGTTGAACCTTAAGTCTAAGATATCTAAACATTGCTTTTTATCAATTACTGCAACACCGCAAGCTAATATTCTGATTAAGGCTTTTGATACTCTTTCCCCAGATTTTGGTGAGTTAGTCTATCCTGGTGAGGGGTATTGCGGGTTGCAGACTTTTCATGGTGAAAATGCTGATGTATACGTAAAAGAAATACCTGAGGAAGAAGGAAATCTTCTTGATGTTGTGGGTGTACCTCAAACTGTATATACAGCCATGGCTGTTTTCTTTGTAGGAAATGCCATAAGAAGAAGCAGAGGTGATTCTGGTACTCACGCTATGCTAATTCATCCTAGCCAGAAAAAATATGATCATCGTGTTGTTGAAAACAAAATACAGGGCATTTTATCTGATTGGAAAGAAAAAGCGAAAATGAGATTATCTGGTAGAAAAGATATTTCATATCAGTCGCTACAAAGAATACTTAAGAATGCATACGACAATCTTATCAGCGATGGGGTTCAGTGCGTTCCTTTTGAAGAACTTGAACTTACTGTGCTCGATAGGATAAAAGAGTGTTCCCCTGTTCATATCTGTAATAGTGATGAAAATGCAAGTGAAAATGCTTTGCTATATAAAACTAATATTTTTGTTGGTGGAAATCTTGTGGAAAGAGGTCTTACAATTAAGGGACTTGCAGTTACTTATATTACGCGGAGAGCCAAAGGCAAGAGTAATGTTGATAACACTGAACAACGAGCACGTTGGTTTGGGTATAAGGAAAAGTACATAGATGTCTGCAGAGTGTTTACAACCAAGGATATAAAAGACGATTTTGCAAGCATTCTTGAGCATGATGATGATATGTGGGCATCAATAGAACGCGCTCAGGAGAAAGGCATTTCTTTTAAAGATATGCCAAGGATTTTCTTGTTAGCAAGGAGTACATATCTATGCTTAACAAGAAAGAATGTTGCGAGAACTGAACAATTTGCTCTATCAGAATGGAAGCCGCAGAAATACTATATTTCTGATGAGAAAATGGCAACTAAAGATGTTGATATCATAACTGAATACAGAGAAAAACATAGTTCGCAAATTGAAATGGTTTCTTATAACACAAGACAAAAGCATGCTTATTTACGATGCATTAAATACGCAGAATTATACAACGAGTTGCTCTCAAAAATAGAAACACCAGAAAATGAATACTTATGCAAAGACTATTATTATGCGATTTATGAAGCCTTAGAAAAATATGAACTTAATCCAGATGTTGATATAGTTTGGATCAGAGATGAAGAACACCAAACACGTAATATTGATAAAGATGGTTCAATTCAACAGTTGTTCCAGGGCCGTAACCCCAATGTAAATAGTCCCACATATTATGAAGGAGATCGCAGTTTAGCAGACGAGAAACCAGATAGGATTCAAATTCAAATCCATATGGTTAAGCCAACAAATACGGATATATCAGCTGCACATTATGCACCTGCATTAGCCATATACATGCCTGAATGGTGCACTGAAAAACTTGGAAAACTGGTGGTGAGATCAGATGAATAGTCAGGAAATATTAAAAGGCATCAACGAGATTCGCGAGGTGAAATCCGAATATTTGGTTTTCCCTGTTAACGATGAAAATGTTTTGTATGGCAAAGATAAAGATGGGAATGCTGTGTTTATTATGAGGTCCCACGATATAAAGCAGTTGCCACTATGTCAGGAAACAAAATCATTGAGGTTTTTCTTCAATAAAAAATGCACGCTTGAAGAAGGAAATAATACTCAGGAGGAAGTTGCTCACATACTTGTTTGCAAATCGTCATCCAAAGAAAAATTAGAAGCTTTTATCCGATTAACCTTTGCTTTTTCTGAACAGGTTGATAAGGATGATCGTTATTATTTGCCCAAATTGTTTTCGGCTTTGTCCGGCCTATTTGACAAGGAAAGAAATATTTCTGAAATTGAGTTACAGGGCTTATTTGCTGAATTGTATGTAATACTGTTTTTTGAGGATAACGGCTGTTCGATTGCATCTTTTTGGCAAAGCAGAAGCAAGATGAAGTTCGATTTCTCTATATCTGAAACCAAACGGATTGAGATTAAGTCAACACTGAAATCGGAAAGAGTACATCATTTTAGGCATGAACAACTCCTCAGTGAATTATATGATATTAAAATTGTATCTGTAATGCTGCAGAAAAATGATTATGGAATATCCATACTTGATGTTGTGGAACGCATAAGAAAAACACATGCTAATAATTTCTCATTATTGTTAAGAATTGAAAACATAACATCACAAGTTGAAGAATTGCAACTAAAGAATCTTAAATATGATGAAACATACATAAAGCAGCATATTGGTTTTTATGATGCTAAGTGCGTTCCTCATTTTAACGAAAAAACTCCAGAAGGAGTTTTTAATGCTGAATATGATTGTAGTTTTGAAAATATAGGCAAAATGAGTTTTGAAGATGTTGTTTCCTGGGTTGGTATTGATAAACAGTGAGGTTTTTACGATATGGATGATAACTTTGCTTTTGAGGTATTTCAAAAAATCGATAAGCAGGACAGGCAGAACTGGAAATTGTATATCGATGCTGTATACAAAGCTGATCCATCAAAGAAAAACCTTTCTTCTGAGGTTTTATCTAAACTTTTAGGTGTAAAAAATCAAGGCGGATTTAGATATCTTGGTAAGACAGAAACTCCAAATTTGGTTATTCTTTTTTCAAGTGGTGAAGATATTTATTGGCGAGATGAAATAGATACCAGTTTGGGTATATTCTTATATTATGGAGATAATAAAACTCCTGGAAACGATTTGCATAAAACTAATTTGCATGGTAACGAAATTCTCCGGTACATGTTTTCATTAGCAGCTTCTGATGATTTTGATATTAGAAAGCGAATCCCACCAGTTTTAGTATTTAAAAAATCTGGCGGAAGAGATGTTAAGTTTTTGGGTTTAGCTGTTCCAGGAATAAAAGGTAAACCCAGTAAAGACTGGCTCACAGCTGTATGGGGTTGTAATAAAGAAGGTGATAGATTTCAAAACTATAAGTCATACTTTACTATTCTTAATACTACTAGCGGATCGCAAACAGAGGAAGGGTATGGAATTAATCTAGCGTGGCTTAATGATATAGAAAAGGGAAATGCATTTGATAGTATATATGCTCCCAAAGTTTGGAAAAGTTACATTAAGAAAAGATCATATTCTCCTCTTTTGAGTCGAGTATTAGCTTATAAGATAGGTATAGAAGCACAAATGCCACAGGAACCTGTCAAAGAGAAAATGCTTGAACTTATACATGATTATTTTATAGAAAAAGATAGAGGTTATGGATTTGAACAATTTGCTTCAGATATCGTTGAGAGTCTTGATGATGCTGTTGTAAATATAGAAACTACTCGACCATTTAAAGATGGTGGCTTTGATGCTGAAGGTAGATATAAAATTTTCAAAAATGTTGAAAATTCGGTGTTCGTTGAGTTCTATATGCAGGCGAAATGCTATAAAAAGACAAGAGGTGTTGGTGTAGAGGACACTGCAAGGCTAATATCTAGAATTAAGAATCGGCAATTTGGAATAATGATCACAACTTCTTATATTTCCGATCAAGCCTATAAAGAGGTAAGAGAAGACGGTCATCCCATTATTTTTATTAATGGTAAAAATATTGTTGATTATATTTATGATGAAATAGAAATAAGATCCGAAGAGCAGTTATTTAAGTGGCTAAAAATGAATTATTAATCGTAGGTTTTATAAACAGGATTGCTCGAAACTAACATGTATTTAGTAACGCGATGATAGTCAATGAGTTGACAGACGGGTGAATACTATGAAATATGACTTTGGAACAGTAAGTGAACGTGATATGGATATGTTGTTCCTTAATGCATTCAGTACAGATGCGTTTTTTTTGAATCTGTTTATATCAAAGACCAATCTCCCGAAGGCTGATTATACAGTTAGCGAGATATATCTTTCTAAAGCTGATAAAGATGGTGAATCAGATATTACTGTAATCATAGAGACGTCTGAGGGGAAATATGGTCTTCTCATCGAAGATAAGATAGATGCTATAGCGATGCCCGAACAACCTGAGCGGTATATCAAACGTGGTAAGCGAGGCATAAAGAACAAGGATTATGATGCTTTTTATAGCTTTATAGTCTGTCCAGAAAAGTACTATAACAATAATGTTGAAGCGAAAAAATACCCTTATTCCGTTATGTATGAAGAAATAAGAGACTATTTCTCCAATAAAAAGGATTCTACGAGCTTAATCTGTTTTCAAGAGGTTAGTCAGGCAATCGACAAAGCAAAAAGACCTCCCAAGGTTGAGATTAACGCGAATGCTAATCTTTTTTTCAGGAAATACAAGGATTACCAGGAGGAAAACTACCCCGATCTTAATTTGACAACTAAGCGTGATTCCAATGGATACTGGGCGCATTATACAACCAGATTTGGTTTGGTTTATCTGTTTCACAAGATAGAAGATGGAAAGGTCGATCTGACATTTAATAGAGCTGCTAAGTATCTGGATAAATTAGAGATTGTAGCAAGTTGGTTAAGAAAGTATGGCATTTCGAATGTGAGTGCTGTTAAGACCGGCATGGCTGGGGCACTCCGTGTTACAGTTCCTAAACTAAACATGCAGATTCCTTTCGAAGAGAACGACGAATATGACATTGATGTGTGCTTTAAGACAATTAATGAATTGATTGAAGCAGTAAATGTATTCGGAGTAGCAAGTTCAATCTCGGATATACAAAAGGATAAAGAGGAAAAGAATTAGGTTTGCTGAAGAACATCAGGTTGAAGGAGGAGAAGAAATGGCAGAGTCGTTATTAGCCAGTTTGTATTCAAGAATTAGAGGTTCACAAGAAGATGTTGCTACGGTTTCACTCCAATATATTCTTTCTTCATCTGAAAAACTGAACTCAGCTTTCAATAGATTGCTGTCAGATTCTCTTAAATTAAATGTTGGTGCAGATACTAGTTATTCGTGCCAATCAGTTGGTGAGGATAAAGAGAGACCTGACTTGTCGGGTGTTGATAGCGAAGGCAATGAAATTGTTTTATGTGAAATGAAGTTCTACGCCGGACTAACAGATAATCAACCTAATGGATACTTGAATCGCTTGATAAGCAAAGGTGGAAAAGCTTTAGTATTTGTCTGTCCCGAGGCTAGAAAGATATCTTTGTGGCATAAGATTACGGACCTCTGTAAAGAACAGGGAAGAATACTTTCTGAGGAAGATGATTACAGAGTGATTGTAGATGGAATCGCTATGACTATTGTAACTTGGAATAAAGTCATAGATGAATTAAGAAGAGTAGCTGCTTCTGAAGTGTATGAGGCAAAATCCGACATAGATCAGCTTGCTGGTTTCTGTTCAATGATGGACAGTACAGCCTTTATTCCATTTTCTCCTGAAGATATGGGGCCAATTGTCGCAAGAAAAGAAGAACGCTATTATCAGGTGATAGATAGACTATTTGATAAGATATACGCAGACAAATCGTTACATGCTACAAAAAAGGGGTTGAGAGCTACTCCTTGGAGATTCGGATACACTAGATATATCAGGACAGAAAAATATAATATAGCTTTGTTCTATAATCGCAATGCTTGGATGGATCCTTCCAGGGAAGACACACCGTTTTGGTTTTATGTTGCAGATGATGGTTGGAACCAGAGCAAAGAATTGAAGAGCAAACTGAGAGGCCTGCCCGAAAGTGAACGAGACATAGTTGATAACAAGTATGCGTTGGCGCTACATCCGCTCTATCATGCCACTTTAGACGAGGTTGTAGATGATTTGATGCGGCAAGTACTTGAATGGATTAAATAGAAATACACCACTCCATAATACTGTGACAAAACGAACTACTAAGTACACTTGATACTAGATGATTAAGAAACTCGATAATTATTGTCTAATGTGAAGGACATGAAGAGAACGAGATGAACTTAACATCTTTGCATGTAGTAAATTATACGCGAATGATTGAAATCTACATGAAATCAGATAATGCATCTTCAAAATAGGATAACGCATATCGATAAATTGATTCGTTTTCATCATCAAGTGGTTTTGCATGGGTTCCCTTCTGACGACTCCTATTAATCATGTCAAAACACATTGCAAAGCGTTGTTTATCGGGAAATAGGACAGCGAAGTCCTTCCAATTTGCTTCCATTAAATCTTTTAACTGATTGAAGAATAATTCATCCATGCATTTCTTTCCGATAGCTGATTTAATTCTTTTCTCTATCGATTCGTCTTTGGTGGTTTTGCATGCGATTTCGACGATTTTTTCTTTAGTCTTTTTCCCGTATTTGATACTATAAGCATTCCAAATGATTTCGCGAAGGACAACTTCGATTTTATCTCTTCTCAGATTGATCTGTTGTCTTTTTTCAGTTTGATCAGTGATGGTTCTATCATTGATGTGCTTATCTCGCAAATACTTTTCAATAGATTTGATGCGAATATAATATTCTCCATCTTCCTTTTCTAACAAACAGTAACCAAGCAGGTGTTGAACAAGTTTATCGCCTTCCAATATTTCTGATTTAAATGTGTTTTTGCCATCTAAAGCTAGTTTCTTAAGTAAATCATATTCTCTGGGATAGTAATTCTTTAACACAATTAAAATCTGTTCAATAACATTTACCATGTCTAATTGGTATTCTTTTGAACGATCGTCATAACTGTGTCTTGTAACAGTCGCGGGTCTAATTGTTTTTTTGTCTAGTAGTTCTTTATTTATACGGCTGCAGACTTGCCTTGTTAAAAATGGGTGACCGCCATAATCTTCAACGAGTTTTGCGTATACAGGCTCTTCAAATTTGAGACCGATGTGTCCACCGATGCTCGAAACCATATTCTTAACATCGTTGTAATCAAATAAACTGACATATATTGGACTGAAACTGGAAAAAATAGGGTTTGGATATTCATTAATCTGCGCAAGCTCCACGCACATAGGATTAACGCCAGCTACAACATAGGAGAAATAGGAATTGTTTGTTTGACTTACTGAACGAATGGCTTCCCAAAAATACAAAGCATCATTCATTGTCTTCCAATGTTCAGATGGAGAAGTGCTAAAGCCAATACTCTCGATTTCATCAAATATTAACAAAATTCTGGTTTCACCTAGAGCGAAATAAATACTCTTTAAATCTTTTTCAAAGCTAAGTGTAGCCTCATCCTCTCTATATCGATTTTCTGAGTCATCCCAAATAAAGGATTCTGGCAGAGAACACTCAATATCTTGATTCCGTTTTGCTAACAATTCATCAACGATTCTTTTGATGATTTTATGCAGAAAAATATTCCATCTTGAATGATGATATTGCTGACAATCTATATATATTGCTGCGCCACCATTTCTATTCACTCTGTTTTTTAATAAATATAATACAGATGTCTTTCCGATTCGTCTTAATCCAAATAGACCGCTATGCTCGCCCTGCTTATACTTTCCATATAATTCTGATATTACATTGTTTCTCTCTGTGCCGAAAAACATCAAATCATCACTTAGCGGTGTAGCAACACCAAATAAGTCTCTAACATATAGAAATTCTCTCATCCTGTTTTGAAGGAAATCTTCATCAAATCCATTGTCAAATTCACTAAGCTTGAAGGGAACAATTAGTCGGGTGTCAGGATGTTCCATTCGATCATTTTTCACAATGTCAACGATATCAGCGCTTGCATCAATAACGATGCAAGTAATTCTATCTAATCTATTTCGATATTCTTCTTTGGTAGACAATAAATAGTCTAAATAATCCTTGGTTCTGCTTTTAAAATCCCGCATTCCATCAGAACAACAAAGTATTAAGACTTCGTTTCCAAGATTGTACATGTTCTTCAAAGCTGCAACCGGTTTGAAAAAGTGGATATTATATGCGGTGCTCTTAAAATGATCTTCTTTTGAAAAGGTAATCCTGCCATATTTAGCAAAACATCTTATGGCGTTTTGCTCTTTTAATGAACCTTTAATGGCAATTTCTTCATCTGAGAATCCAGATTTGGCTATACCAATGTAATCGTTCGGTCCAACAAGTTTAGTCATATGCATTTACCTCGTTATCAACAGTAATTGAACAAGTGATTTCTCCCAATATATCTCAATGCATATTAGGTATCTTTTATAATTATATTACAATAACTTGTGAACCCAATATACCAACATAAATAGCATCGTTCCTCTATGAGTTACATATGAATAAGACCGGCATTTCTGCCGGTCCGTTAGTCAGTTATATTCGTTAATATTACAGAATATCTTTCTCTTGAATCATATCCTTGTATTTCTCGTATTCCTGCTTCCAAATCTCACGAAGACCGTCCGTGATGACATGCGCCCTGCCTCTGGCGATCAAATCCGCTTCACGTTCTTCCGGCGTTTCTTTGGCACGTGGTCTGATTTCTTCGCTTTTACATTTGCTTAAAAACAGTTTAAAAGAATCCGCTATCTGTTTTACTGCAAATCCTCTCTCATGGTCGCAGAAGTAAATTCCGCCTTTATTGTCATCGGTTAATCCTATTACAAAGTAATTCCCGAAAGAATCCGTTCCTATCGGCAGATACTGCATATTCTCACATACCGGTAACTGAAGATGATCTTCAATACTCTCTTCTGTATTTATCCCGTAAAGGTATCTGAGATCTGTTGAACAGCCTCTGATTCCCACATGAGTATTGGGTGTATCTCCACCGTTATACTTAACAAGGAAGCTTTTGTATTCTTCGTCCAACTCAATACCAAGCCTGCT
>JAEEGL015338837.1_pt1 | contig 13258 bp, 9 predicted proteins | sample 9134231 | NCBI WGS metagenome assembly JAEEGL01 (sample SAMN16246548, study PRJNA631951) | gut metagenome | biome: gut microbiome; feature: rumen; material: fiber-attached | host: Bos | place: Iran: Karaj | collected 2018-10 | reverse complement strand
TCGTCGTCCTTGTGCTCGCGGGAGATCTCGTTGATCTCGTTGGCGAAGACGTCGAGTATGACCGTTTCGAATCTGTTTTTCTCAATGATCTTCGGGACCAGCATTCTGGTCTCTTCACGTCCGATCGAGTATTCGACCCTGACGCCGTTCTTTATGTTCTTGACCTTGATCTGTCCGCGCATCGCGGCCTCGTCAAAGCTGTACATATCCTTTTCGGTGTCGTTGTCGGTATACCTGATCATAATCTGGGACATGAGCTTCTTCTTGGTCGAATCAGAGGGAGCGCCGGTCTTGGAGGTGAACTTCGCTCCGACGTCGTAAGGATTCGAGAAGAGTATCTGCCCGCTTGCCAGATCCTTTGTGGCGACCTCGCCGGTCAGCGGATCGACCCACAGCTGATACCCGTCTTTTTCGAGCATCATTTCCATCGATTCGAGCTTTTCCTCGGCGGTGGCGAACTCAAGACTCAGGTACTGCTTTACGGTCGATTCGTAGTCGACGTTTTCGGTCGGCTTTTTGGTTTTGGGATCGATCTGGTAGATCAGATCGACGGCGTACGCCCCCGCCTCCACCATAACGGTCCCGAGGAGCATTATGACAGATAGAACAATTGCGACAATTCTTTTCATTATCATCACTCCTCCTTTTTCAGATTCGGTAGTTGATCTCGGTTATGATGTTCGTAATGAAGCTTACGATCTTTCCGAGAAGTGTCGTGAACAGGATCGCCACGAACATCAGAAACGCCATTGCGACTATCGTTCCGACGGTGGTTATCAGGTTCTTGCCGACGGTGTAGTCGTGAGTTACCATCATTCCGACGAAGATCAGCAGGAACGCCCAGATCAGCGCTATTGTGTTGATGAAGGAAACTATGTCGAGCTCGGCCTTGAGAGCGAAGTTCGAATAGATCGTCGTCGGTACGATAAGCATCGGGATGGGAAGCAGCGAGTAGCAGCAGGCGATGAAGATGTCCTTCATGCTGCCTTCGCCGTCAAAGAGGGTCGTCAGGCACCAGTTTCCGACGATCCAGAGCGCAAGCGGAACGATCACGCCGAGGGAGGTCTGTACGAGCGTCTGATATCTGCCCTCCGGATTCACGAGATATCCGGAGCCGATCTCCTGATAGAAGACCGCGATAAGCGTTACGAGAAGGTATACGAGTGCGCCTCTGACAGATCCGCGCTTTTCGTGCTTCAGATCCCAGAAGCCGTCGAAGGGATGGAAGATAAGATGGAAGCCAAAGAGCAGCTCCTCCCCGAAGGTTCTCTTTCCTCCCGCCGTCTCTGCCTTCTTGTTGACCTTTCCGGCGAACTTGAAGAAGAGGACGACGACTGCGATTATCGCGATGACGATGACGGGGATGAGGAGAACGTACTTGGATATCCACGCCTTGCGGATCTCCTTGTAGGAGTCGGACCATCCGCCGGTGGCGTAAGCCGCCTCGTAGTATCCGAGCGCTTCCTCGTACTTGCCCTCGCGGTTGAGAGCGTCTCCGATACCGACGTACGCGACGTCGAAGTTGGAGTTTCTCTTGAGTATCTCGGTCCAGTCTCTGACGACCTTGTCGAACTGACGCAGGTTCTGGTTGCGAAGCGCTCCGATGAGGATCTCGCCGTATTCGGTGCGCTCGAATATCGTGATGTTCTTGTTGGTCGAGTCGAGGATCAGCATCTTGCCGTCCGACATGTAGCAGATCGCCTTGATGGTGACAAGGTTCCCGAGCTGTGAGCCGGTGTCGCCGAACGCGAACAGAAGGTTGCCGTTCTCGTCGTAGGTAAATACCTTGGAACGCCTCTGGTCGATGATCGACCAGGTCTTTTCGGGTCCGACGGCAACGTCGACGATCGTGGAAACGCCGCTGACGGAACCGTCGCCTCTCGAGCCCTGCATATCGATCTCTCCGGCGGGCGGCCAGAAGCCGTTTCTTCTCATGACTTCCTTGCCGGATTTGTTGAGAAGCTTGACGGGCATGAAGTCGCCGTCCTTCGTCTTGGAACGGATGGCGCTTCTGACCTTGCCCGCTTCGATCGAGGAGGTGGTGACGTAGATGAAGCCGTCCTCGGTCATATCGATGTTGTTGAACTCGGTGGAAATGTAGCTCTGGGAGTATTCCTTCTGCTCCTTGGTCTGGATTCTTCTCCAGATCTTGTCCCAGGCGGAGATAACGACCTTCTGCGCTCCGAGGAAGCTGACGAAGGTTCCGTCGTCCTCCAGGACTATGACGCCCTGGTAGGTGGTCGACGATACGACGTACAGACGGTTGTACTCGTCGACGACGAGCGCCACCGGCTTGTAGACCGATCCGACGTCGAAGAGAGCGCTTTCGGGAGCGGGAATGACCTTGAGGAAGTTGCCTTCCAGGTCGAAGGTTACTATGCGGTTCTGGTTGGTGTCCGCGACGAATATTCTGTCGCGGGTGACGTAAACGCCCTGAGGTCCGTTGAGCGAGTCGGGAACGCCTTCGTCGTTGTTGAATTTCGAAATCTCGAATTTCACGTTGAAGTAACGGTCGAGAACGAGAATTCTGTTGTTGCCGGTGTCGGCGATATAAACGTTGTCGTTTTTGTCGACCAGGATGTCGCTGGGTGAATCGAGGGCTTTCTTGGTTCCCTTGTATTCGGAATTGAGAATGCCCATGAACTCACTGTCGATCGACCGCACGGCGGTGTAGGCGTCGGGCGAGTAGAGCGCTCTGCCTTCGATCGAGTAGGTGTAGGTCTGGTACGACTTTCCGGCAGCGGCGGGAACGGCGAGAAGCGTCAGCACGAGCAGAACGACGGCTGCCGCCGCGAATAACTTCTTACTCATCTGTTCCTCCTTAATCCTTCATGCCGCTCGAACCCATCGTTTCGATGATGTTCGACTGGGTTATAACGAAAACCGTGATAGGCACCAGCATCATGATAACCTGCGCCGCGGCCGACGCTCCGGCACGCTTGATACCGCCGGCGGTTATCTGATGGATGGCGTAGTTGAACGATTTGAGCTGTTCCGAATGGATGTAGATCGACTGTCCGGCGTTCCAGAGATCCTGGAAGGAGTAGATGATCAGCGTCAGCCACGCGGGCTTGACCATCGGCATCGCTATCGTCCAGAAGGTCTTGAACTCGGATGCGCCGTCAAGACGCGCCGATTCGAGGACGGCGTCGGTGACGTTCGAATCCATGAACTGCTTCATAAGGTAAAGTCCGAGGGTGTGTCCCCACGCGGGAATGATTATCGCCCAGTAGCTGTCTATCATGCCGAGCTTGGTCATGATGATGAAGTTGGTAACGGCGGTAACCGTTTTATGGAACATCAGCGAGGTTCTTACCGCGCGGAACATCCATTTTCTTCCCGGGAACATGACCTTCGAGAAGGAGTAGGCGGCAAGCGATCCGAAAAGGAGGTTGCCGGCAGTCCCCATAACCGTGATGAACACGGTGTTGAAGATGTATCTCGAGAAGGGGACCCAGGAAGTGTTCATGAGTACGAACAGATCCTTGAAGTTACGGAAGGTGGGGTTTCTGACCAGCCACCGCGGAGGGAACATCCAGAGCTCGTCAAGAGGCTTTAACGACTGCATTACGACGTAAAGCATCGGAAGGAACATGAACGCTCCGAGAATGACGAGGATAAAGGTTATACCCGCGTCGCCGCCCACCGAGCGGTTAAGCACGACTCTGTGCTTTCTTGTTCTCAGTTTTGCCATATCATCTACCAACCTTTGAGAGCAGCTTCTTGACCAGGGAGTTCGCCCCGATCATTACGGCGAAGAGGACCACGGCAATCGCGGATGAATATCCGACTTCGAAACGTGCGCCGCCGTAGTCGTGCAGGTGGTGCATGATCGTCCACGCGCAGTAGTCGACCGAGGGGTTTCCGCAGAGAGCGTCGACGACGCCGCCGAAACCGAAGGTGCTGGTTATGGCCATGACGGCGCCGAACATCAGCTGCGGACGCATCGTCGGAAGGGTGATGTACCAGAGCTCCTGCCAGCGGTTGCGGACACCGTCCACGGCTCCGGCCTCATAGAGCGTGTGATCGACACCCTGAAGACCGGCGATGAAGGAAAGGAAGGCGGTACCGAGCGAGGTCCAGAGGTAAACCACTATACAGAGGGGCATGACGTAGTCGGCGTCCTCGAAGAACTGGATCTCGGTGTTGATCAGTCCGAGGTTGAGCAGCGTCGCGTTGACCCAGCCGTAGGAGTCTCCCGAGAAGAGGGTACCCCAGATAAGGTAGACCTGACCCGAAATGGAAGGTGCGTAGAATATAAGCGTGACGACCGCCCTGATCTTCGGCTCGAGTTCGTTGATGAACCACGCGACCATGAAGGACATAATATAGGAAGTCGGTCCGCATATCGCCGCGAACACGAAGGTGTTCTTTATGGCGAGCAGGAAAATATCATCGTCGAGAAATAGTCTGATGTAGTTGTCGAAAGCGACAAAGTTCGGCACCTGGAGAAGGTTGAAGTCGGTAAAACTTATAACTATCGAAACCAGAACCGGGGCGACCGTGAAGAGAATGAAGACGAGTATGAAGGGAGCTATCATAACGTAGCCGACCCAGTTGCGTTTCATTTCCTTCAGAGTCCACTGCGTCTTTGTCAGATTCTTCGAACCTACAGCAGCGGCTGCTGTTTTTGACATTGTTTTTCTCCTTATATAATATGTGTCGCCCGCGGATCAGTCCTGCGGATAGCTGGACTGGTACTCTTTGAGAGCACCGGCGCAGGTGCTGATATACTTGCAGACCTTGCCGAATATTTCGGGAGAAGCGGCGTTGAGCGCGTTTCCGGCGTCTTTCAGCGCGTCGATCAGATTATCGGGAATGTAGGTCTTGAAGGAGGCGTCCTCGGCCTCGATGTCGGCGAACGCTTTCTTCACCGCGTCGAGCTGCGCCTTGTACGTCTGTCTGTCGGCTTCGGAAATTACGGTGATATCGTCCTTCGTGAAGCCGGCCTCCGCCATCTGCGAATCCGATAACTCGCCGATCGAAGCCAGGAACATCTGGTATCTCTTCATCGCCAGAGTCTGACCTATCTCAAGGGTCTCAAGTCCGAACTCCGATCTCTTTCTCGAGATCTCCTTGTTAATGATCGTTATGTAGCTGCGCAGCTTGGCGACCGGGTCGTTGCCGTCGTTGTAGGCGCCGAGGAAGGAGAATTTGGTGTAACGGCCGATTATATAGGAACCGGGATAGTTCGGGATGGAAGCCAGGTTCTGGAACTGGGAGATGAGGTTCGTCTTTTCCCTGTTCGTCCAGGGCATCGTCTCAAGCGCCTGGATGTTGGCGGTACCGTGCTTGGCGGAGTCGCCGAGGATGGCTATCATCTCGTTGGAATACTTGACCTGGCAGTCGGAGCCGACGTGCCACTTCATGAATTCCCAGGCCTCCTTCTCCTGATCGCATCCGGTGATCATAACGATCGCGGAAACGGTGGAGACCGAAACGTTGTTGATGTAGGTTCCGCCCTTGCCGTCCGAAATCTCGTATCCGGGAACCGGAACGAACTGCCAGCGTCCGCGAAGCTCGGTCGCGAAAACGATCAGGTGGTTGTACGTTCCGTTGTAGCCGGCGATTCCTATCGGCATCTCGCCCGTTCTGAAACGGTTGGTAAAGTCGTATTTATAGGGGAAGGAATACATCGTGAACATATTGCACATCGTCTCGAAGGAGTCGAGCGCAAGGTTGGAGTCGAGGTTGATCCTCATTCCGTTGTCCGCGAAAAGCTTTCCGCCCATCTGGTAAAGGAAGATCTTGTAGTCGTTCGAAAGCCCGATCGTCATACTGTTGTCGGAAAGAATGGTGGCGGCTTCGAGCAGCTCGTCCCAGGTGTCAAGCGAATTGATCCCCAGGTCCGCCATAATGTCCGAACGTATGAACATCATCGGGAAGGACTGTGTCTCGGGCAGTCCGTAGTAGTGCATGACGTCCTGCTGGTCGGCGATACCGAGAACCAGCATTGCCGCTTCGTTGAACTGTGCCTTTTCGTTCCTGATCGGGTTGCCCGCGTCGTCGTAGACCGTGTTGTACTCGTCGTCCACCTCGTAGTACAGCATATCGTGGAAGCCTTCGTACTTTTCGATCGGCATCAGGGCTCCGCGGATGGCGTAGTTTATGACGTTGTCCTCTCCGAGTCCTATGTAGGCGTCCGGCCCGCTCCCCGCGAGAATCGAGGGAAGCAGCGTGCCGCCCGCGACGAGCTTGAGGTTGACCGGGTATCCGGTGGCGGGAGTGAAGTCCTTGTTGATCAGGTTTCTGATAACCTGCGCCTGGTCACGCCCGTAGGCGTTCCAGATCTCTATCGACTCCTCGATTGCGGCGGTGTCGGCAACGGCGCCCATACGGTCGTAGTTGCGCAGGAAGGACTGGATGAAGCTGGAGATCTCGTGTCCGAACGCCTGGAAGAAGTTGGCGTTGGCGCGGGGCTTCTTCTGGTCGGCTCCCTGAATGGTGAAGCTGTCTATCTGAAGCGGCTGCGTCTTGGCCGTGCTGAGCCAGGTACCGATGTTTCCTATACGGCTCTTGAGCTCCTTGAGGTTTCTCGCGATCTCCTCTTCGGGGTTCTTGCCCATTCTGTCGAGTATCCAGGACATCTTTTCGAGGATGGCGACGTTTGAGCTCTTGGTACCCGAAAGGGCGGTGAGTTCGTCGGCTATCTTCTGGATGCGGCCCGCCTGGATGATAATGTCGATGACGGTGTCGGGCATGACGCTCGAGAAGAAGTAGTCGCGGGATTCGTCGGGCTCGGCGCCCGTCAGTCTCATAATGTTGAGGTAGGCCTCGTTTATCGTATCGAGGGAATGCTGGACCGCCTGGACCACGTCTCCCATCGTTCCGAGAGAAACCTCGAATTTCAGCGTGTAGGTAACGCCCGCCTTGAAGTAGAATTCGCAGTCGACGTAATCGATCCTGCGGTTGCCCTTTTCATCGGGGGTGACGACGCCGTATCTCAGCGGCTCGGACTGCCAGTCGGGGCTGTAGTTGAAGCGCAGCTCTCTCGCCTCGTCGAAAGGAACGCCGTTGTAATATCCGGGAGTCCCTTCGGCGACGCTTTCGTCGCTGTAAATATAAAGTATTCTCGATGAATACAGACCGTCGTTGACGTTCTGTCTGAAGCGCGGGATGATCTGATAGAGTCCGTCCGCGTTAACCGAGAACTGATATTCGATCCACTGGGACGAGACCTGCCACTTTTCGCCGCCTATCGTGTTGAGCATCACGCGGTGGGTGTCGCAGGGGGTGGTCAGCGCGCTGGATCTGTCCTCGACGGGATAGATGGTGCTCGAGGAATTGTGGAGCGGCTCCTCGCCCTGGATGACCACCTTGTCGGTTCCCTTGGGAGCGGAGGCGAAGGATGCGATGTAGCTTTCGTAAGACTGCATCTCCTCCGCCGGCAGGAGTTCGATCTCGCCGATCGCGAAGTCCTCGGCGACGGCGTCGAATGTAATTACGTTCTCGCCCTTTTCAAACACGAACTCGAACGGCTCCTTGAAAAAGCCGTCGATGTCGCGCAGATCGTAAACGCACCACTCGGGCGTCTGCAAGAATGTGGGCCTGATTTCGTTTTTGTCGATATCCTGCCTGAAGTAACGGGTTATATTGCCTTTCTTGCTTTCAATGACGTACTTGTCCGCCTCGTCGTAAGCGGGGGTCCACACCTTGGTAAGACCGATGTTGTACGCCTCGGAAAAGGGAACGGCCCCGTTGATCCTGAGAATTCTCTGGATCGACGTGGCGTTCGTTTCGCCCTCTACCGGCCAGTATTTCAGCCGGATCGTGTATTTTGCCGTTTCGGGAACGGTGAACCTGTACGCGACGATGCCTTCCGACCCCGTCCGCAGAGCCGTCTGTCCGTCGTACGTCTCGATGGAGACGGCGGCGGTGGTGCCTGCCTCGTAATAATCGGTTCCCGCGACCTTGACGGACGCTTTCGCCTTCGGGTAGAGCGTTTCGTTCGAGTATCTTGAGACGTAGGTCTCGTACGAAACGGTGCCCAGGAGTTCCTTTGCCTCTGAAATCGCGTTGCTCGAAAGCGATCTTTCCGGCTCGGTGACAGCGGTATCCGGCGCGGCGTCGTCCGCCGAAACGGACGTGCCGAAGCAGAAGACGGCTGTCAGAACCGCCAGAATGAAGGCAACTCCTCTCTGGAATTTCGTTAACATAACGGATCCTCCCGTATTTTTTTGGTGCGTATATAATATCACAATGCGATAATATTGTCAACAGGAATTTTATATTATATATTCATATCAAATTCGCCTGAAAGTCACGTTTTTCGGATTGTATTTCGCGGTCCCGTGACCGCTTCCGGACCCCTGCAATTGTATAAAACAAACAAGAAGGCAAAAAAGCCGAAAAAACGCGCCGTTTTTATCCGAAAAACGGTTCCCGACGGCTTTTCCGAGTCAAAAACGCCCTTTTTCCCGGCGTTTTCCGGCTCAAATCCCCTGATCGCGCCTTTTTCCGGGATAAAAAAATCAGCCCGCAAAGGGGCGCCCGGCAGTATGGGGCGTCCGGCTTTGCCGGCTGATTTGTGCACTTTCTACAACAGTTGTTAATTTTTTTAAAATTCGCTCGGAAAGGGCGTCTTCGCCGTTATCCGGCGCTTTCCCCGCTCTTTCCGGTGCTCTCCGCCGTATTCCCGGCGGATTCCGTTTTGCCGGTAATCAGCTTCCTGAGGATCGAAATATCGTCCTTTGAAAGTATCTCGGCGGCGGGATATCCGTCCTCCGGGACCTCGTCTTCGCCGTCCTCCGGAACGCCGGGAAGATAGTACCATCTTCCCCTCCCGGTCGGTCCGGCGATCCTTCCCGACGGTCCGGTCGAAACCGGACTTCCTCCGAAGCAGGGCCACAGGACGTATACCGGAGGATCGTCTTTGTCACCGGTCAGCTTCAGCGTCGTACCGGGTTCGAGTTCTCCGAGCGAGGTGACGAGGGCAAGCGCGTCCGCGTAGGTTCTCATCGTTCCTTTTCCGTCGATAAAGACTCCCGTGAGCTTCACCGAAGGTGATTCGGGCATTTTTCCGCTTTCGGTAAAGATATAGCGGGATCCCGAGGTCACTACCGCGAAAAGCTCTCCGTCGGCGTCGCCCTTTACCCGGTAAAGAGCCGGCCCGGTCATTCTGTCTGATATCTTTCCGATGAATTTACCCGTCTCGAAAGCAAATCCGTCCGAACCGTAGACTCTCTTCAGCGTGCTGGCGCGGTATACGAGAGTATCGGTCGACCCCTTCCATTCGGCGGCCACCGGATTCGCGTTTTTCCATTTATGATAAAAGACGGCGGTGACCGCTATCGGTATGATCAGGATCACCGCTATCACGGCAAGCGCTCTTTTCGTCATCGGTCAAACCTTTCCTTCGGTCGTACGGCGGAACCTTCTCCGCGGACCGAATCAGTCTTTCCTGTTCTTTTCCTTTTTATCTTTCTTCTCCCCTTTTTTCTTTTCCCAGGGGAAGGTTATCTTGGGCTCGGTCCCGGCGTAAATCCGCTTTATGTTCGGGATATGGGCGGCGATCACCGAGATTCCCATCAAGAGGGCGATCGGCATCCTGATTCCGAGAAGAGCCCCGTCCTCTCCGAATATCTTGTACCATTCGAAAAGAAACAGCGGCATCGTCAGGGCGGCCATCACCGATCCGAGCGAAACCATTCTCGAAACCAGAAGGACTCCGGCGAAAACGAGGAGACATATAAAGAACACCGGCGGATCGCAGAAGAGCAGGACGGCCGAACAGACGAGCATCCCCTTGCCGCCCCTGAATCTGTAATAGCAGGGGAACATGTGCCCGAGCATACAGAAAAAACCGGCAAGATAGGCGCCTCCGCGTCCGTAGAAGAAAACTCCGGCAGCTACGGCAAGCGCCGTTTTCAGAACGTCTCCGGCAAGTGTGAGCAGTCCGCCTTTTTTGCCGAAAACCCTGAACATATTCGTCATCCCGGCGTTTTTGCTTCCGGATTCTCTTATATCCTTCCCGAAAACGGCGCGGGAGAAGATGACGGCGGAATTCAGGCTGCCGAGGAGATATCCCGCGGCGACGCAGCCGAAAAGACAGCCGAGGAGCACGAACATGACAGCCGTTCCCCGGATCTCATACTTTTCTACCAGGTATCTGAACAGACCGTCGTTGACAAATTCCCCGAAGGTCATATTCCCAGAGTCGCGGCGCCGATGATGCCCGCGTCGTTGCCGAGCTCGGCTATCCTGATCTCGGTCTCCTTGACGATCCCGCCGCCGTACTGTTCCTTGCGTATGATCGGAATGATCGGACGGAGCAGGTTGTCTCTTTCGTTCGAGATGCCTCCGCCTATCGAAATTACCTCCGGCTGGAAGATATTAACGATATTCGTCAGTCCGCAGGCGAGATAGGACGCGTATTCGTCGACGACCTCGCTTCCGGCGGGATCTCCCTGCTTCATAGCATCGAACGCCGTTCTGGCGGACACCTTTCCGCGCAGCGCGAAAAGATCCTCCATAACCGTCTGTCTGCCGGTTTTGCGGCATTCCTCCAGCTTCTCGCCGGTCATGGCGATAAGCGCCGTGGCGGAGCTGTACGCCTCCCAGCAGCCGCATCTGCCGCAGGAGCAGCGTCTGCCGCCCTTCTGAATGACGATATGTCCCAGTTCTCCTCCGGCGAAATTGAAGCCGGAGCAGATCTTTCCGTCGATTATTATTCCTCCGCCGACGCCGGTGCCGAGCGTGATCATCACCGAATTGCGGGTGCCTCTCGCCGCTCCGGCGACCGCCTCGCCCCAGGCTGCGGCGTTGGCGTCGTTTTCGACGTTGATCGTCTTCACCGGGAAATGCTCCCTCAGCATATCCGCGACCGGCAGACGGCGGAAGGGCAGATTGTTCGCGTATTCGACGACTCCGCGGTCGTGATCTGCGATCCCGGGGCTGGCGATACCGACGGCCGCGATACCGGCGACGCCGATGCCGCACTCTTCGACGAGCATCGAGCACGCCTTAGCCATGTCGGCAACGATAAGCGACGCGTCCCGCGACGCGCCGGTAGGTATGCTGACCTTTCTTATTATCTTCAGGTCGTCCGAAACGAGTCCGGCGGCGATATTCGTCCCGCCGAGATCAATACCTATTCTGTACATCTGGTTATCCTTCCTTAAAGTCCGTCGTCTATCAGGCGTATGTCGGCGCCGATACCCGACAGCTTGCCGACGATATCGTCGTATCCGCGTTCGATCGTTTCTATCCTCGAGATCTCGGTCATTCCCGACGCGGCGAGCCCGGCTATTATCAGCGCGGCGCCCGCTCTCAGATCGACCGCCGTCACAGGCGCGCCGCAAAGCTCCTTTTTGCCGATTATCGTCGCCGTGCGTCCCGCGACGTTGATGTCGGCGTTCATCTTGGCAAGCTCGTCGGCGTATCTGAAGCGGTTGTCGAAAACGCCCTCGGTTATGATCGAAGTCCCGTCCGCCATCGCGAGAAGTGCCGCGAACTGCGGGTGCATGTCGGTGGGAAATCCCGGGTAGAAGAAGGTCTTGATATTTACGCTCGACAGCCTCGACGAACGGCTGACGGTAAGACAGTCGTCGCCCTCGTCGACGCCGGCGCCCATTTCGATCAGCTTTGCCGTCACCGTCTCCATGTGCTTCGGGATGACGCCCTTGACCCTGACTCTGCCTCCGGCCGCCGCCGCCGCGACCATATACGTCCCGGCTTCGATCATATCCGGTATGATCGTATACGAGCATCCGTGAAGCTTTTCTACTCCGGTTATCTTTATAAACGACGTTCCGGCGCCGGTTATGCGGGCTCCGCACATATTGAGAAAGTTCGCGAGGTCGACGATATGCGGCTCGCGGGCGGCGTTGTCGATGGTCGTCCTTCCCTCCGCCTTGACGGCGGCGAGCATAACGTTGATCGTCGCTCCGACCGAGGCGATGTCGAGATAAACCGATCCTCCGCGCAGTCCCCCGGGCCCCGCGACAACGTGGTTCAGCCCGCTTTCAACGCCCGCCTTTGCGCCGAGCGCCTCGAATCCCTTTATATGCTGATCTATCGGGCGCACGCCGAAATCGCATCCGCCCGAAAAGCCCACCTTCGCCTCGCCGAATCTGCCGAGCTCGGCGCCGAGCAGATAGGTGGACGCCCGCAGGCGGGAGACGAGATCCTGCCTTGACGTCTGACCCGCGAGTTTTTTCGTGTCGACGGTGATCGTCCCGCCGCCCGTCCGGATGACGACGGCTCCCATATCCTCGAGAATCTTCAGCGAAAGGTTGACGTCGGTGACGTCGGGAACGTTTTCGAGAGTGCATTTGTCTTCGGTGAGAATGCAGGCGAAGATTATCGGAAGAGCCGCGTTTTTCATTCCGCTGACGCTTATGTCGCCCCGGAGCTGACGGCCTCCGTTGATGATGATTTTCTTCATTTGACAGGGTTCTTTCCTTATTTTGTCATACAAAGTAAATTATATCATAAATAACGGCAAAACGAAAGCTTTTTTATGAAATAAAAAAACTTTTTTCCGCGCCGACGTTTTTTCTTGACAATTTACGAAATCAGAGTATAATGATTGTGAATACAGCGTTTTATAGCAAGGAGTCCGAAATGAAAGAATTTTACCGCCTCAACGTCGCGGGACTCGAGCGCGACCTGCCCCTCTGCAAACTCAACGACAAACTGAAGATCGCCGCCTTCGTCATCTTCGGCGATCCCGAGCTCACCACCGCCTGCGCCGCCGCCCTTCTGCGGCTCGCTCCCGAATACGACTACGTCATCACAGCCGAAGCCAAGGGGATCCCGCTGGCTCACGAAATGGCGCGCCTCGACGGAAACCGCAGGTATCTGCTTGCCAGAAAAGCCCCGAAGCTTTATATGAAAAATATCCACGAGGTAACGGTGCGTTCTATAACCACCGCCCGCGAGCAGAAGCTTTACATCGACTCGGAGGACGCCGCCCGGATGAAGGGAAAACGCATCCTCATCGTCGACGACGTCATCTCGACCGGCGAGTCGCTCCGCGCGCTCGAACAGCTGGTCGAATCCGCCGGCGGCGTTATATGCGGAAGGATGGCTGTTCTCGCCGAGGGCGACGCCCAGGACAGAGACGACATCATCTATCTCGAAAAACTGCCGCTGTTCGACAGCGAAGGGAACGAGATTTAAGGCAATACCGCACAATTCGACGCACGCGTCTTGACGGCTCTTTTTGCGCCTGTTATGACGTCGAAATCTTGAAAAACCGCCTGTTTTCCTGCGATTTCTCAGTCAAAACAGACACAAAAATCTCTCGCCAATACAC
>JAEEGL014250979.1_pt1 | contig 13258 bp, 14 predicted proteins | sample 9134231 | NCBI WGS metagenome assembly JAEEGL01 (sample SAMN16246548, study PRJNA631951) | gut metagenome | biome: gut microbiome; feature: rumen; material: fiber-attached | host: Bos | place: Iran: Karaj | collected 2018-10 | reverse complement strand
TATGAAATTATATAATAATAAAAGCATTGAAAAGGCTACATATTATTACTCAAAATCTTAAGACGTATTTCTTGTTGATTTTGGGGCTAGTAATAAAAATTATTTTGGTATAAGCGATTTTACCTTAAACAAAAATAGCAATGATATTTTGTTATGCTTAGAATTAAAGGATTATTATAACGTTGGTGACACCTATAACTTAAATGGCTATGACTATGTAATTAAGGGATTTCTTAGCGAAGAATCTGATTATAGCTATGTAATAGATTTCAGCTATAATTATGATAAATATGACATTGATAGTTTTACTATAGGCTATATTTATAGCAATGGTGATAATATAGATGAGTGTATGAAAGCTATGTCTAACCTTTCTAAGCTAGCGATAAAAAATTATGGTACAAGCAATGTTTCTATGGATAAGATAATAGCTTATAATACATTAAGCAACTATTCAAATATCATAATATCTATTTGTGCCTTGATAGCTATTATTTCGCTACTATCAACAATTGGTATATTATATAATTCAATTTCAATATACATAGATCAAAACAAGAGAGCTTTGACAATATTTAAAACATATGGCATGTCAAAAAAGGATATGTTTATGTATAACTATTTTGGAGTCCTTTTTTGTAATCTTATATCGACTATAATTGGTACAATAATTATTGCTTTAGCAGCTCCATTATTTAAAAAATTAGGTAATAATTTTATGCTTATTTTTGATGATGGAAATTATTCTTCGATTAAATCACATTTTGTATATGATTCATCTTTTATTTGGTATATACCATTTATAAGCTTTATGGCTTACGCTGTAGCTTTATATGTCATTGTCATTAACAAGACAAAAAGGCTTTATTCAAAAGAATTAAATGAATTATACATTGAGACCTTAGAATAGAAGCATAATAAATAGTGAAGTTCAAATTAAACTTCACTTTTTTATTTTTTTTATAAAAATCCAATAAACCGAAGTCTTTATATTGTATATAGGGTGAAAGATGAAAGAGGTAGATACTATGAAAAAGATAAGAAATATAATTATTGGTTGTGCAGGGACTATGGCCCTAGCTGCACTTGTTGGATGCGATAGCTCATCTAATACTAATGCTATTGGGGCAAATGATACTAGAACAGTTTTAGCACAGGAGGGAATTTCAGCATTAAATACTATTGATATTTTAAATGCTAAGGCAGCATCAAAGAGTATGCTATATTCACAAACAGATGTTAATATGGATGAAATACTTTCTCTTGTTGATAAGGCTAATATTCTTGTAGAAAACAAGCTTACTATTACAGTTTCAGAGTCTGATAGAGAGGGGTATGTTGAAAAGCAAACTCTAAGCTATGGAGATAGTGAGTATTATCTTTATGTTACATCAAAGATTAAGGATTCTGATGATGAAGATGAAGATGATGATGAGGACGAGGATGAAGTAGAAGAGGAAACTAAATATACTGGAATTCTTGTTGATAAGGATAAAGAATATAACTTTGTTGCTGAAGAGGAATATGAAGCTGAGGATGACGAGGTTGAAAGTGAGTTCAAGATGAATGTTACAATAGATGATTACACAACAGTCATCATTGAACAGGAAAATGAGATTGAAGGAAATGAATCTGAGACTTCATATAGCTGTAAATATAAGACTAATGGTAAGACTACTACAGCATATTCTGTAAAAACTGAGGTAGAGGATAATGAATCTAAGATTAAGATTACAGAAAATGGATCAACTTATAAGCTTAAGTATTATACAAAGAATAATAATGAATACCTTAAGGTTAAGAAGGAGGGTTCATACGAGGTTAAGCTTAGCTTAAGCTATGATGAAGAAGGAAATGTAGTTTATACATTAGTTGATAATGATCAATAAGACATTAGGGGTTAATGCCCCTAATGTTTTTTTGTTGTATTAAAATGTATTTTATTTTATAATAAAATAGTAGTTATTTTTTATTATAAAAGGTGAAAATCATGAATGATATATCATTAAAAAGTGATAAAGGGAAGTATGAGATTATATTACGAAGCCTAGATAAGGGTGTAGTTATTATAAATATTATAGAAAGAAATCACATTGGGCTTGTAGAGGAGGCAATAGATATTGCTAAAAAATATAATCCCAAAAAAATATATATAAGCTCTCCATTTGAGCTTCCTGATTTTAAGGAGTATAGAAAGGATTTATTATATAAGCTTGATTATACTCTTACAAAATCATATAAAGAGATTAAAATGCATGAGGCATTTATCGAGGATAGAGAGGATTTAATATCATTTATTAATTATAAGATGGATATAGCATGTAAGATGATTGATCAAGCTGATGCGCTTGATTTAATTAAGAATTATAAGTGTTATTTCTTTACTTATAAGGATAAAAGAGTTGGATGTGTTGTGTTTGATTCTTCTGATATTTTATATTTTACTTGTAATAATATATTTGCTTATGATATGTGCTTATCAAAGGCTTTATATAAAAATGGATGTAATACAAGTATTATAATATCATCGCTTGAAAATACTAAAATTAATAAATTCAGTGATATGGGATTTGTTTTGGATAGTGTTTATAGAAATTATTATGAGGTGTAATATATGGCAGTAAATGGTAATAGAAGTGATTATGAAAGAGCAGTAGCTATTAAAGCTAAATTATCAAAAATATTTAATGTTGTAGTTAGTATCACAGCTGTTATAGTGTCTATTGTTACTGCCTTTTTATGCGCAGCAGGTAATATAGAGCCTGCTATTGCAGGTATTATTATACCAGCGGCTCTTTTAATTTATTTAGTAATGGGAGTTTTAACATTAGTTGGTACAAATGAGACTAGAAAGAGTGTAATGATTATTTATATAATTGGTATTTCATTGTGTGCTGTAATTCTTTTTATAAGTGTGATTTACGCATCTGTTCATTAGGGGAGTGATTTTATGATTGAGCTTTATAAGGAAATAGATAATAAGCTTAGAATGCTTGATTATGATGAGAATACATTTGAAAATATTATGGATCAAACATGGATTCATATGGTTAATCCATCATATCTTGATGTTAATAGAGTATGTGCTGTAACAGGTCTTGATAAGGGAATGTTACAGGGGGCACTAGATACTGAGGAGGTATCACACGTTGATGTTGATGGTGATAATGTTTTAATTACAATAGATGCTCCTATTTTAATTGATGGATTTTATGAAACAGTTCCTTTTGCGATTATGTATAATAAAAGGTTCTTTGTAACAATGTGCTCTAAGGATTGTGGAGTTGTTGATTCATTGACTAAGAAGTTTAGAAAGATTGAACCTCAAAAGCATGCTCGTATTTCATTACTTATTATGTATAGAATTACAACAATGTATATTCAATCACTTAAAAACATTGATTTAAAGAGCAATGAAATAGAGGCTGATTTGCAGGATTCGATGAAGAATAGTCATCTATTTGAGCTTATGAGGCTTAATAAATCATTAGTTTATTTTTCTACATCACTTAATTCTAATAAGAATACACTTGCTAAAGTTAAGAGGCTTAATGATTTTAAGGCATATGAAGCAGATTTTGATTTGCTTGATGATGTTGAAATAGAGAATAATCAAGCAATTGAGATGTGTCAAATACATCGTTCAATTCTTGATACCCTAACAGATACTACAGCATCTGTTATTTCAAATAATTTGAATAATGTAATGAAGATTTTAACTGTTGTGACAATTGTTATATCAATTCCAACACTTATTGGTTCATTCTGGGGAATGAATGTGTCATTACCATTTGAAAATAATAAATATGGCTTCTGGATATTAATAGCTCTATCTACAATTCTTACAATTATTGGAGGATGGCTATTATATAAGGTTACAGGAGTTAAGAAGGTTAAAAAGAAGTAGGTAATAAAATGAGTTATAAGAAAATTGAAGAAAAGTTTATAAAGGATATTAATAGTAATGTTACTATTTATGAGCATAATAAAACAAAGGCTAGAGTTATGACTATTGAAAATGATGATCCTAATAAGGTCTTTTCAGTAGCGTTTAGAACTCCAGCTATTAATAATTGTGGACTTACACATATATTGGAGCATTCCGTTTTATGTGGATCTAAGAAGTATCCACTTCATGATCCATTCGTTGAGCTTTTGAAGGGTTCACTAAATACATTTTTAAATGCATTTACATTCCCAGATAAGACAATGTATCCTTGTGCATCTATGAATGATAAGGATTTTAGAAATCTAATGAGTGTATATCTTGATGCGGTTTTCTATCCAAATATTTATACAAATCCTTATATTTTTAAGCAAGAGGGATGGCATTATGAATTAGAGGATAAAGATTCACCTATTACTATAAATGGTGTTGTATATAATGAGATGAAGGGTGCGTATTCAGAGCCTCTTGGTGTATTAGGACGCTATATTATGCATTCACTTTATAAGAATAATACATACCAATATGAATCAGGAGGAGATCCTAAGGAAATCCCTAATCTTTCATATGAGGATTTTAAGAAGTTCCATAGTAATTATTATTCACCATCAAATTCATATATTATGATATATGGTGATTGTGATATGAAGGAGACTATGAGATTTATTGAGGATGAGTATTTAAATAATTTTGAATATAATTCTTTTGATACAAGAATTGATGTGGATAATGTAGATACATTTGTTCGTGAGGATTATTTCTATAATGCCGCTAAGGAAAATCCTGATGAGGCATATTTATCATATAATATTGCTTTAGAGGATTTCTCATGCTTCAAGGATAATATCGCAATTGATATTTTAACTGATGTCTTATTTAACGCTCCAGGTGCTCCTATTAAGGAAAGACTTTTAAAGGAAGGTATTGCTGAGGATTTTAGTGCCTCAATTGAAACAGAGGTTCGTCAGCCTTATGTGTCAATTCTTGCGATTAATGCGAATACAAAGAATGTAGATAAGTTTAAAAAAATAGTTGATGAGGAGCTAGCTAATGCTAAATTAGATCTTGAGGCTATTAAGGCTCAAATTAAATATCGTGATTTTAAGGTGCGTGAGGCTAAGCAAAGTGGATATCCTAAGGGACTTATTTATGAGATGACTGCATTACAGTCATGGTTATATGATGATAATATGCCTTTTGATGCATTAGAGTCCTTAAAGCACTATGAGGCATTGCTTCAGGATTTAGAAACATCATATTATACTGATTTAATAAAGAGATTATTAATAGATAATCCTCATAAGTCTATTGTAACCCTATCTCCTAAGATGGGATTACTTCAAGCTGATGAGGAGGCATTAGCTCTAAAGCTTAAGGAATATAAAGATAGCCTTAGTGATGATGAGATTACATCATTAATTAATGAGACAAAGGCCTTAAAGGAGTATCAACAAACACCTGATACTAAGGAGGTTATTGATACATTACCTCATTTAGCATTAAAGGATTTGTCTGAAGAACCACAGCGCTTTGATATCACAAAGCTTCAGGATAAGCCTTTTAAGGCATTCTATTCACCATATTTCACATCAGGTATTTGTTATGTTGATTATATGTTTGATATCAAGGATTTAGATATTAATAAGATTATGTATGCGAAGCTTTTAGGTCAAATACTTGCACTTGTTAATACTAAGAAGCATTCATATTTTGAGCTTGATAAGCTTACAAAGCTTCATACAGGAGGAATTGTAACACCATTAAAGCTTATATCACGTATGGGTGATGATTATGCATTGTATTTTGATGTTAGAGTATCTTGTCTTATTGATGAGCTTGATTATGCACAAAATCTATCTCTTGAGATGATGATGGAATCAATTTTTAATGATCAGGATAGATTAAAGGATGTATTAAATACATTTAAGGCAGGAGCAGAGCAATCTATTTCTGGTGTAGGACATATAGTATCTGCAACTCGTGCTGCCTCATATGCATCTAAGTTCTATTATCTATCTGATATGCTATCAGGTATTGGATATCTTGATTTTATTACAGAGCTTGTTGATGATTTTAATTCAAAATATAAGGAGATTGTAAAATCATTAGAGGAGCTTATTCAAATTATATTTACTAAATCTAGATTTGTACTTGATTATACAGTAGATTTAGAATATAAGGATAAGGTATTAAGAAGTGCTTTAGAATTCTATAATTGCCTAAGAGATAATTCATTAAAATATAAGGATAATGAGCTAAAGCTTGAGATTTTAAATGAAGGTATTAAGACACCATATGATGCAAATTATATTGCAAGATATGGTAATCTATCAACTACATTTAATGGAGAGCTTTATGTGTTAAGAAATGCTATAGCACTTGATTATTTATGGCAAAATGTACGTGTCCTTGGTGGAGCATATGGTTCACTTATTCGTATTAGCGAGGATGGTGGATTATTATTATCATCATATCGTGATCCTAATTCAGTAAAGACAAATCTAATATATAATAAGATGCCAGAGTTTATTGAAGGACTAAAGCCTTCAAGGGATGATATGCTAAAATATAAGATTGGAGCAATAGGATCTCTTGATGCAGATCTTCATCCTTCAACAAGAGGAGTAATAGCCTTCAATAATCTTGTTCAGGGTAAGACATATGAGCTTATGAAGCAAAGAAGAATTGAACTTTTAAATACTACTCAAAATGATCTTGCAAAATATGCACAGGCATTTAGAGATGCCTTAGATCAAAATCTTATTTGTGGACTTGTATCACAAAAGGGTATGGATGAGTCAAAGGAGCTATATTCTACAATAAGAGATTTAAAGAAGTAAGGAGAAATCCTTACTTTTTTTGAAAATATTATCTTCTAAAATATACCCTTAAGGGTATAAAATAACTATTTTTATATCAAATTATACCCGAAAGGTTGCAATTTTGATAAAATAATGTTAAAACATACCCGAAAGGGTATAAAATGGTGATAGTATGACTAATGAAATAGGGAAATTTATTAAGCAACAAAGAAAAAAATATAATATGACTCAAGAGGACTTTGCTATAAAGAGTGGATTAGGATTAAGATTTATAAGAGAGCTTGAGCAAGGAAAGAAAACAGTAAGATTAGATAAGGTTAACCAAGCCCTTTTAATGTTTGGATATACACTAGCCCCTTCAAGGTTGAAGGATGGGGATATAAATGAGTAGAATTGGATACATATATTAATATGATTCAAGAATCATATTTATCTGATGATTTTAAGAATCTTTTCATAAAAGAATTAACCACTAATATAGATAAGCTTATTTAATTTAACAATTTTTATAATTGTGATATAATAGGAAAATGGTGATTGTATGATAAAAAGTTTTTTAACTAATAATTATGATGAAACAATTGAATTAGGATATAAAATAGGCTCTTTCCTTAAGGGTGGAGATACAATCATTCTTGATGGGGACCTAGGAGCAGGAAAAACAACATTCACAAAGGGTGTTGGTAAGGCTTTAGGTGTTTCAAGAGTTATTAACTCACCTACATTTACTATTGTAAAGGCTTATAAATGTAATGATAATATAACTCTAAATCATATGGATTTATATCGTCTTGATGGCGTTGGTGATGATTTTGATTTAGAGGAATATTTTAATGATAGTAGTGTTTGTATAGTAGAATGGCCTTATCAGGCATTTGATATTATACCTAAGAGGTATATGAAGATTACTATTAAAAGAGTTGATGATAATAAAAGAGAGATTACTATAGATGGTAATTCTTATTATGATGGATTGGTAGGCGATTTAGATGTCTAAGCTTATAGTTGATTCCTCTACAAAAACCTTATATATTGCGCTTGTTGATGAGGATAAGGTAGTTGAGGAAATGTATATTTGTGGTAGAAACGATCATGCGAAGAATATCGTTTCTAAGATTGATGAAATATTAAAGAAGCACAATAAGAGTATTTTAGAGCTTGAGGGAATATATTGTGGTGTTGGTCCTGGTTCATACACTGGTGTTAGAATGGCTGTTGTTGTTGGTAAGATGGTTTGTACTAACACAAATGTTAAACTTTATGGATTTTCCTCATTATATTTAATCGCATCAGGATATGATGGTAAGACATTACCATATATTGATGCTAGAAGAGGTAATTCATTTAATGCGTTATATGATGGGAATAAATTAGTTCTTGAGGAGGCTTTAAGGCCTACAGATGAGACTATTAATTCATATAAGGATTATATGCCTATTAGTGAGGATATGATTAAGGTTAATCCTCTAAAGGTTATTGAATCAGCATCTATATGCAATAATCCTCATGGATTTGTGCCTAATTATTTAAGAGAAACAGAAGCTGAGAGGAATTTACATGATTAGACCACTTAAGGAAGAAGATATAAAAACTATTATAGAGGATGAAGAAAGAATATTCGGAGAATCATTAGGATATTTAATGCTTCATAATACTATTAGTGGAGAGGATCCTTTAAATCATTTCTTTGTAGATGAAGAGGATTCTAAAATTAGAGGATACATTGGTGTGTGGTTTGATGAAAGGAATTCTATGATTTTAAACTTCTATGTTAAAGAAGAATATAGAAGAATGCACATAGGAGAAAATCTTATGAGGTATGTTATAGATTATGTGTTTAATAGTGGTGTAGACACTATTACACTTGAGGTTAGGCCTCATAATCTAGATGCGATAGATTTATATAGAAAGTTAGGCTTTGAGTATTCCTATAAGAGAAAGTATTATTATAATGACGGTGAGGATGCTCATATTTATATTTTGTATAAGGAGATGCTATAATGCTAGTATTAGGTGTTGAATCATCATGTGATGAAACATCTGTTGCGGTAGTACGCGATGGAAAAGAGGTATTATCAAATGTTATATTAAGCCAAATTGATGTTCATAAGCAATTTGGAGGAGTAGTACCAGAGGTAGCTTCACGCCATCATGTTTATAATGTTTCTATGGTTTTTGAGGAGGCATTAGAGAAGGCTGGTGTTAAGGGTAGTGATATTGATCTTGTGGCTGTAACATATGGTCCAGGTCTTATTGGTTCCCTTTTAGTAGGAGTAAATGCTGCTAAGACATTTGCGCTTGTATATAATAAGCCAATAATTGGTGTTAACCACCTTGCTGGTCATATATACGCAAATCAGATAGAGCATGAGATGAAATTCCCATGTATCGCTTTACTTGTAAGTGGTGGTAATACTGAACTTATTTATATGAAGGATCATTTTAAGTTTGAAATTATTGGTGAAACATTAGATGATGCGGTTGGTGAATCATATGATAAGGTAGCTCGTGTTATGGGGCTTGAATATCCAGGTGGACCTAAGGTTGATAAGCTAGCTCATGAGGGAAATGATACATATCATCTTCCAAGAGTATACCTTGGTAATGATAATTATAATTTTAGCTTTTCAGGCCTTAAGAGCCATGTTATAAACCTTCATCATAACGCTATGCAACGTGGTGAAGAAATTAATATAGCAGATCTTTGTGCTTCATTCCAGGCAACTGTTACCGAGGTTTTAGTAGCTAAAACATTAAAGGCTGCAGAAGAATATAATGTTAAGCAAATTATTGTTGCTGGTGGAGTTTCTGCAAATAAGGGATTAAAGGAAAGATTTGCATCTGAAAATAATGGAAGATTTGAGGTATGTATTCCATCTATTAAATACTGTACTGATAATGCTGCTATGATTGGAGTTGCAGGATATTATCAATATATGGTAACAAAGAAATATGATGATTTATCATTAAATGCGGATGCGTCATTAGAGCTATTAAGCCTTTAGGCTTTAGCTCTTTTTTTGAAGGGAGATATTATGGATAATTATTTTAGCTTTGGTAATGGAAAAAGAATTGGTATTATTATACCTGGTATAAGCCTTAAGAGCGTAATTGGCCTTAAGGATTCAATTATTGCGCAATATAAGATGTTTTCTTCAAATTATACTTTTTATTTAGTAGATAGAAGCCCTAATATGAAGGATGGATATACTATATCTGATATGGCTCTTGATGTAATAGATTTTATGGATTCACATAAGATAAAGGATGCTTATATCATATCTACATCACAGGGTGGAATGATAGCTCTATCTATGGCTATAAAAAGACCAGATTTAGTTAAGAGCATGGCTCTGCTTTCAACAACATATAAGGTAAGTGATGATAATTATTTAACATTCTCAGAATGGATTAATCTTGCAAAGAACAATGATATAAAATCACTTATTAAAGCATTTTCTAGAATGGTATATTCTACTGAATTCTATGATAAATATATTAATCTTTTTTTAAGTATGGAAAATACAGTTAGCCAAAATGATATTAAAAGATTTATTATAATGTGTGAGGCTATGAAGGGTTTTAATATAGAAAGTGAGCTTTATAGAATTAAATCTAAAAGCATTGTAATCGCAAGCGAGAGGGATATGATATTTGATGCGCAATTATCAAAACAATTAAGCTCTATTATCAATTCATACAAATATATTTATAAGGATTTTTCTCATGCAGTGTATGATGAGGACCCTTCTTGCTTAAGAAAAGTATTAGATTTTTTTGACACTTTTTAAAAATAAATTTAGTAAAAGTATATATCACCTCCCTATATATTTAGTGGAGGTGATTTTTTATGAGTAAGCTTACATATTGTGGACTAAATGATGTATACTTCAAAAAACTATTAAAGGAGAATAAGGAATTATTACCAAGGCTTTTAAAAGGGATATGTAATATAGATGTTACATATGATGAAATAGTTATGCAGAATGTAGAAATACAAGATGAGGTAAAGCTAAGAACAACAAGGTTTGATATCGCAATTAAGGTATGTAATCTAAGAATAGATTTAGAAAGCGAGAATCAAAGCCATGGAGATTTAGAATATTATAACAATAGAAAGCTGTATTACCTATCAAGGCTACATTCACAGTCATATGATAAGATAGATTACAATCAAATGAATAAGAGCTATGTAATATTCTTATATAACTTTAATATGGGATATGATAATCTAATAACAGAATCTGTAATGTATAACAAAACAGCAGGAATAGAATATCCTCATTTGAAGATATATGATATAAATTTGTCAAAGGTCAATAAAAGTAGTACAATAGAATTAGAAAGATTATTCGATTTACTAAAAAGCCGAGATATAGATAAATATCTAGGCTTAAGTGATCCTTTTTTGAAGGGAGTGGCCAATATGATAGAGGAATATGATAAGGATGAGTTATTAAGACTTCAAGCACAGCTAAGAAGAGATAACGAAATAGAATTAAGGTCCATGAAGGAATATGCGAAAAGAACAGGTCATGAGGAAGGCTTAGCTGAGGGTAGAGCTGAAGGTAGGGCACAAGGACTTACTGAAGGAAGAGCTGAAGGAAGAGCCGAAGGAGAAAAGGCTAAGGCTATAGAAATGGCTAAAGCCATGCTTAATGATAAGGCTAATGTAGAGCTTATTGTTAAGTATACAGGTCTTACTCTTGATGAGGTTTTAAAGCTAAAATAAGCTTTTGGGGTGAGCAATGCTCATCCTTTTTCTATAATTAAGGATTAAGACTTTAAAAAAATATAGATTTTTGATATACTATTTAAAGGTGATATATTATGGAAATCAACAATTTTATTAAAACAATAATGGAAGATGATTTGAAGAGTGGAAAGGTTGATGAGATTATTACTCGTTTCCCACCAGAGCCAAATGCTTACCTACATATTGGACATGCACGTGCTATGGTAACAGATTTTGAGCTTGCTTCAGCATTTAATGGATATACAAATCTTCGTTTTGATGATACTAATCCTACTAAGGAGGATAATGAGTTCGTTGAAGCGATTAAAGAGGATATTAAATGGTTAGGATATAATCCTAAGAATGTATATTTTGGTTCAGATTATTTTGATTATGATTATGAAATGGCAATAAAGCTTATTAAGAAGGGACTTGCGTATGTTGATGACTTATCTCAAGAGGAGATGAGTCAGTATAGAGGAACTCTTACTGAGCCTGGAAAGAATAGCCCATATAGAGATAGAAGCATTGAAGAGAATTTAAAGCTATTTGAAGAAATGAAGGATGGAAAATATCCTGATGGAGCTAAGACTCTTAGAGCTAAGATTGATATGGCTTCTCCAAATATTAATATGCGTGACCCAGCCTTATATCGTATAATTCATATTAACCATCATAGACAGGGTACTAAGTGGTGTATATTCCCAATGTATGACTTTGCACATCCACTTCAGGATGCAAAGGAGGGAGTAACACATTCACTATGCTCACTTGAATATGATAATCATAGAATATTATATGATTGGGTTGTAGATAATTGTGATATAGTTAAAAAGCCTCATCAATATGAGTTTGGAAGATTAAATATTGAAAATACAGTATTATCTAAGAGATATCTTCGTGCATTAGTAGATTCTAAAAAGGTATCAGGATATGATGATCCTAGAATGCCAACACTAAGAGGTCTTAGAAGAAGAGGATATACTGCAGATGCGATTAAGAACTTCATTCTTTCAACAGGATTATCAAGAATTAATTCAACTATTGGTTGGGATTCTCTTGATGTAGCATTAAGAGATGACCTAAAGCTAAAGGCATTAAGACCTAATGCTGTAATAGAACCTCTTGAGGTTGTAATTGATAATTATCCTGAAGGTGAGATTGAATATCTTGATATGCCTAACAATCAAGAAAATGAAGAATTAGGAAATCATAAGATTGCATTCTCAAAGTACCTATATATTGAAAAATCAGATTTCATTGAGGTAAAGCCTAATAAGAAGTGGAAGAGACTTGCACTTGATGTTGAAGTAAGATTAATGCATGCATATTTCATTAAGGCTACTTCAGTTGAAAAGGATAATGATGGAAATATCATAAGAGTACATGCAACATATGATCCACAAACAAAATCAGGATCTGGATTTGAAGGAAGAAAGCCAAATGGAAATATTCATTTTGTAGAAAAGACAACTGCAATTCCTGCAGAATTTAGAATGATTAATTCATTACTTCTTCCAGAAACTGAAGAAACTAAGGATTTAGATTTTATGGAAAGATTAAATCCAGAATCATTAGTAATAAAGAATGGATTCGTAGAAGAATTCTTAAAGGATACAAAGCCTGAGGATAAATATCAATTTATCCGTAATGGTTATTATACAACTGATAAGGATTCAACAAAGGATAAGCTAGTATTTAATAGAACGTGTGACCTTAAGTCATCATTTACATTATAAAATAATGCCCATACTT
>JAEEGL012848131.1_pt1 | contig 13258 bp, 5 predicted proteins | sample 9134231 | NCBI WGS metagenome assembly JAEEGL01 (sample SAMN16246548, study PRJNA631951) | gut metagenome | biome: gut microbiome; feature: rumen; material: fiber-attached | host: Bos | place: Iran: Karaj | collected 2018-10 | reverse complement strand
CGCGCTCGTCGATGTTGTCCGTGTCGATGCCGGTTTCCTTCATCAGGTTACCGCCGCCGGAAGCGCGGTAAGAGGTCATCGCGACGTTGTATTCCTTCTGTAGGTCGAAGGCGGAGCCGTCGGCCATCGAGGCGATGGCGACGCGCTCGCCGAAGGGCTTCGTCACGTCCACCGTATAATTGATGCCGGCGGCCGAGTCGAAATTGTAGGAACGGTTCACGAAGGACCAGCGAGTCTGCTGGGTACGGGCATCCTCCTGAGCCTGGATCTTGAGGAGCCGGTCGTCCGGCTTGGCCATCGTATTGATCCACTTATCGTAGGAGTGCTCCAGGTAGTCCTTGATTTCCGCGCCCGTCATCTTCACCACAAACAGCTGATTCTCATACGGATAGATGGTGAACAGGTCGTTGAACTTGAGGATGCCCGGATTCACGTGGCCGTTGAAGGTGAGCGGCGCGGCGAAGGAAATCTCGGCGGGCTTGCAGCCCAGGCTGAGCGTATGGACCAGGTTCAGGTAGTCGCACATTCCCCGGTAGGCGTCGCGGGTCCAAAGGTCCGTATTCAGGATACCCACTTCCTTGAGGGTGAAAGCCTTGACGGCCTCGTAATCCTTCTGGAAATATGCCTTCATATCGGCATCGGCCTTCGAGGCCCATACCGGGATCGTCTTCACTTCGTAACTCCGAGAGACAATCTTATGGTCCTTCACGGTCAGGTGCAGCTTGCCTTCGGCGACGTTGCGGCTGTGGCTGCCGGAATTGAGGAAGGCGCAGGACTCGTTCATCGTCACATACGGCCGGTGGTCATGGCTTGCCAGGATGAAATCGACACCCTTCACGAGCTTGAAGGCGTCCAAGCCTTCGGACTCCAGCATGCTGCCGTCGCCGTTGCCCGTGCCGGAGTGCATCACCACGACCATCACGTCGGGTTTCTCCTTGGCCTTGATGTTGTCCACATCGGCCTGGATGACATCCACGATGGGCACAAAATGCATCCCGCTCCAGAGTTCCTCCGTGAGCCAGGCCTTCATGTTGGCATTGGTGTAACCCAGGATGGCAATCTTCAGTCCGGCCTTCTTGACGATCTTATACGGCGTGAAATACGGCTTGCCGTTGTCGTTGCGGATGGCGTTCGCCGCCAGGAAATCGACTCCGTTCTTCTTCAGGTCCGCCGCGATGCGGTCATACACCGGATGCCCCGTCTCGATGTCGTGGTTGCCCACGGCCACCGCGTCATAGCCCATGTACTCGACCAGGCGCGGGAACAGGTGCGGCGTCTCGGTGTCCACATAGTTGAAGTAATACGGCGCATTGTCGCCCTGCTGGCAGTCACCTGCGTCGATCAGAAGCACATTCTTCTCCCCCGCCGCCGTCCGGACGCTGTCCACGTAATACTTCACCGCCGTCAGCGCGGGGCGGGTCCGGCTGTCCACGTAGGTGGAATCGAACCAGGTACCGTGGGTATCGTTGGTGGAAAGGACCGTCAGGGTGTAGTCGCCGTCCTTGAGGGTCCGGCCGCAGGTAAGCGCGAGAAACGCGCAGGCGGCAAGAAGGAAATATCGGATTTTCATACGCATTGGTTATTCCTACAAAGATAGCAATTCTTTCTCATAGACGGATGTTTCTTCCTCTTCCGGTGATTCGAATGCAATCTTTGACAGGAATTCTTCCAATTCGTCGCCGAAAAGACCGCGGGCGACGATGATTCCGTCCGGATCGATGAGGACGTTGTCCGGATAGCTCCGGACGTCATAGATCTTTCCCGCCTCACTTCGGCACAGCCGAAGGTCGGAAAGATGGATCCAGGGCATGTCCCAGGACTCGATGGCACGCACCCACGCTTCCCTTTCGCCATCAAAGGAAAGGCCCACGATATCAAGCCCTTTTTCATGATACTTCTTGTAGGCTGCGACCACATTGGGCATCTCCCACTTGCAGGTGCAGCACCAGGATGCCCAGAAATTGACAAGGACCCACTTCCCCCTACCGGCGTAGTCACTGAGACTACGGAGGTTTCCATCGGCATCCGGTTCCTGGACATCCAGGAAAGGCTTCCCGACCAGGTTCTCCTGCTCATCCTCTTCTTGTCGGACTGCCTGTTTGTCAGGCTCGCCGGGGAACGCTTTGTTGACCGCCTCGGCCCGGTTTCCGGCCATGGCCAGCAAGATAATCATCGAGAGGAAAGGAAGGGTACGCATGTCAATAGTTTTTAATGGGTTATCAATCACCGGAACGCCCTTTTCCGGCCGTTTCCGAGACAAAACTAGCGACCCGTCCCCACACAAAAAAAGGAATCCCGGATTTCTACACGAAATACCGGGATTGAGGGATGAAGTAAGAAATTAGTGCGATTCTTTATTCTTAAAATGTACTTTCAACGTGGATGGTGACAGGCTCATCAAGGTAGATGACCCCCCAGCCGTACTGGACAGCGACTGGGACATAAATGTTGAAGTCGCTGACAAGAGAGCCGCGATTGCGGTATGCAAGGAAACCACAGCCACCATCGTCGATAGCCTCCACCGTTGCTATGGCCTCGGGATCGGAAATACCGGCGAGGAGATCAGCCTTTGACATCAGCATCAGCATGATATCCATAGGAACGCTCCCGTCAGGAGTCAGGTCACACGTGACGGCAGAGGGGTCGATGAAAACCGAGCAGGGGCCATAGTAATCCCAATAGTTGTAGTACTGGTCACCAGGTTTCATGCCGAACTCACGATAGCCGGATGGAGAGTTTGGATCAAGTCTCCAGTCATGAAGTACAACGAGATCCCTTAGAGCTATATAAGAACCCTCTTCACCGAAGTCAACACCATCAACGAATGAGTTAACCCGGCCATTACAAACCTTCACCGGTTGGATATAACGGGCCTGGAAGTGATCAACCCATTCGGCATCGTATATCGGCCTGTCCTGCCACCAGAGGTTGACCTCGAAACCATCATCACCGCAAATTGTGCCGGTGGCACCCAAAAGCACATAGAACGCATCGGTGTTGAGGAGTTTCTTTGCGTTATGGTCAGGATCCGAATCCTTTACGAGAACTACCACGTTCGGTGTGCAATCCCTCTCGTCAGCGAAGTTGGAAATGTAAGCAATTTCGGTTTCCACTCCATCAACTCGAGCCTTCAGTATGGTGTTGTAACCCTCAATGCAGAACTGAGTACCATTAACGTCAGTGCGAGTCTCACCTGCCCCTCCATCCACAACGGAGAAGGCAACTTCATATGCACCGACTCGGGTAATCGCTTCCATGTCATCGCAGAAGAAGTACTCTATATTGGAAACCTCCATGCCTTCCATGCCTAAACCGGATAAATCGATGACTCCATTGTAATCAGTGACGAACGCAGCGTTGAAGTTATTGTGGAAAACGCAGTTTGTGTTATCGGTATCACCGACGTTCGGGACAGAGACATTGGCCAAGACTGCATTCATATCAGAATTCCAATATGGCCGGATGTAGCGATCTACCGGAACCTTGTAGGCCCTGATAACAGGCGGATTGGCCCTCAGGGTCACAGTAAACCTGGCGCCACTGTCCGGATTCATGAAATAAACTTCTGTAGTCAGATACCCACCAGGAAGATCCTCCTCGTCAACACCATTGTTCCAGAGCCACTCGGCAGTAACCCACCACTGGAGGAGACCGCTCTGGGAATCGAAAGTCACATAAGAGTCAGATTCCGCCCAAGGATGATAAAACTCCGGATAAACACGCTCGAAAACTTCCTTGCTCATGCCGAGCGGCTCATAGATTCTGGACTCCTCCCCCTGAAGGCAGTCTCCATCACAAGAGAAAATGAAACTACCCATATCGAGAGCGGCGGAATAACTATAACCGCTATCAAAAGCTGCGAAAGAATCAATCCAGGCTTTCTTACTGAAAACCGAGCGCTTGATGGTTACTGAACCGGTATAATTGAACGTACCTACCGTCCCATCCGTCGTAGTAAAGGTCATCTTGAATCCCTTCGAGAGGGTAACCGGAAGGGTGACGATGTAATAATCCACGTTCCAGTCGAAAGTTTGACCCTGTTTAGGGGTGAGAGTAATCTCTTTGGCTCCACTCACGACTGTCGCTTTCGGCTGACCGCTCACAAAGGTGAGTCTGATGTTTCCGGCCAGATACTCATTGTTGTTGCCCCTGAAAGTGATGGATTTTATATCGTCGCGGTACAGGCTGAACTTGATACCGCCGCAGACATTGTAAAATTGGAGAGATGTCGATGTCGATTGCGCGACAGCCAGGAAAAGGTCGCCATCGAACGTATTCTGGACGCCATACTGTGCCGACGGGAGCGTCGTCGTCACCGAACTTCCATTGCAACTGGAAGAACTGTTGGACGGATAAAGACCCCAGATGTTGGACGAAGTAATATCGGAACCAATGACGTCATCGCTCGTCTTGAAAACAGCGGTCGTCGCGTTGAAAGAGTTCTGGGACGTATATCTGGCTTTCTTCGTCCCGAAGAATACATCGATCTTGTCGTCCTGGTTCCAATAGATGGTGCCCGTACCGGAGCTGTTGACGGAAAGGGACGTTTTGGTCTCCGGCTCCACCTCGACAGTTGCCTGGATGTCAGGGGCACCGCCTCTTTCCAACTCCCGCTGGCAAGAGGCAAAAAGCAAGACAAACGCTGCCAGATATAACGATTTACGAATCATGAAACACAAAACTAAAATGAGATGACGGGGCGTGCGCGACAAGAAGCAGACGCATTGCTATCAAATGTCAGCGAGCCATTGTATTTGAAATAATAATAATACTTGTCTCCCCGTTTCTTGGAAGTCCAGTAATTGCCTGTTGTACTCATGGCAGTACACCCGAAAGAAGTCAGAGCGCTATTCAGCGACGGCATGTTGGATATAAGCCACGTGGCCAATTCTTCGTTAGGCATGGTCGCCGCACCGTTCGCATTGCTTCCGCTGGTGGAGGTATACAAATCCTTATTGGCTATGATATAATAGGAGGACGATGCGAAAACGCAGACTCCCTGCTTGTAATAGCCCGACAAATTAGCCTTGCTATACTGCTCGGATGTCAGGTAATACCGAGATGCGGCATCTCCGTTCTTAGAAAGAACAAGAGCCAAATGAGAACGAGTGGTCGGCAATGTGACTGTGAGCACGCAGGACGCGGAATAGCCCCCATCAACGGAGGTGGCAGTGATGGTAGCGGTACCGTTCAGATTTCCGGTCACATGACCGCTGGCACTGACGCTGGCAACCGATTCATCGGAACTGGACCACGTCAAGCTCTTGTCCGAGGCGTCGGCAGGCAAGACCGTTGCACTGAGTTGCATCGACCCTCCCCATGCAATCTGAGCCTCGGCATTCATGGATACACTTGTAACGTGCTGCTTGACAGTCACCGTACAAGTTGCCGACACACCGGATCCGTCGTTGGCTTGGGCTGTGATGGCAGCAATTCCTGCTTTGAGTCCCAGCACTTGTCCATCCGACGATACGAACGCCACTGAAGAGTCGGAGCTTGTCCATGATACAGAAGGATTGGAAGCCGTTGATGGAGTAACGGTCGCCGTCAAAGTCACCTGCTCTCCAGTATAAATGGTAGGATTATCCGGGCTGATGGAAAGGCCTGTAACACTCTGCGTCACGGTCACGGTGCAAGTGGCTGATTTCATCCCATCCGAAGATATAGCCGTGATGGTCGCCGTTCCGGCAGAAAGAGCAGTAACTGTTCCCTCAGAAGACACCGTCGCGACGGAAGTGTTGCTGGATGACCATGTCACCATTTTCTCTGTCGCATTATCTGGCATCACTGTAGGAATCAAAGTCTCACTGTCTCCCACTACGAAGGTTAGGGAACTCTTGTTCAATGCCACGCTCGAAACACCTATGAAATCACCATAGACGGGACGAACGGAAAGACCGTTAATTCGGAGGGGAGAGTTCCAGACAACTATACTGGAACTGAAATCCATCATCCACGCAGAGGATGGACCGTTCCTGCCGAGGGAAGATGACCAGTAACTGCCAGAAGAACCCACACCTTCAAGGTTGGCGCCAGCAGCAGGAAAGAATATGCTGTTCCCGTTTGGACCAATCACCTTGTAACCGTTTATATCATTCTGGGTTGTCCACGTCCAGGTGCACTGGGTTTTCAGCTCTATCATTTCTGAATATGTCGGCATCCGCCAACTTTCGCCCCAATTCACATGGGCAGCATCATCCTCCAGTTCCAGGTGCGTCTTATTGTCAACAATGCCATAACTACTATTGCTGTTATATTTCGTCAGAGTAGTACTGCTACCGTTGCACCACCAGTAATCCGACCAAGAAGAATAACTGCTTTTCGTGTCTGTCTCTCCCCAGGCGAAATAATCGCCATACTCTTCCGGCGACGAAGCGCCAATATTGCATGTCGACCACTTTAAGCCTGAAGGAAGGCCCAAATCCACGGCCTCGTGGGAATCTGGAATTGCCTGAATCCTGGACGCATAGGCACTCCAGGCGGATTTGTATGCATCGACCGACCCTGCCGGTACATATATGGGGCAGTCGTTCGTTTGATTAAACACCGCATTCCCCAATGAAGGGGGCGTTATTGCCAACACTGTGATGGCTGTCAATCCGGGACAATACAAGAAAGCCTGCTCTCCAATGCTTGTGACCGAGTTTGGAATCTCAATCGTCGCTAAATCTATACAGCCGTAAAATGCTCCTTTACCGATTCTCGTAACCGAATTAGGAATAACAATTGAAGTTAAACCACAACTGGTGAATGCAGACTCGCCTATGCTTGTGACCGTATTTGGAATAACGGTATTCTTGCATCCTGTAATAATCTCATTTGTATTCGTTTTGATAATTGCATTACACGAGTTTCGAGAATCATAAATTGGATTACCCGACTCGACAACAATGCTGGTCAAATTTGTACAACCTTCAAATGGATTAATCACAATCTTTGTAACCGAACTCGGAATCACAATGGATCTTAATCCAGAAGCACTAGAAAAAGCAACAAAACCAATGGTTGTCACTGAGTTTGGAATAATCGTATTCTCACATCCAATCATCAAAGAATTGATGCTGGTTTCAATAACTGCATTACAGTTATTTCGAGAATCATAGACAGGATTATCGGGATCCACGACAATCGAAGCAATACTTGTACAATTAGAAAAGGCAGCAAATGAGAGATCAGTTACCGAACTTGGAATCTCAATGGAAGTCAAGCCGATACAATCGCCAAAAGCCATATCACCGATACTCTTGACTGAATTAGGGATCCTAATGACCGTTAATCCTTCACACCAGTCGAAAGATTGTGACCCAATACTGGTTAGCGAGCCAGAAAAAACAATAGAGGAAAGTGCGTTACACCAGCAGAAAGCACGGTCTCCTATACTTGTCACCGTATTCGGCATCTTGATGGAAGTCAATCTTGTACGATTATAAAATGCCTCGCTGCCAATACTTGTAACATCACTATCAAAAGTAATGGTTCCCCTACCGCCAACATACTCATTCGAAATGATATTGGCCCCGAAAACATCTGTCTTGTATGGGGTAATGATGTTCCCATCCGAACTCGTATAATAAATCACATTGTTCGGCTGTCTGTCATCCCCAAACGCCGCATATACGTCCATATTCCCCTTCCGGCTGAACACCGAGCGCTTGATGGTCACCGGGGCATCTGTATAGTTGAGCGTACCAACCGTGCCGTCCGTGGCGGTGAAGGTGATCGTGAAGCCGTTGGAGAGCGTTCCAGGAAGGAGCGTGATGTAGTAATCTGCGCCCTTCGTGAATGTACTTCCGCTCTTCGGAGTCAGAGTTATCTGCTTGACTCCACTAGTGACTGTCGCCTTCGGGACTCCGTTCGTGAACGTAACGGAGACCGTTCCGGCGATGTTTTCGTTGTTGTTGCCCTTGAAGGTGACCTTCTTGATGTCGTCGTACACCATGTTGAACTTGATGCCGCCGCAGACATTGTAGAACTGGAGGGTAGTCGTCGTCGAATGGGCAATCGCAGGGAACAAATCATCGTCAAAGGTATTCGCCACACCGTATTGTGTCGAGGGAAGCGTGGTGGTAATCGCCGAGCCGTTGCAAGTGGAAGAGCTGTTGGAAGGATACAATCCCCAGATATTCGTCGATGACACATCGGACGCGTTGACGGAACCGCTGCTCATCTTGAATGTCGCCGTAGTCGCATCGGACGAATTCTGAGAGGTGTAGGTTGCCTTCTTTGTGCCGAAGAAGACATCTATCTTATCCGACCGGTTCCAATAGATCGTCCCCGCACCGGAACTATTGACGGAAATACTCGTCCTCGTCCCAGGCTCATCCTCCACGGTCGCCTTGATTTCGGGCGCACTGTTCCAGTCCAGCTCTCGCTGACAGGAAGCCAGGAGAGCCAGTGACAGGAGCAGGAAGAATACTTGTTTATTCATAGCAAACACGCTTTAGAACAGATCATCTTCCGTCGTACCTTCATTATAGATACCGGTGATACCTGTCGACTTCACCGTCACGGAGCAGGTGGCGGTCTTGCCGCCATCGGCAGTCGTCACGGTAATCGTCGCTGAACCAGCCTTCTTGGCGGTAACAAGGCCGGAAGAAGAAACCGTCGCGACAGTCGTGTTGCTGGAGGACCAAGTGACGTTCTTGTTCGTCGCGTTGGACGGGCTAACCGTGGCCACAAGGGTATAGGTGCCTCCTTCCGTCAAGGTCAGGCTGGTCTTATTCAGGCTCACACCGGTCACGGAGACCGTGGCAGCCTTGACAGTGACCGAGCAGGTGGCAGTCTTGCCGCCATCGGCCGTCGTCACTGTAATCGTCGCTGAACCAGCCTTCTTCGCGGTAACAAGACCACTGGAAGATACCGTGGCGACGGTCGTGTTGTTCGATGACCAGGTCACGTTCTTGTTCGTCGCGTTAGACGGGCTGACGGTAGCGACGAGGGTTTGGGTGTCGCCCTCGGTCATAGTCAATGTGGTCATGTTCAGGCTCACGCCCGTGACGGGAACTGTGGCGGCAGTAACGGTCACGGAACAGGTGGCGGTCTTGCCGCCATCGGCCGTCGTAACCGTGATAGTCGCAGAGCCGGCCTTCTTCGCCGTAACAACACCGCTGGAGGACACCGTAGCAACAGTCGTGTTGTTCGATGACCAGGTCACGTTCTTATTCGTGGCGTTGCTCGGCGAGACCGTTGCTGTCAAGGTCTGCGTTTGGCCTTCCACAAGCGAGATGCTGGTCTTGTCAAGGGTAACACCTGTCACTGCAACCGTGGCTGCATTGACAGTGACCGAGCACGTAGCGGTCTTACCGCCATCCTCCGTTGTGACCGTGATGGTCGCATTACCAGCCTTCTTCGCAGTGACGACACCACTGGTGGACACCGTAGCGACGGTCGTGTTGCTGGAGGACCAAGTCACGTTCTTGTTCGTCGCGTTCGTCGGAGCGATCGTTGCCACGAGAGTTTGGGTGACGCCCTCGGTCATGGTCAATGTGGTCATGTTCAGGGTCACACCCGTGACGGAAACCGTGGCTGCGGTGACGGTCACCGTGCAAGTGGCGGTCTTGCCGCCATCCGCCGTCGTGACCGTAATCGTTGCGGAGCCTGCCTTCTTCGCGGTAACAAGGCCGGAAGAAGAGACCGTAGCGACAGTCGTGTTGTTGGACGACCACGTCACGTTCTTATTCGTCGCGTTGGAAGGGCTGACGGTAGCTGTCAAAGCCTGCGTCTGGCCTTCCACGAGCGAGATGCTGGTCTTGTCCAGGCTCACGCCTGTCACGGAGATGACCTGCGCATTGACGGTCACCGAGCAAGTGGCGGTCTTGCCGCCATCGGCCGTCGTGACCGTGATGGTCGCGTTGCCGGCCTTCTTCGCAGTGACGACACCGCTGGAGGACACCGTGGCGACAGTAGTATTGCTGGATGACCAGGTGACGTTTTTGTTCGTCGCGTTCGTCGGGGCGACCGTGGCCACGAGGGTCTGGGTGTCACCCTCGGTCATGGTCAATGTGGTCATATTCAGGGTCACGCCTGTCACGGCGATGACCTTCTCGGTCACGATGACTACGCAAGAGGCGATCTTGGCGCCGTCGTTCGTTTGGACCGTAATGGCTGCGGTGCCAGGTGTCTTCGCCGTCACGAGGCCACTGGAGGACACCGTAGCGACGGCCGTGTTGTTGGAAAGCCAGGTAACCGACTTGTCCGTCGCATTGCTCGGAGAAACCGTCGCGACCAGGGTATAGGTATCTCCTTCCTCCAAGGTCAGAGAATTCGTATTCAGGGTGACACTGGTCACGGGAATGACCTTCGCCTTGACGGTCACGGCGCAGGTGGCGGTCTTGCCGCCGTCCGCCGTGGTGACCGTAATCGAAGCATTTCCAGCGGCTTTCGCCGTTACGACACCGGACGAAGAGACGGTAGCTACGGAGGTATTGCTGGACGACCAGGTCACATTCTTGTTCGTCGCGTTGGACGGGGCAACCGTCGCCGTCAATGTCCCGGTCTCCCCTTCCGTGAGCGTCATAGTGGTCTTATCCAGGGTAACGCCGGTCACTGAGATGACATTCGCCTTGACAGTCACTGCACAGGTGGCAGTCTTTCCACCATCGGCCGTTGTAACCGTAATCGTCGCATTTCCAGCAGCTTTCGCCGTTACGACACCAAGTGAAGAACCGGTGGCGACGGCGGGATGGCCGGCCGACCAGGATACATTCTTGTTCGTGGCATTGGCCGGAGCGACCGTCGCAGTCAGCGTACCGGTCTCCCCTTCCGTGAGCGTCAAGGTGGTCTTGTCCAGGGTGACACCGGTCACGGAAATCACCTTCGCCTTGACCGTAACCGAGCAGGTGGCCTTCTTGGAACCGTCGGCTGTCGTAACTGTGATGGTCGCGCTGCCGGCGGCCTTCGCTGTCACGACGCCATCGGCGACCGTGGCAACAGAGGTATTGCTGGACGACCAGGATACATTCTTGTTCGTGGCATTAGCCGGAGCGACCGTCGCAGTCAGCGTACCGGTCTCCCCTTCCGTGAGCGTCAAGGTGGTCTTGTCCAGCGTCACGCCGGTCACGGAAATCACCTTCGATTTAACTGTCACCGAGCAGAGACCCACCTTATTTCCATCATCCGAAGTGGCTGAAATGGAAGCGCTTCCTTCAGCGACGGCGGTCACATTTCCATTCTGGTCGACGGTTGCGACCGATGTATTGCTGGATTTCCAAGTGACAGTCTTGACGGAAGCGTTCGACGGAGTGACGGTTGCCGTCAGCTTGGTCGTCTCGCCCTCGGTCATGTCCAATGTGCCCGGGTTGATGGACACGGACTCAACCGCCACATACTTTCCCTTCTTGCCTGCCTGGGTCACATTGATGACGGACGAGCCAGAACCCGAGTTGATGGATATCGTGCCTTCGCGGTCATAATCGTTGTTCTCCGCAGCCGTGAAGGTGATGCTCCACTGGTAACCGCCGCTGGAAGTGATGGATGGCACGGTCACCCAGTCGGGCTTGTTGCTTACTGTCCATTTCGATCCGCTTTGGACCGCCACCGACAGGCTGTTTCCGGACGCCGAGAACGACAGTTCCGTCGTACCTACCGTCAACTTCTCCGGGGCATCCTCTTCCTTGAAATCCGTGCAGGAAAATGCCAGTGCCAAGGCGCCCAACAACATGATGTATCTGCTTATCTTCTTCATGACCAATACTCGTTAGAAAGCCCAACCTACACTCACCATCGGGGCGATGCCGCCTCCGAGCACCTCGACCGGGGTCGGGAAGTCATACGTAGCGCCTGCCGTAGAGACGGGCATCGTTCCGCTGACATTGACCTTGGGATAATACTTCAGGCCCGCTTCAATGCAGAAGTGGCCGCCGACCAGGATGTTGACACCCGCACCGGCGCAGAGGCCGTTGGTGCCGGATCCGGTCTCGCGGGACTTACACGAGAAGAAGCCCAGACCGGCTTTCGGATAAATGGTGTCCGACACGCGGAAAACCACCGCGGCATCCATGCCGAAAATGGATGCGGTCTTCTCCGCCAGGGACCCGAAATACAGACCGGCGTCCAAGCCGAACGGGCTTCCGCCCATATTGTATATGCCGATACCAGCCTCCGGCGCGATCGCGAACGGGTTCAGCAAGAGAGTCGCGCCGGCCTTGACCACGAACTGGTTGTCTTTCGCTTCTGTCGATGAAGGGGTCCAAACAGGCTCTTCCACCGTCGGCGTGACGGGCTGATAAGGCTCGATGACCTTCTCCGGTTCATCGGCCTCTTTTTCCGGCTCTTCCTCCACCTTCACCTGCTGGGGCTCAGTGACGGGCTCCTGCTTGGGCTCGGCGGCCTTCTCCAAAGCCTCGATATCCTTCACCAGCTGTTTCGCGGCGGCATCGTCGGGGTTGAGAGCCAGAAGGCTCTTCGCCGCGGCCTTGGCCTCGCCATTCTTCCCCGCACTCTTTAAGGAAGCCATCTGGTCGGCATACTGGATGCACCGTTCCGCTTGGTCGCGGAGCGAGTCCGCAGCGCGGTCGCCCACGATGATATAATGCCAACGGCACAACTCCACCGTACGTTCATAATCGCCATTCTTGAATGCCGCCCGGGCATCCGGCAGGATTTCCCGCTCATGGCTGTTGTAATACGCCTGCGTCTTGTTCTGCGCCCATGCGTTGCTGCATGCCAGACCCAGACATACGACGATTAGAATTGTTCTCAGAAAAACAGCTTTCATCGATCAATTAGAATTATCAGTTTTTAAGGATGTCCTTAATTATTGGTTATAATTAGACAAATATACTAAAAAAAAAGCATTCCTGTTACCGTAAAACCGCGAATCCGGGATCCGGAAACCCGTTTTATGGTGCAATATTACCCATTCTTCCCCAAACCTCACACACTTTCCCCGAATACTCCACGAAACACCCCTTTTCCGTGATGAAATATTCGTATATTTGTCTTATGATGAACCTCCAGACCCCCGTCACCCTGGACCCCGCGCCGGTGTCCATATCGTACTCTGACAGAATCGCCGTCCTGGGCAGCTGCTTTGCCGATGAAATCGGCGGCCGGCTCGCCTCGGCGGGGTTCGACGTGCTGTGCAACCCGTTCGGGACGCTGTACAATCCCGTGTCCATCGGCAACACCGCCGCGCGGCTCGTCTCCGGCGTGCCTTTCGCGGCAGACGACGTCGTGGAAATGGGCGCCGGCGACGGACGGTATTGCTCGTTCTGGCACCACACTTCGTTCGCGCGGGAAACGCCGCAGGCGTTCCTGG
>JAEEGL011252297.1_pt1 | contig 13258 bp, 15 predicted proteins | sample 9134231 | NCBI WGS metagenome assembly JAEEGL01 (sample SAMN16246548, study PRJNA631951) | gut metagenome | biome: gut microbiome; feature: rumen; material: fiber-attached | host: Bos | place: Iran: Karaj | collected 2018-10 | reverse complement strand
GCTTGTTTCAACATATAGTGAACTTATAAAAAGCAAGAATACATTAAGGCAAGTTATAGCAAACTTGCATATTGATGTTGAATATGAAGCATTAAGAAGTATGATAAAAGTAAATTCTGTTGAAGATACAGAAGTAATTGAAATAACTGCAACTAATAAAGACCCAAATCTTGCAGCAAAGATTGCAAATGAGATTGTTGTAGTATTTAGTGAAGAAGTAAAAGAAATATATAAAATAGAGAATGTTTATATTGTAGATAAAGCAGAAGCAGATGACAAACCATCAAACATAAATCACAAAAAGGATATATTGTTGTTTGCAGCAGTGGGTATTGTAATATCAGCATTTTATGTATTCGTATTAAATATGTTTGATACAACAATAAAATCTGCAGAAGAAATAGAAAGCGTATACCAATTACCAGTTTTGGCATCTATTCCAATATATGAGGAAAATATACAAAAGAGTAAAAAAGGAGGCAAGAAATAATGAAAAAAGAGGTTATTGTTTTTAAGGATCCAAAGTCTCCTATTTCAGAAATTTTTAGGACTTTAAGAACTAATATTCAGTTTATGGATACGAAACGTAATGCTAAAACTGTATTAGTAACATCTACATTTGCCGGTGAAGGTAAAAGTTGGATTTCTTCCAACCTTGCAGTATCTTTTGCACAAACAGGAAGAAAAGTATTATTAATTGATGCAGATATGAGAAAAGGAAGACAGTATACAATATTTGGTATAGCACCAAAGCCTGGGCTTTCAAATTATTTATCTGGCATTACAATGAATGATACAGGTTTTGCTTCAAAAGATATTGGTGATTATATTCAAACAACTGATGTAGAAAACCTACATGTTATGGCTGCTGGAAATGTACCACCAAATCCAGCCGAACTACTTATTGCACCACAGATGACAAATCTAATTGAAGAAGCAAAGCAAATATATGATATTTTAATAATTGATAGTACGCCAAGCCAGCTTGTTGCAGACTCACTTATTCTTGCAAGAATAGTAGATTCTACAATAGTAGTAACGGCATGTAAGGAAACAAAGAAGGAAGACTTAAAAAGAGTAATAACAAATATTCAAAACGTAGGTGGTAAAATTTCAGGCGTTGTATTAAATAAAGTACCTGTTTCAGCAAAAAAATATGAGGAAAGATATTATTACAGTTCAAATTCAAAAGATTCAGCAAGAGCTAAGAAACTTGATATGCCAAGTTTTACTAGCAATGAAAAAAAAGAAGATAACTTTGATATTCCAGAGAAGAAAAATGTACAACCAGAAGAACAAGATAATAATAGCCAAGAGCAAGCTGTTACGCCAAGTACAGAAACTAATCCGACTAAAAATGATTCTCCACTAGATAAAACGCATGATATTTTAAAGAAGATTAATGAGTATTTAGAACAGGAGAAGAAAAACTTAAAATAATAAGAGCCAAAAGGAGTAAAATATGATAGATTTTCATACACACATACTGCCGAATATAGATGATGGCTCAAAGAGTGTTGAGGAAACATTTAACTTAATAAAAGAAGCAAAGGAAGCACGGATTTAATGGTATAATATCAACGTCTCATTATTTTGAAGGTTATTACGAATCGCCAAAAGCTGAAAGAGCTGTATGGTTAGAAGGGCTTTCCAGTGCCATTCAAAAAGAAAAAATTGATATGGAGCTTTATCTAGGAAATGAAATATATTTTTCTAGTAATATTATTAATCTTCTAACAGAAGAAAAGGCATGTACTATTGGCGACTCATGCTATGTACTTTTTGAATTTCCTCTCAATGCTGAGCCTAAAAATATATATGATGTAATATATGATATGCTCCAATATAAACTAGTTCCCGTACTTGCACATCCAGAAAGATATAGCTTTGTACAAAGCAATCCGAAGCTTATTCAAGAGTTAATTAAAACAGGTGTATTAATGCAGGCAAATTACGGAAGTATTATTGGGCAGTATGGTGAAAAAGCTAAAATACTTGTTAAAAAATTTTTAGAATATGATATGATACATTTTTTAGGTACTGATGTACATGCAGAAAATTCTATTTACCCAAAAATGAAACAGATTATTCCAAAAATCAAAGAAATTATTGGTGAAGAAAAACTGGAAATATTAAGTACAGAAAATCCAAGACTAGCACTTAATAATAAAAGAATTGAAGTGCCAGAACCAAGAGATAATATTGAACTTTCTTTTACAGAAAGATTAATTTTAAAGAAGAAATAATAAAGCCAGTGAAGCAAATGCTCATTGGCTTATTTGCTAGGAGAATACTATGAAAAAAAATGAAGAATATGATGTAAAAATTATAGATCAAGGATTCGAAGGTGAAGGAATAGCAAAGATTAATGATATGACAGTTTTTATAAATGGTGCTATAAAGGGAGAATTGGTCAAAATTGTAATTACGAAAGTTCTTTCAAATTTTGCTTATGGAAAATTAATTAGTGTACTAAATCCGTCTGATTATAGAGGTCAACCAGATTGTGATGTATTTACTAAATGTGGAGGATGTAGTCTAAGACACATGCAATACAAATCTACACTTGAACTAAAAACAGAAATAGTGAAAAACTGTATAAATAAGGCATTAGGCGATAATATTAATATAGAACAATGTATTGGAATGGAAAAACCTATAGGTTACCGAAATAAGCTTATATACCCAGTTGGAAAAGATAGTAAAGGAAATACTATAATGGGTGTGTATGCAAAGAGAACCCATAAAATTGTTGAACCTAAAAGATGTTTCTTACAAGATGAAAAAAATGAAATTATTGCAAAAGAACTATTTGAAATAATACAAAGGTATAATATTGAACCTTATGATGAAGAAACTGGCAAAGGCATTATTCGCCATATAATGATAAGATGCGGTAAAAAAAGCAAGGAGATAATGATTATTTTAGTAGTTAACCAAGAAGAATTGCCTTATCAAGATGAAATTGTATGTGAGATTACAAGCAAATATGACTGCATAAAATCAATTGTAAAAAATGTTAACGAAAAAAATACTAACGTAATTTTAGGAGAAAAGAATATTACAATTTATGGGTGCAACTATATAACAGATTCTTTAGGAAATTTTATATTTAGAATTTCGCCACAATCTTTTTACCAAGTAAATCCTATACAAACAGAGATTCTTTATGAAAAAGCTATAAAAATGGCTGAACTTACAGGATGCGAAACAGTATTTGATTTATATTGCGGGATTGGAACAATAGGAATTTTTGCTGCAAACAATGCAAAAAAAGTTTTTGGTATAGAAGTAATTCCTGAAGCCATTGAAAATGCAAAGGAAAATGCTAAAGTAAATAGTATTAGCAACTGTAATTTTACAGCAGGTGAAGTTGAAAAAATACTACCGAACCTTGTTAAAAAAGAAAGCGCGGACGTTGTATTTATAGATCCGCCTAGAAAAGGTTGCGATAGAAAGACATTAGAAACTTTGCTTCAAGTTGAACCTAAAAAAATAGTGTATATTAGTTGTAATCCAGCAACACTTGCAAGAGACCTTACAATTTTACAAGAAAAATATGAAATAAAACTTGTTCAGCCAGTAGATATGTTTCCATATACAAGCCATGTGGAGTGCGTGTGCTCATTAATAATAAATGAAAGTGGGAAATTTTGAAAGAGAAATACACTTTGATGATAAATGTGTGGTAACACCAGAAACAAGTGAATGAACATGCTTTTGTGGCAGGGCTTAAAATTATGTCAACGGTATAATAGGAAGGAGATGGAGGAGATAACCAAAGTGGAGATTGATAATTATAAAAATTCGTTAGCTGAAGTTGAAGCAGTGCTAAATTGCCTTGAATATAATGCCTATAAAAGAATACCAAACAATATAATTCAAGCAATACATAATAATAAAAACGGAGATTATATTTTCAATTATAATGAAGAATTAGATTATGATAAATGGAATCTTTCTATGGAAGCAAAAGCAATATTATATAATATTTTTAAAAAATATATTGCAGATGAAGAAGAAAAACAGTATTTTATGGAAAAAGAAAGATATGAGATAATGCAAATCGAAAAACAAAAATCCTTAAAATATAATTCAAATGATATTTTTAATAAATCAGATAGAATTAGCTTTAATAAAGTACAAAACATTGAAAAAACAGAATTATTAAAAATTGAAAAAGATAAATGGTATATTAAAATAATAAATAAAATCAAAACTTTATTTAGAAGATATTAATGCTATGAGGTATTTTATATGATAAAAGAAGAAAAATTAATGGATATTTGTGATAGCCATAATATAAATTATAAAAAATTAATAAAAATAAATCCTAATATACTAAAATATGGTAATGAAATTGATATATTATATATTTTAGATTTTTTAAAAACAAAATTAAACATAGAAAGCAAAAATATTGAAAAGTGTCCAAGTATTTTGTACTTTGGAGTAGATAATATAAAAGCAAATTACAGGTTTTTAAAAGAAAAAGAAATAAGAGAATACGATGTAGAAACTTGCCTGCACATTTTATCTTCAGAGCCTATGGAATTAAGAAGAACGTATGATTATGTAGAAAAAGAATATGGATTAAAATATTTAAGCAAATATACAAGCATTTTAAGCGTTAATGTTGAAAAAATTAAAAATATAGAAAATGAATTTCCAAAATTTGATAAACAGCAGTTACTTCAAGCAGCAATGTCTGGAAAAAGTATACAAGAAATAAAAAACATTGTAGAAGTTTGCAGAGAAAATAATATAGAAATACCAGGAACTGCATTTCAGACAACAGCAGAAGAAAGAAAAAGCATTGTAGAAGTTTGCAGAAAAAATTAGATAGAAATAACACGTACTGTATTTAGAAGAACAGCAGAAGAAATAGAACAGCTTGTAGAAGTTTGCAAAGAAAATGATATAGAAATGAAGGGAAATATATTTCTTAGAACAGCAGAAGAAGTAAAAAATATTGTAGAAGTCTGCAGAGAAAATAATCTAGAAATAACAGGGTCTATATTTCTCAAAACAGCAGAAGAAATAAAAAACATTGTAGAGGTTTGCAGAGAAAATGATATAGAAATAACAGGTGCCGTATTTCTCAAAACAGCAAAAGAAATAAAAAACATTGTAGAGGTTTGCAGGGAAAATGATATAGAAATAACAGGTACTGTATTTCTTAAAACAGCAGAAGAAATAAAAAGCATTGTAGAAGTATGCAGAGAAAATGACCTAGAAATAACAGGTTCTGTATTTATGAGAACAGCAGAAGAAATAAAAAGTATTTTAGAAGTCTGCAGAGAAAATGATATAGAGATAACAGGTTCTGTATTTCTAAAAACTGCAGAAGAAATAAAAAATATTGTAGAAGTTTGCAGAGAAAATGATATAGAAATAACAGGTACTATATTTAAGAGAACAGCAGAAGAAATAAAAAATATTGTAGAAGTTTGCAGGGAAAATGATATAGAAATAACAGGTTCTATATTTCTCAAAACAACAGAAGAAATAAAAAGCATTGTAGAAGTTTGCAGAGAAAATGATATAGAAATAACAGGTTCTGTATTTCTTAAAACAGCAGAGGAAATAAAAAATATTATAGAAGTCTGCAGAGAAAATGATATAGAGATAACAGGTTCTGTGTTTCACAAATCATCTCAAAAATTAAAAGAGAATATAGATTATATAAAAGAAGAATTTGGAAGCGAATACTTATTACCACTTATTGTTTCAAAAGATAATAAAACATTAAGAACTGTATTGCCATACTTAAGAGAACATGAATATTTAAAATATATAAAAAATAGTCAATCAATTTTAGGCTTAAAATTAGAGCAAATTCAAGAAAGAGAAAGACTTATTAAGGAACAGGGTGGTTCTGTTATAGATGAAAGAGGAAAATTCAACCCTATATTTGGTTTATCTAAGAAAAGATATGAAATAAGAGTTGCAAAATTTAAAGAAAGTGTTGGACAAGAAAAGGAAGGCAAAAGTAAGGAATCTCTTGCCAGAGTCGTAAAAGATGTTCCAATTATGAGTGCAAATGAAGCACAAAGCATTTTAGAAGAAATAACTGAAGAAAAAGGATTTGCTCAATCCAATTTATCAAATCTGGAATAATTATGTATAGATATTAAATTTATAACGGAGAAAATTTTATGAATGTTAATTTTAATGATTTAAAAGAAATATATGGGGAAGAAATTTTAGAAATTATAAATAACAATATGGATATTATAGAATCAAACATTAATACAATGAAGGAATTAGGATTTAATGATGTAGAAGGAATATTTGAAAGAAACATAGATGCTTTTTTATACTTCCCAAAAAATTTCAAGCAAAAAATGGATAATTTGATAAAACAAATAGGGTCTAATTATGTAGAAATAATAGAAAATGATGTTAGTTATATGGAAAGGTTATAATATAGAAAATAATTGGAAAAAAAGAATGGAAAAGGGCTATAATAAAAGTAATATGGAGGAGAATAATGCAAATTAATATTGTAATGGTTGAACCCGAAATACCACAAAATACAGGAAATATTGCACGAACATGTGCAATAACAGGTGCTAAACTCCATTTAGTACATCCTCTTGGATTTGATATAGACGAAAAATCGCTAAAAAGAGCAGGTCTTGATTATTGGGATAAGCTTGAAATAGAAGAACACAATTCACTTAATGATTTTTTAGCTAAATATAAGCCAGAAGAAAATAATATGTTTTTTGCAACAACAAAAGGCAAAACAAAATATACAGATATTGACTATTCTAAAATGGAAGAGGTATTTGTACTTTATGGGAAAGAAACTAAGGGACTTCCAGAGTGGCTATTAGAAAAGTACTTAAATGAGAAAACAATTAGAATACCAATGCTGCCAACATTAAGGTCGCTAAATCTATCTAATTCTGTTGCAATTATTACGTATGAAATACTAAGGCAACACAATTTCGAAGATTTACAAGGTACTAGCAATTATTTTGATTAATAGATATGGAGGGCAATTTAATGTTATTAAAAAATCAAATTGAAAGATTTATGCCATATAATGTGCAAGAGGAAAAAGATAAAGAATTAATGCTAAAATATATAGATACATTTCAAGATGTATTAACTAGAAATAATGAGATGTGTCATTTTACAGCTTCAAACTGGATTGTAAATAAAAATAAAACAAAGGTAATAATGGCATACCACAATATATATAATTCTTGGGCTTGGACTGGCGGACATGCAGATGGAGATGGCAATTTACTTAATGTAGCGTTAAAAGAAGCAAATGAAGAAACAGGACTTAAAAATTTAAAAGTATTAAGTGATAATTTTTTAGGAATACAAATACTTACTGTGAATAGCCATATAAAAAGAGGAAAATTTGTACCATCACATTTGCATTTAGATTGCTGTTTTCTTCTTGAGGCAGATGAAAATGATAGTCTTAAAATTAAAGAAGATGAAAATAGTGGAGTAAAATGGGTTGATATAAATGATGTTCTTGAATTGACAAATGAGGAAAACATGAAACCTATTTATAAGAAATTAAATGAAAAAGTATTTAAGTTCTTCTAAAACAGATTGGAGTGTTATGGTATGTATTATCCAGAGTTTATTAAGCAAGGAGATACTATTGGAGTTACTGCAACTTCAGCAGGTAATAATGATGAATTGCATATTAGAAAATTAGAGAGTGCAATTAATCAATTTAAGAAAATGGGGTATCTAATTAAAGAAACAAGCAATGTTAGGACAGACTATTATGGAAGAAGTAGTACAAAAGAAATACGTGCAAAAGAGTTTATGGAATTAATTGAGGATAAAAATGTTAACGCGATTCTTACTGCAAGAGGTGGAGAATATTTACTTGAGATTTTACCATTTATAAACTTTGAAAAAATAAGGCAAAATCCTAAATGGGTACAAGGATATTCAGATACAACTGGTATTGCATTTTGCATTACTACAATTTGTGACATTGCTACTATTTATTTTGAAAATTTTACATCTTTTGGTATGGAACCTTGGCATAAATCATTAAATGATAGTATAAAAATTCTTGAAGGAAAAGATATAGAATTAAATAGCTTTGATAAGTTCGAGAGAGAAAGAAGAGAAGAGGTAACAGGACTAGAACCGTATTTACTAACTGATAATATACAGTGGAAAAATGCGAGAGGAGAAGATGAAATAAAAATAACAGGAAGGCTTATTGGTGGTTGCTTAGATATTTTAGTTTCGCTTGTTGGAACGAAATTTGATATGGTTAAATATTTCTGTGAGAAATATAAAGAAGATGGAATAATATGGTTTTTGGATAATTGCGAGCTAAGTTCTGAAGAAGTATTACGTGGGCTTTGGCAATTAAGAGAAGCGGGATGGTTTAAAAACACAAAAGGATTTATTTTTGGAAGAACGATGACTAGAAGCTCTAATACTGGAGTTACTTTTGAAGAAGCAATAATGCAGACAATTGGGGAACTTAATGTCCCAATTATATTTGATGCAGACATAGGCCATGTACCTCCACAAATGCCATTAATAAATGGCTCTATAGCACATATAAATTGTAGTAATGGCTGTGGAAGAATAATGTTTGAGAAAAAATAATAAAAAAAGGACGTAGACTCCTACATTTTCTCTATAATTTAATTTTTAGTTCTGACTAGTTTCTTTTTCTACTCAAAAATTTCTCCAAACTACTTGTCAAACTGAAAATAATTTGTTATAATATTTAACGTTATATCGCACGCAAGTGGAGTTTTTACTAGTGCCTATATGGATAAGTAAAAATGAAGAAGCTTAGCGGAGGAATAAAACTAAAAAGGAGGAAAAGAAAATGGCAGTAGTAGCAATGAAACAACTACTAGAAGCAGGTGTTCATTTTGGACATCAAACAAGAAGATGGGATCCTAGAATGGCTGAATTTATATTTCAAGCTAGAAATGGAATTCACATCATCGACTTACAAAAGACATCAAAAAAATTAGATGAAGCTTATAGCTTTGTTAAAGAACAAGCTGAGGAAGGAAAGGACATACTTTTCGTAGGAACAAAAAAACAAGCTCAAGAATGTATGAAAGATGCTGCACTAAAATGCAACATGTACTATGTTGATCAAAGATGGCTTGGCGGAATGCTAACAAACTTTGATACAATTCGTTCAAGAGTAAAAAGGTTAAAAGATCTTGAAGCTATGGAACAAGATGGAACATTTGATGTTCTACCTAAAAAGGAAGTTGCAAAATTAAAAGGTGAAATGGAAAAACTAGAAAAAAATCTTGGTGGAATTAAAAACATGGAAAAATTACCAGGAATGATGTTTGTAGTTGATCCAAAAAAAGAAAGAATTGCTATATTAGAAGCAAGAAAGTTAAATATTCCAATTGTTGGATTAATAGACACAAATTGCAATCCTTACGATGTAGATTATCCTATTCCAGGAAATGATGATGCAATACGTGCTGTAAAATTAATAGCTGATGTTATTGCAAATGCTGTAATTGAAGGTAGACAAGGAGAAAGCCTTGACATGAATGTTCAAGAGCAAAAACCAGAAGAAACTGAAGAAATTACAGATATGGAAGAAGCTTTAGCAGAAACAGAAAATTAGTATATAGAGGCGGCAAAAAATGTCGCCTATTTTATAAAATGAAGGAGGAATAATAATGATTACTGCAGAATTGGTAAAAGATTTAAGAGAAAAAACAGGCGCAGGAATGATGGACTGCAAAAAGGTTTTGACAGAAACTGATGGAGATATGGAAAGAGCAATTGAACTTTTAAGAGAAAGAGGAATTGCAAAAGCAGCAAAAAAATCTGATAGAATAGCAGCAGAAGGTTTAGTTGCAGCTTATGTTACAGCAGACAAAAAAGTTGGAGCTGTTGTTGAAGTTAATGCAGAGACGGACTTCGTTGCAAAGAACGCAGATTTTAGACAATTTGTTGCTGATGTTGTTGAGCAAGTTGCTGTTAAAAACCCAGCAAATGTTGAAGCTTTACTAGAGCAAGAATCTATTAAATGCCCAGGAAAAACTGTAAAGGATGTATTAACAGACAAAATTGCTACAATTGGAGAAAATATGTCTATACGTAGATTCGAAAGATTTGAAAGCCAAGGATTAGTTGAAAGCTATATCCATGGTGATGGAAAAATAGGAGTCTTAGTAGATTTAGCTAAAGGTGAAAGTGAACTTGCTAAAGATATTTGTTTGCAAGTTGCTGCAGCAAGACCTGAATATTTAAATAGACAGACTGTACCACAAGAAAAGGTTCAGAAAGAAATGGAAATATTAAAAGCACAAGCAATGAATGAAGGAAAGCCAGCAGAAATTGCTGAAAAGATGGTTCAAGGTAGAATTGGAAAATTCTACGGAGAAATATGCTTACTAGAGCAACCATTTGTTAAAAATCCAGATCAAAAAGTTCAAGATTTAGTTGCATCTAAGAATGCAGAAGTAACACGTTTTGCAAGATTTGAAAAGGGTGAAGGTTTAGAAAAAAGAGAAGAGAATTTTGCAGAAGAAGTTATGAAACAAATAAAATAAAAATAAAATAGAAAAAACTATTGACTTTTTAATGAAATAGATATAAAGTATTAGCAGTCGCATAAAACGACTGCTAATTTTTATTATTCAAGGAGGTAATGAAAATGATAAAACCATTAGCAGACAGAGTTTTAATTAAAATGGTAGAAAGTGAAGAAACTACCAAAAGTGGGATAATTCTTGCAGGAGCAAGCAAAGAAAAACCACAAATTGCAGAAGTGCTTGCAGTTGGACCAGGGGGAAATGTGGATGGTAATGAAATTACTATGCATGTTAAAAAAGGTGACCGTGTTATAGTAAGCAAATATGCAGGTACAGAGGTTAAATACGAAGGAGAAGAATATATAATTGTTAAACAAAATGATATTTTAGCAATTGTTGAATAAGCTTAAAAATTCTATTTTTATTAAAGGAGGAATTTATTATGGCAAAAGATATTCGTTATGGAGAAGAAGCTAGAAAAGCTTTATTAGAAGGTGTTAATAAATTAGCCGATACAGTAAAAGTTACATTGGGACCAAAAGGAAGGAACGTTGTTCTAGATAAAAGCTTTGGTGCACCACTTATTACAAATGATGGTGTAACAATAGCAAAAGAAATAGAACTATCAGATCCATTTGAAAATATGGGCGCTCGTCTTGTTAAAGAAGTTTCTACAAAAACAAACGATGTTGCAGGAGATGGAACAACAACAGCAACATTATTAGCACAATGCATGATTAAAGAGGGAGTTAAAAACGTAGCTGCAGGTGGAGACCCAATGGCAATTAAAAGAGGAATGGATAAGGCAGTTTCGAAGGCAGTAGAAGGACTAAAGGAAATTAGTTCAAATGTAAATGGAAAAGAAGACATAGCAAGAGTCGCAAGTATCTCAGCTAACAATTCAGAAATAGGAAATTTGATTGCAGATGCAATGGAAAAAGTATCTAAAGATGGTGTAATAACTATTGAAGAGTCTAAAACATCTAATACAGAAGTAGATGTCGTTGAAGGAATGCAATTTGATAAAGGATATATATCACCTTATATGGTAACAGATACAGAAAAAATGGAAGCAGTTTTAGATAACCCATATATTTTAATTACTGATAAGAAAATAGGAAATATCCAAGAAATTTTACCTTTACTTGAGAGCTTAATGCAACAATCTGGAAAGCTTTTAATTGTTGCAGATGATATCGAAGGAGAAGCACTTTCTACACTTATATTAAACAAATTAAGAGGAGTGCTAAATGTTGTTGCAGTTAAAGCGCCAGGCTATGGAGACAGAAGAAAAGAAATGTTACAGGATTTGGCAATTCTTACAGGAGGAGAAGTAATTACTTCTGATTTGGGTCTAGAATTAAAAGATACAACACTAGAACAACTAGGTAGAGCAAGACAAGTAAAAGTAAGCAAAGAAGATACTATAATTGTTGATGGCTTAGGAAATAAAGAAGATATTGCTACAAGAGTAAAACAAATAAGAGCTGCAATAGCAGATACAACAAGTGATTTTGATAAAGAAAAATTACAAGAAAGACTTGCAAAACTTGCAGGTGGAGTTGCTGTAATCCAAGTTGGTGCTGCAACAGAAATTGAAATGAAAGAAAAGAAATTGAGAATTGAAGATGCTCTATCCGCAACAAAAGCAGCTGTAGAAGAAGGCATTGTTGCAGGTGGTGGTACTGCATATATTAATGTAATTCCAAATGTTGAAAAGCTTTTAGGAGAAGTAAGCGAAGAAGAAAAAATTGGTGTAAAAATAGTATTAAAAGCGTTAGAAGAACCAGTTAGACAAATAGCAACAAATGCAGGATTAGAAGGAGCAGTTATCCTAGAGAAAGTTAAAACTTCAGCTGTTGGTTTTGGATTTGATGCACAAAAAGAAGAGTATGTTGACATGAAGAAAGTTGGAATTGTAGATCCAACTAAAGTTACAAGAAGTGCTTTACAGAATGCTGCAAGTATTGCTTCTATGGTTTTAACAACTGAAAGCATTGTAACAGAAAAGAAAGAACCAAAAGAGTGTGGATGCTCTCATGACCATGGCACACCAGGAATGGGCGGAATGGACGGAATGTATTAATATTAAAAATTAGTGAAATGATTAAAGGGGGTAATACCTCTTTAGTCATTTTTTTTATGCCGTATAAATGAAATAAACATACGCAACTTTATATTAGAATAATTAGCCTGAAATATGTGCAAAATACATTGACAAGAGATGAGTATCATGCTAAAATAGAAAATGTTAGACTACTCTAACATTTTCTAAATATGGCAAAAAATGAAAGGAAATTAATATGGAATTATTGAACATAGAAAACTTACATGCTAATGCAGGTGAAAAGGAAATATTAAAAGGATTAAACTTAAAAATAAATAAAGGTGAAGTCCATGTTATTATGGGACCAAATGGTGCAGGAAAATCAACTCTTGCAAATGTTATATTAAATAATCCACAATATTCAATTTCTAGTGGAAATATTTTCTTCGAAGGTGAAAATATTAATGAATTAAAAACAGATGAAAGAGCAAGAAAAGGTATTTTTATGTCTTTTCAAACACCAGAAGAAATTCCGGGAATGTCAGTTATAAATTTTTTAAAAGCTGCAAAAAGCGCAAAAACTGAAGAACCTGTTAAGGTTTTTGCATTTAAAAAAGAACTTGAAGAAAATATGCAAAAACTAAATATGAATACATCATATAGCACTAGAGATTTAAATGTT
>JAEEGL010775973.1_pt1 | contig 13258 bp, 10 predicted proteins | sample 9134231 | NCBI WGS metagenome assembly JAEEGL01 (sample SAMN16246548, study PRJNA631951) | gut metagenome | biome: gut microbiome; feature: rumen; material: fiber-attached | host: Bos | place: Iran: Karaj | collected 2018-10 | reverse complement strand
TTGCATACGCGTTACGCACCCGTGCGCCGGTCGCCGCCAGGGTATTGCTACCCCGCGCTGCCCCTCGACTTGCATGTGTTAGGCCTGCCGCTAGCGTTCATCCTGAGCCAGGATCAAACTCTTCATTGTAAGAATTGCTTTACTTTTACCTTTGACTCGTCTCGTGTCTCACCGCCCGGCCTCGCCGGACTGGTGCTGTGACACACGCTATCTCATCTTCCAAATCCTTCTCAAGGTACTCTCGCTCCCGGCTCGCCTCTGGGCTCTCTCTCAAGTGCCCCTCTCGGCCGAAAGCGGGTGCAAAGATACAACCTTTTTTTTATTCTGCAAAATATTTTTTTTGATTATTTCCAGAAATAAATTTGTAACTTCTGAAAGACACATTGTTACATATCAACTTTTTTTTGACAAAATTAAAAACAGGCCGCAAACAGGACAGAAAAACATCCAAATATTGCTCTATTTTTTGGAAAATTGGGCACTAATGACACAACAAAAAATACAATATTCGTGCAATAAACTAAATATCAATGAAATAATATACATTCAAACAACTTGATATATAAAACAAAACAAACAAAATCAATGTATTACAAAATGCACAAATATAAACCCAAATCGGGCATTAGGGTTTCATACATAATTGCCACTTGATAAAACGTGGCCGAGGAAGTCTATCCCTTCGCCACTGAGGAGCACTCGCTGATTGCCTGATTGTCTGATTGCTTGATTGCTTGAGTAATTTGACCGCGTCAGCCACTCATGCATTAACACATTCAAGCATTAACACATTCAAGCACTCATGCAATCTCTCTCAAGCGTCGTCATTTATTCGCTCGTTATTCGATCGTTTTCCACTCTTTTTCCGTTTCACAAAGGGAAAACGATGGGAAACATATCGAAAAACGATATGATAAAGAACGACGCAACACCGGGTCCTGAAAGCACACTGAGGAACGTTGGGGACAAATATACGACACTATCGGAACGTTGACGAAAGTTGGCGCAATTCCTCACAGAATAAAAAGTAAATTACGCGCGAAGCGGCAAGTGTCGTTACTTTGTGCAACATTGCTCCCATTCGGTCGCGACAAAAAAACAGAAGCACCGCACATAAAGAAGTCATGTGCGGTGCCATTAATGGATTACAAAAAGGAATCTATATACTATATATATTATATACTACAAAGTATCATATTGGTCGGCGAGGTCTTTAGCCATGCCGAAAAAGAATGCAGCCACGTGGTTGAAATCCATGTTGAGGTCACGGCTGAGGCCCACGCGGTCTTTGAAGATGGCTACGTTGTACCACTGCAGGCACTGGAATGCGCGGTGGTAGTAGAGTCGGCGGAGTTCCTGCGAGGTGGGTTTGTGACCCACATATGCTTCGAGGAGGGAGAGGGCTTTGTCGAACCCAGCATTGCCGTAGCAGGCGATGTCGTAGAATGGGTCGTTCATGCCGGCAAACTCCCAGTCGAGGACATAGAGCTTGTCGCCGCTGACCACAAGATTGGTGGGCTGGTAGTCGCAATGACAGGGCACCAAGGGCACTTCGGCATGAGCCTGGCGCATCTGGTCGAGTTTGCCACGCAGTTCGATGTACTCTTTGGGGTGAGTGAATCCCATTTCGCGACAATAGCGCTCATAGTCGGCCAGACGTCCAAAGGCGTTGTAGTCCTTGAAGCGGAGATTGCTGTTATGGATGGTTTTGAGAGCCTTGACCGACATGTCGTTGTAGCTCACCACATCGGTTTCGGACAGAATAGTGCCTTCGACATATTCGGCAAGTTTTTCGCCCGAGATGACTTCTACGTATGAGGTGGCATTGTTGAGGCTGAGTTTGTTCACTTCTTGTATGTTGTCCCACTCTTCGACACGGTCAACGAATTTCTCGGCGTATTTGCCGGGAACACGGTAGGTGTAGCGTTTGCCACGTGTTTCAACCACATAGGTGTAGTTGCTCATGCCGCCTTCCAGACGTTTGACGATGGCAGCGTCCTGCGTATGCATCAGGGCATTGACTCTAGCGACTATATATTCTTCTACATTCATTTTTTAGATACGATAGGTACAATAGATGGGATTGGATGTCTATTTCATGCGGCTGAGGGCTGCGGCGGCGGGGTCATAGCCTGCGGCGGCAGCCTGCTTGTACCACTGCTTGGCTTTCTTTTTGTCGGCGGGGACTCCGTCGTCACCGTTCTCAAGGATGGAGCCACAATAGTACATGGCCACCACATTGCCGCCTTCGGCAGCTTTGGTGAACCATTTCAACGCCTCGGCCACACTCTGCTCGACATATATGCCGTTGATGTAGCAGGAGGCAACAGACATGCAGCCGCGAGTAGAACCGTGCTCCGCAGCATAGAGGTAATGCTCGTAGGCCTTCTGGCTGTTGAGCACCACGCCTTGTCCCTGCTCGTAGCAGTAGCCGAGGTTGCAGTAGCCTTCGAGACTGCCCATGGCGACAGCCTTTTCGTAGTAAAGAACGGCATTTTTGAAGTCGCCTTTGGCTTCATAGACATCACCCAGCGCATTGATTGACTCTATCTTTTCGTTGTCGGCAGCCCTTTCAAGCCATGCAATGGCGGCATTGGTGTCGGGCACACAGCCGTAGCCGTTCAAATAGCAGAGGCCGAGGGTGTGCATGGCCAGTACATTGCCCATGTTGGCGGCAGTGTCAAGATAGGCTTTGCCGAGAGCCTCGTCCTCGGGGCAGCCGTTGCCCTGCAGGCAGGCGATACCCAGCTGGCAATAAGCGCGCTGGTCGCCATAGTTGCGGGCGGTGTTCTCAAAGATGCGATAAGCGGTGGCGGGGTCGGCCTCTTTGGTGCCGATGCCCCGCTGCAGCATGATGGCAAAGGTGATGATGCCATCTACATTTCCGCGCTGGGCTGCCACAAAGAAATACTCAAAAGCCTGGTCCACCTTTTCCTCATTAAGCAGCAGACGGCCCAAGAAATAGCTGGCATCGCCGCTGCCATTTTCATGTCCGCTGATATAATATGCCAGTGCGCTGTCGCCGTCGGCGGTGACACCGGCTCGACCATAGTTATAGATGTCGGCCACTTTGTAGGCGGCATTGCCCACACCCTGGGCTGCGGCAGCCTTGAGATAAGGTATGGCGGCGATGGTGTCAATCTCCACACCACAACCTTCGAGATAGGAACGTCCTACATAATAGGTACCCATCTCCTCGCCTGCCTCATGAGCCTGAGTGTAAAGTTCGAAAGCCTTGGCCTTGTCCAACGGAAGGAACTGGCCTATACGGTAGAAGTCGCCCAGATAGCACATGGCTTCGCCATGGCCCTGGTCGGCAGCCTTGCGGTAGTATTCAATAGCCTTGGCGCTATCGGCTTCCAGGCCACCGTCGCCCAGCTCGTAGTAAAGACCCATCTTGAATTGACCGGAAGCAATATCATTGTCGGCCAACTGCTTGAAGTAAGAGACTGCTTTGTTGTGGTCAACGCTGTCCACGTTGCGGCCAGTCTCGTAGCAATAGCCCATTGTGTAGATGGCATCGATATAGCCCTCGTCAGCGGCTTGGGAAACTAGCTCCATGCCCTTGGCGATGTCGCTCTCTTTCTGCTTTCCAATGTCACCGTTGAGGTAGAGGATTCCGTGGCGGTAATGAGCCTTGGGAGTGCCGGCTTTTTCGTAGTACTTGGCGGCTTTCTTGTTGTCAATCTTCACACCGTCCATGCCGTACTCATAAATAGTGCCAAGGGCTTCGGAGGCCATGCGGCTGCCCTTCTTGTCGCCCTTGAAAAGGTATTCGTTGCAGATCTTGCTGTCGCCTGCGGCATCGTAGAGCATAGCCATCCAGAAATAGCCGTCGGCCTGACCTTTGTCAATCATCTCCTGGAAACACTCGGCAGCACGGTCGTTGTTGCCGTTGTTGGCATAGAGACGGCCAAGGTTCACCAGCGCGGTGGTGTCGCCATACTCGTTGGCTTTGCGGTAGTACTTCACAGCCTGGGGCATATCCTTGTGTTCTTCGCTTTCATAAAGGGAGGCGAGGAACATGGCACACTCAGCACTCTCGAACTGGTCGGCACCGCGCTTGAGCCAATAGATAGCCGAATCGGTGTTCTGTTCGCAGCCCGTGCCGTTGTAAAACATGATACCCATAAGATGACATGCTTCGTCCTGCATCTTATACATTTCCTCTTTCACAGCCACCTTGCGGAAATAGGCCAATGCCTCGGGATAGCGCTCCTGCTCATAATTGAAACGGCCCAGGCGCATCTGGCACTGCGAGCTGCCGAAGGCATCGCCCTGCAACCAATAGCGCATGGCCTTGGCACTATCGCGCAGTCCTTGGTTAGAGGGGTACATGTAATAGAGACCTGCAAGCGACTGGGTGTAGTTCAATGTGTGGTGCTCTGCCACAAGCGAGTCGAGCAAGTGCTGGGCCTTGGCCTCGTCTTCCGGCACACCCACACCGCTCCAATAGAACTCTATCGCTGCTGTGACGGCATCAGGGTCTCCCCACTTCATGCCTTCCTTGACATATTTCCAAGCCTTCTTAGTGTCACCTTTATATACATAATAACGTGCCAAGCGTACGGCGGCATCGGTTTCGCCCAGTTTGAGGGCTTTCTCGTAATATGCCAGCGCCTTTTTCATATCCTCCTTCACACCGCAGATGCCATAATAGTAGTTGTCGCCCAAAATGTAATAGCCCCACGGGGAACCTTTTTTCACAGCCTCTTGATACAATTGGTTGGCCTTGGCAGTATCGACCTTGCAGCCAATGCCGTTCTCATAGCATCCGCCCAGGGCAGCCAAACCGTTGGGCAGCCCCTTGTCGGCCCACTCCTTGCGGATGGCAAAATAACGCGCAGTGTCCTTGGGCACAAGCGTACCACGCAGGTAATACTTGGAAATGCGCAGCCATGCCTCGCCGTCGCCGAGGTCTGCCGCCTTGCGGAACCACTGCAGGGCAAGGGTGGAGTCGTGCTGCACACCGGCACCGTTCTCATAGCATTCGCCCAGACGCACCATGGCAGCCACGTCGCCCTGGTGGGCTTTGTCGATAAGTTTCTTGTCGGCCTGAGCGTGACATAACATAGGCATCAAGGCCGTGATAATAAGGATTAAACCGTATTTTTTCATCTTGATAGGATATAATTTCGCGATGCAAAGATACTAAAAAAAATCCTTATACGTTATTTACACATTATTTTTACCTACTTTTTGTCATGGATACCATTGAAATCGTGATAGAGAACACCCACGAGCGCCGCCAAGTGCGCCCGGGTATCAGTCTTGCCGAACTTGCACAGGAATACTATACCGAACTGGGACGTATGCCCCTTGAAAACCCAATATTGGGGGGGCTTGTCAACAATAAAGTCGAACACATGCAGTTCCGGCTCTACAGTCCCAAGACCGTTTATTTCTTCGACATCCACCACCCCCATGGCTGGCGCATGTACCAGTCGTCGCTGACCTTTATGCTCTACAAGGCCGTCCGCGACATCTATCCTGCTGCACGTCTCTCCGTAAAGCATTCCATGCAGGGCGGTTTCTACTGCACCATTGAGGGCATCGACGAAGAGCGTATCACCATCGCACGCACCGTCCGCGACCGCATGATCGAGCTGCAACATCTCGACCTCCCCTTCCAGCACCGCTCCATGCTCCTCACCGACGCCATTGAGCATATCAAAACCTGCAACATCCCCAAAACCCTCGACCTGCTGCAATCGCTCAACCAGCTCTACATCACCATGCATGTGCTCGACGACACCATGCACAAGATGGCCTCAAAACTCGTCCCCAGCACCGGGTGCCTCAAATATTGGGACTTCCACATGTATGCCGACGAGGGCTATATACTCCAAATGCCCGACCCGCACCACATCGACCGGCCTCCCCTGCTGCCCGACACTCCCAAGCTCTTCAACATCTTCAAGCTCCACCACCTCTGGGTGGATCGTCTGCACCTCTCCACCATCACCGACCTCAACCGCATTGTTCGCGACAATAACCAAGCGCAGCTCATCCACATTTCCGAAGCACTGCATGAGAAATGCTACTCCGAGATTGCCAACATGATTTACCGCAAACGCGACCAAGTGCGCATGGTATTGGTGGCAGGGCCTTCCTCTTCGGGCAAGACCACCTCGTGCCGCCGACTCAGCGTGCAGCTCACCGTCATGGGATTTGATGTCAAACAGCTGTCGCTCGACGACTACTTCGTCTGCCGTGCCCGCACACCCAGACTGCCCAACGGCGACTACGACTTCGAGTCCATCGACGCCCTCGACATCCCCCTGCTCAACGACCACCTGCAGCGCATGTTTAATGGCGAGAGGGTCGAGATTCCCACCTTCGATTTCCTCAAAGGCGACCCCTTCTACGACGGCAAAAGCATCCAGCTCGGACCCAACAGCATCCTTGTGGTGGAAGGCATCCACGCCCTCAACCCCAAGCTCACCGCACAGATAGCCGACGAGCTCAAATTCAAAGTATATGTCTCCACCCTCACCCAGATAGCCATCGACGACGTGAACAGCATCCGCAGCAGCGAGAACCGCATGCTGCGCCGCATCGTGCGCGACAACAACTTCCGCGGATGGGACGCTTACAACACCCTGCACCGCTGGCACGAAGTGCGCCGAGGTGAGGAAATCAACATCTTCCCCTATCAGGAGCAGGCCGATGTTATGTTCAACTCGGCCCTCCTCTACGAACTGGGCGTGCTGAAACTCTACGCAGCCCCCCAGCTCAAAAAAATACCGGAAAACTGTCCCGAATACGCCGAGGCACAACGGCTGCTCGACTTCATCGACATCATCGAGCCCATCGAGCCCACCTACATCCCCCCCACCAGCATCATGCGCGAATTCCTCGGCGGCAGCAGCTTCAACTATTAATTCTCCACCACCAGTTTCTTGGTGGCCACACCGTGGGGCAGATACAGGGCTGTTATGTAGGTGCCGCTTGGCAGGCTACTTACGTATTTTCAATAATTTGACAAGCCAATCAGTTTAACCGGCAAAAACTGTCAAGCGATTTCAGGAAAACACATTTATATGTTTAATCCCGTCATCAACTATTCCACCACTATCTCATCGCAGAAGAGCCAGCTGTCGTTGCCCTTGGCCAAGTGCCATTCGGGCAGCGGACCTGGATTCTTGGCCACCACACGCAGGTGGCGTGCGGTGATTTTGGGGTTGCGGATGGTCAGCGTGCGGACAAAGCCGCCGCGGTCGCGGAAGTCGGGAGTGAACTGCTCGGTATGTGCCAGCTGCCACTCCTTGCCGTCGGGCGAGGTGTAGATTTCTATGGTCTGCGGGGTGAGTATCCAGTCGTTGGCATTGTGGAAGAAGCGCATGGTGATATTCTTCACTGCGGTTGAGGTTCCCAGGTCGAGATTGACATCGACATCCTTGCCCCAGTAGCCCTGCCAGTGGCCGTCGGTATAGGTCTCGTCGCTGCCCAACACGCCGTCGGTGAGGGCGTTGTCGCCACCGCCGCTGTACTTGGCCTGATAGTTATTGTAGCGGGTGTTGAGCTTCTTGAGTTTGCCGATGGCTTTATGGAAAAGAAGATATTGTTCGCTGAAGACGGCTTCGTCCCATTTATTGTAGCTGACGGCTCTGACCAAACAGCTGCGCCCTATTGTGAAGGGGCGCTTGTAGAGGTTGGCGCCTTTGGAGGGGGTGCGGCCGTCAACGGTGAAGTAGATGGGACGGTCTTTGAAGAGGGTGCGCAGGGTGACGTACATCTTGTTGTCGCGATAGTCGTTGGTGATGAATATCTTCTGGCGCAGTTCCTGCACCTCGCTGCCCAGCCGGTCGAAACGGGCGCAGACAATGTCGCGGCTGTAGTCAGTGTTCTCCTCGTCCCACAGGCGCAGGTATTCCAGTTTCAGGCTGTGCAGGTGGCGGAAATAGCGGCGGCAGGCATCCTGGATGGCTGCCACGTCGGGGGCATCGTCGGAGTTGAGAGTGCGGTAAAGCATGACCCGCAGACGGCTTTTTTCGGCCACGGCAAGCACCCGATGGCAGGTGTAGGCAAAGTGGGGCACGCGGCTGCTGTCCACTATGGCGAGGGCACGGCGCACGATGTGTTCCACGCTGTCGCAGCGCACCAGCATCTCGTCGCTGACATCGATGGGGTTGAACCCCATGAGGGGCTGCAGCAGAGCCGCCGTATTGCACCAGTCGCCTACCCATTGGTTGCCGTTGAAGGCACCCACGGTGTTGATCATGCGGGTGACGGAGTAGGCGGGCGAGGCATCGGCATCGGGGTCGATGCGTCGATATTCTATCTCGAAGAGTCGGTCGTAGTTCTGGTTGAACAGTTTTTCGCGCATGGCAAGTTCCTTGCGGGCCTTGGCGGGGTCGGTGGCGGTAATGGGGTGCCATGCCATTTCGGCGGCCCATGCCATGGCGTGCCATCCGTCGGCAAAGAGGCCTTCGCCGCTGTCGTCCCACGAAGTGTTCATCAGTCCGCGGGCACCAGCCAGATGGCCGTCGCGGGCAAGGTAGGCAATGTTTTCAATATAGTTGCGCACGGAGGGGGCTCCGCTGGCATGGCTGACGCTGGGGGCCACCCAGAAGTCATTACCCTGTTCGCGGTGCAGCTGGGCAAAGGGTTCTATCATGTCGGCATAGCTTTCCGCCGCCCCATAGCTCCACACGATGTACTGCATGTCGCGGGGCAGTTTGCGGAGCATGGCGGGGTTCTTGGCCACTATGTCGCCCCACATGAGCACACCGATGCGCGAGGCATCGTCGTGGGCTTCGCGCCAGGCCTGCTGCACAAGGTTATACACGCGGTTGATGTGCTGGCAATACACCTCGTCGGCACCAATCTGGTCCACATACTGCTTGGCGCGGCCACTGCCGAGGCCCTCGGTCTCGTCGCAGTTGATGTTGAAGAAGCGGCTGCTGTGGTATGCCTGCACGGCATTCTCTATCTGGTCACGGAGAAAGGAGTAGGTCTCCTCCTTGGCGGGATTGAGATTGGCATAGCCGTCCATAAGGCTTTGGTAGAATGGGATGCGGAGAGTCTTCTCGAAGTGGGCGAAGCACTGCAGGTTGGCCATCATGAAGGGGTCGTTGGAGTACTCGTAGCTGTTCAGGCCGCTGTAGCCGGAGATGTCGGGGTAGAGTTCGTTATAGAGGGTATGCTCCGTGTAGTAGTTGCCGAAGTTGAGTTTGTACTGCTCGGAGAAGGAGCGTGTCTGGCGACGGAACTGGCGGTTGGGGATGGGTCCGCGGCTGATGTCGTCGAGCCATCCGCGGAACTCATAGGCAGGCCAGTCGGTGATGGTCATGCAGGGCACACGGTCGCCATAGATTTTCTTCAGCTGGTCAAGGGTTTTGAGGGCATAGCCCCAGCCCTCGTTGCCCACACAGGTGACGGTCACCCCCTCGGGGGTAATCTGTAAACGGTAGGCCTGATGCTGGTTCTGCGCCCCTTCTATTTCACTGACGAAATTGCGGCGGGGAGTGAACGACCCCGCTGCGAGAGTGCCTTGCCCCATCTCCACCCGCTGAGGTGTGGGGATAACGCCTATATTTACCGGTTCCTTTTGTGCCACGGCAGTCACGGCCACGGCCAGCATGATAAGTAGTATGCCTTGCTTCATGTGTGTTGCAGTTTGGATATTTCAATCGTACGAATTGCAAAATTACGATTATTTTTTGTATTTTTGCATTTTTGAAAAGGAAAAAGATGAAAAAGATACTCTTTGTATGCCACGGGAATATCTGCCGCAGTGTGACGGCGGAGTTTGTCTTCCGCCACATGGCTGAGGAGGCCGGGGTTGGATACCTTTTCGAGGTCGATTCCGCCGCCACGAGCCGTGAGGAGATTGGAAACCCCATCTACCCTTTGGCACTGCACACCATGGAAACCCACGGCATTCACGGTGCACGCCACGCCGCACGGCAGGTGACGCGGCATGACTATGATTATTACGACCATTTGGTGCTGATGGACAGCGAGAATCTCTATGGCATACGGCGCATTATCCCCGACGACCCGGAGGGGAAGATAAGCCTGCTGCTTGACCACACCGACACTACTGACCGGGCGCACCACGGACGCGATGTGGCCGACCCGTGGTACACACGCAACTTCGACGCTGCGTGGAAGGACATCACCGTGGGCTGCCGGGCATTGTTGAAAGAACTATTGGGACAGAAGCCATGATTTATGAATTAGACCCGCACTATCCAGGCTTCCCAAACCCCGAGGAGGCAGAGCCCGACGGCATGATAGCCATCGGTGGCGACCTGTCGCCCGCCCGGCTTATCAACGCCTACTGCTGCGGGATATTCCCCTGGTACGATGACGGCGAACCGATACTGTGGTGGTCGTTAGACCCCCGCATGGTGTTGTTCCCCGACGAGTTCCGCTATAGCAAGAGTCTGCGCCGCGTGGTGCAGTCGGGACGGTTCGAGGTACGGATAGACACCTGTTTTGAGGATGTAATGCGCAGCTGCGGCAAGGTGGACCGCACGGCTCAAGGGCAGGACGGCACCTGGATTACGGAGGAGATGGTTACAGCATACGTGTGTCTGCACAGGCTGGGACTTGCCCACTCTTTCGAGACCTTTTACCAGGGGCGGCTGGTCGGCGGGCTGTACGGGGTGAGCCTCGGTCCTTTCTTCTTCGGCGAGTCGATGTTCCATACGATGACGGATGCCTCGAAGGTGGCCTTTGTGCGGCTTGTGGAGTTCTGCCGGGCGCACAGATTCCGCCTTATCGATGCCCAGCAGGAGACGACGCATCTGGCCAGCCTCGGCGCACGTCCCATTCCCCGCAGCGATTACCTCATGGAACTGAACGTCATCCGTGGCGACAACACCTTGCAGGGCAATTGGGGGCAGTTATCCGGCTACCACTGGTTGTAGTGGATGCGTGAGGAGTCCCACTTGTCTTTGGGCTGCTCTCCACCTCCAGGGTGGCCGATAGGCACCACGCAATAAGGCACCACGGTGGAGGGAAGACCAAGAGCCTTCTTGACGGGAGTCATACGGTCAACATAGGGATAGCAGGCCGTCCAGCAGGCACCCAGGCCGTAGGCCTCGACAGCGAGAAGCAGATTCTCGGTGACGGCACCCATGTCGTCGCGCCATGTGCCGTTGGGCTGCTGCACGGCGGGGGCATCGGGATTGTCGCGCGGAGGACGCACCACGGTGGTATCGGCACAGATCACTACCACTGCGGCCGACTGCTTGTACATGCGCATATTGAAATTGTCGCCAAATATCTCGTCATAGCGAGTGGTGTCGGTCAGGACGACGAAGCTCCACGGCCGTATGTCTCTGCCCGAGGGGGCAGCCATGGCGGCGCGCAGCAGGTTCTCCATCACGGCAGCGGGAATGGTGTCGGAGGTGTAGGAACGGACGCTCTTACGGTTCAGGATGTTTGCCATCACTGCCTCGGCGGGATCGGAGGCAGCGGGTTGGGGTTCGGTGTGGCTACAGGCTACCAGCATGGCAACAGTTGCCAATAAAAGGATTGTTTCCTTCATGTTTACAGATACTTATTAATTACTACTGCTAACGGAGGCACTGCAGATAGCGGTGGATGGTCTCCTCAATGCCCAGGTAGAGGGCGTCGCTGATGATGGCGTGGCCAATAGAGACTTCGTCGAGCCAGGGTATCTGCTGATGGAAATACTGGAGGTTCTCCAATGAGAGGTCGTGCCCAGCATTAAGTCCCAGGCCACATTCGCGCGCCACGGTGGCTGCCATGAGGTAAGGGGCTATGGCCTTGGCACGGTCGGCAGGATACTGTCGGGCGTAGGCCTCGGTGTATAGCTCCACACGGTCGGTGCCCGTGCGCGCGGCCATCTCTATCATCTCCGCCACGGGGTCGATGAAGATACTGACACGGATGCCACAGGATTTGAACTCGGCCACTGTCTCGCTGAGAAAAGCCTGGTTTTTCACGGTGTCCCAACCGGCATTGCTGGTGAGTACATTCTCGGCATCGGGGACAAGAGTCACCTGTGCAGGTTTTATCTCCTTGACAAGTTCCACAAAACGGGGCACGGGATTGCCTTCGATGTTGAATTCGGTGGTGAGCACCGGTTTCAGGTCAAAGACATCCTTGTAGCGGATATGCCGCTCGTCGGGACGTGGATGGACGGTGATGCCTTGCGCCCCGAACCGCTCGCAGTCCAGGGCAAACTTGACCACATCGGGCACATTGCCCCCGCGGGCATTGCGCAGCGTGGCCACTTTGTTGATGTTTACACTTAACTTGGTCATTTTGTTATAATGTTTTAATGATTGAGTGAATGCTTGAATGAGTGAATGTTTGAGTGGCTGGCGCGGTCAAATTACTCAGACAATCAAGCAGTCAAACCTTGTCACTGTCGCGCTTGGGATTGCGCGGAAACCAGCCTTTCCTCACTCGCTCGCGCTGCTTGAAGAGCTCGATGATTGACCATAGACTGGAGAATCCCGCCACACCCAGCAAGGCGGCAGGCACCACGCCGTTGGCAAACAGGGAGCCGGCAAGGCACCCGATGCCAAACATCAGGAACAGCCACCAGCAGCGCACGCCCCAGTAGTACTCGGCTTTGATGACAATGGGATGGAACACCCCTATGCAAAGAAAGGCTGCCGCCCCGATAACGAGACCCGTGACATTCATTGTTGTTGACAAATATTAAACTCCTTGCGGATAGGCTCCACATAGTCCAGTTTTTCCCAGGCAAAAAAGTCAACGGTCTTGGTATAGGCCTTTCCTTCGGCATCGTACATGGTCACCTCGGCGGTGTATGGGTCGCGCCCTATGTGACCGTAGGCGGCGGTGGGAGCATAGATGGGGTTCTTGAGGCCGAAGCGCTCAATGATGGCGTAGGGACGCATGTCGAACAGGCGGCCGATGTGCTGCGCTATCTCGCCATCGGTCATGTCTACATGGGCTGTGCCGTAGGTGTTGACATACAGTCCCACCGGCTCGGCCACGCCGATGGCGTAGGCCACCTGCACCAGCACCTCGTCGCACACGCCTGCCGCCACCATGTTCTTGGCTATATGGCGAGTGGCATATGCCGCCGAGCGGTCGACTTTGGAGGGGTCTTTGCCGCTGAATGCACCGCCGCCGTGGGCACCACGTCCCCCGTAGGTGTCAACGATAATCTTGCGCCCTGTCAATCCTGTGTCGCCATGGGGACCACCTATCACGAACTTGCCCGTGGGGTTGACAAACAGCTTGTAGTCGCCCGAGGCAAAGAGAGCCCGGTTTTCGTCGCTCAGGCGCGCCAAAACGCGGG
>JAEEGL010206776.1_pt1 | contig 13258 bp, 12 predicted proteins | sample 9134231 | NCBI WGS metagenome assembly JAEEGL01 (sample SAMN16246548, study PRJNA631951) | gut metagenome | biome: gut microbiome; feature: rumen; material: fiber-attached | host: Bos | place: Iran: Karaj | collected 2018-10 | reverse complement strand
TTCCTGCAGGCTTTTTTGTACCAAAAAAGCCCGGAAAACCGGGCTTTTGCAGTTTCGGTTATTACTTTGTGCCGTAAATTCTGTCGCCGGCATCACCGAGTCCGGGAAGGATATATCCGTTCTCGTTCAGTCTTTCATCAAGAGCGCCGATGTAAATGTCAACATCGGGATGTGCTTTCTGTAATCTCTCAACGCCTTCTGGAGCTGCGATAAGGCATAAGAATCTGATCTTATCTATGTTGCGCTTTTTAAGGAGCGTGATGGCTGCATCTGCAGAGCCGCCGGTTGCGAGCATGGGATCGACTACAAATACTTCTCTCTCGGTAACATCCTTGGGAAGCTTGCAGAAATACTCATGAGGCTCCAATGTAACCTCGTCACGGTAAAGACCGATATGTCCGACCTTTGCATTGGGTGTGAGCTGTAATACGCCCTCCGCCATCTGCATTCCTGCACGGAGTATGGGAACGACGCAAAGCTTCTTTCCCGCGATCTCCTTAACAACGGTTTTTACAAGAGGTGTCTCAACCTGCTTGTCGGCAAGCTGAAGGTTGCGGCTTGCTTCATAGTAGATGAGCATCGCAACTTCGGTTACGAGGGCTCTGAACTCCATTGTGGAAGTTTCCTTGCTTCTCATGATGCCGATCTTGTGCTGGATGAGCGGGTGATCCATGATGTAAGTTGTTGACATTATCTTTCCTCCTCATAATATGTGTAACGACATGACCGTTATTTCACGCCGGTTAATCCTCAAGAAAAGAGAGGGTCGTCTGACCCCCTCCCCCTGTCTTCTCAAATCCGTTTTACAATATAGCTATTTCTGTATAAATGTTGATTTATATTGGAAAAAGGTACATTGAATACTTACTTGATTAGCACTTTGTTACGTTTACTGCCTGAGGTCCCTTTGCACCATCGGTGATCTCGAACTGAACGCTTGCGCCCTCTTCAAGAGACTTGTAGCCCTCGGAAGCGATTCCTGAGTAGTGAACGAATACGTCCTTGCCGTCCTCATCGCAGATGAAGCCGAAACCCTTCTGGTTGTTGAACCACTTAACTGTACCCTTATGCATTTCTGAATTCCTCCAAAAAAATATAAAAATCGTGGAATAGCCCACGACTGTGATATTAGCATTATTTGATACGGATGTCAAACTTTATTTTCAAATTATTGAATTTTTTGTAACTTTTTCACAAACATCTGTCGATATGATAATCACAGGCTTTTTCACCGTTTTCGAAAGGACCGATCATGAAGGACTCAAACGAAGAAATGAAACTCACCTATTCCTCCGTTATGATAAAGGACGGAAAACCCATCGTATCCGTACATATAGAGCGTGGGGAGGACTATGCCGATGCAAGGCTTCCCGAATGTGAGATCATCGCGTCAAAGGGCTTTTCCGAAGACGAAAGAAAAATCCTTGAGAAATACCTTAAGGTAAGTCGCAAGGATATACTTGAAAAAGCCAAGGGGATCACCGGCATCCTTCATATGCTCTAAACACATTCCGAAAGTGCCGCGTCGATCTTTTCCCTTATTGTTTTAAATTGTTCGGGATCTGCCTTTAACACCTCACGGTCATAGGTATAGAGCCCGTTTATCTCGTCTTCCACGTCAGACAGCTGCGTATAGATGCACCCGCTTATACCCTGAGGTATTCCGGGGATTATCATCTCGTCATACATTCTGTTTATCTTTGACATCAATTCTTTTTCCGACTTGCAGACACCGTAACCGTAGGTCTTCTTGCTTTCCACATGTCCCGGGACCGCAAATGAATATCCGCCGCATTCTGAGATGAGGATGGGCTTTTCTTTGTATCTTTTGTCGGGAAGTATCTTACGAAGCCAAAAATATACATGGCGGCTGTCGAAATCGCTCTCCATTCCCGCAAACCAGCCGGAAGTGGTATCGATGATCCTTGAAGGATCAAGGGACTTTAAGTATCTGTAATAGTGGTCGCTGGTATGCTGTCCCCAACCTTCGTTGAATATGGTGTATGCGATGACCGAGGGATGATCGTATACCATTTCCTGCACGTTTCTCACATGAACAACGAAATTATGTTTTCTTCTGGAGCTTACGGTGCGGAGCTTTTCATCGTTTATCTTAAATCCGAAGGTCGGAAGGATGGTGTCCCGCATATATCTGTAATGACCGGAATTTACCATGTCCTGCATCACCAGCATGCCGTGAATGTCACAGTAGTAGTAGAACCAGTCGCTTTCGACCTTTATATGCTTTCTTAAGGTGTTAAAGCCCAGCTTCTTCATCCTTAAGATGTCGCGCTCGTACTCCTCTTCTTCCTTCGGAAGGTAAAGGCCGTCGGAATAGTAGCCCTGATCCAGCACTCCGTGAAGGAATACCGGCTTTCCGTTAAGGAATATGCGGTTTGCTTTTTCCGCTGTTCCAAGGCTTACTGTACGAAGACCGAAATAGGTGCAGACTCTGTCTTCTCCCGCATCGATGGTAAGATCGTAAAGCCACGGTTCTTCGGGGCACCAGTTCTTTACGGGGAAAGGATTGCCGAGATTCGTCACTTTGTCGTTAAGATCTATCTGTATATTGGATTCGATGGCGTTTTGGTCCACGAGGAATGAAAAGCTGAAGTACTCGTCCTTAGCGCCATCTGTTTTTTCGGCGTTTTGAAGGTTTTTTAACTGAGGGACCCCTATCTTGATCCTGACGTTCTCACAGGGGAAATCTCCGTAATTCATCTTGAGCTTGACCGATGAAAGTGTGGTTTCGATCCTGATGCCTTCTATGTGACGCTCGGGCACGGCTTCGATCCATACGCTCTTCCATATTCCCGAGCAGGGCGTGTACCACATGCCGCCGCGGTTCTTTTTCTGTTTTCCGTAGGGAAGGGTTTTGTCAAGCCTGTCTATTGCTATTACTTTAAGCCTGTTATCACCTTTTTTGTTGATGGATTCGGTGACATCAAAAACAGCCTTTGTGTAACCGTCCTCATGGAAGCCTATGGGAGTGTCGTTTAAGATGGCGGTGAACTTCTGATCGACTCCGTCAAAATGCAGCAGGTACCTGGTGGATTCCTTCCATTTGTCAAGGGAAGGATTAACCCTGAATGACTTTTCGTAGTACATTGAACCCGTCTCATTCACAATGTTTCCCGCAAATCCGGAAAGACGTGATTCGGGACAGAAGGGCACAAGGATGTCGGAATCGTTAAGAGACCAGGTGCCGTTAAGGCTCATCCACTGCTCTCTTCTTTCCTGCGGGTTGGGATGCTTCATCCATGCGCCGGGGACTTCCGCTTCCTTTACCACTATGTCGTTCCCGTCATTATTCTTCAATATGCTTTTGACTTGTTTCTTTAAAAGATCGATCAACATTTTTCGTTTTTGATCTCCGAATAAATCTTTTCCGCAAGCCCGTCATAGAGAGCATTGCACTTTTCAAGCCGTTCAACTATGAGAGGCTTCATCACATGCGCTTTTGAATCCGCTATCTCAAGGAGCATAAGTTTCTTGAAGGTATCAAGATCCACAAGCCTGTAATGCTTTCTTATGCTGTGGACCGTAGCGGAAACACTGTCATCATGATGCTCAACATAGTAAAAAAGCCTGTTTCTGTCTTCTTCCGGGATGTCCGTAACCTTAAGCAGCTCCGGCATGACTTTGTTTTTCACGATCTCAAGCCCCAGTATCTGATGTCCTTTGTAATGGAGCTCATCGTCACCCGGTTTCCCGGAATATGCTGCGGCTGCGGGCTTCCCGATGTCGTGAAGGAGGGCGCCGAGATAGAGCATATCGTCGTCAATGTCTTTCGGAAGATATGTCACCACATAAAGGGAGTGCAGCCAAATGTCGTACATGTGATATCCGTTCTTGTGATCGAAATCAAACATGGGACGTACTTCGGGAATAAGAGACGCGATATCATCGCGTCTCTTCTGCAGTTCCTCCGGAGTATTTGCTGTTTTAAGTAAATCTATAAGTTCCCGGTATGTCATTTAAATCCTTTATTTATCGCTCTTTCTGATGCAGATGTGAGCTTCTTCAAGCTGCTTCTCGGTAACTTCCGCAGGTGCGCCCATCATGATGTCCTGTGCGGTCTTGTTCATGGGGAACGGAATGATCTCGCGGATGGACTCGTCGCCTGTGATAAGCATTACCATACGGTCAACACCGGGAGCGATGCCTCCGTGCGGCGGTGCACCGTAGCAGAAAGCATTGTACATTGCGGGGAATTTGGACTTAACGTCCTCTTCTCCGAGTCCTACAAGGCGGAATGCCTCGATCATTATCTCGGGATCATGGTTACGGATAGCGCCGGATGAGAGCTCTACGCCGTTGCATACGAGGTCGTACTGGTATGCCATGATGGAGAGGGGATCCTGGTTCTTTAATGCATCGATACCGCCCTGGGGCATCGAGAAAGGATTGTGGCAGAATTCAAGCTGTCCGGACTCTTCACCGATCTCATACATCGGGAAGTCAACGATCCAACAGAACTCATATACATCCTTCTTCATGTGTCCTTCGGCATTTGCACCGATGAACTTACGAAGAACGCCGGCAGTCTTCTGTGCGGTAAGACGGTCACCGCAAGCAACGGCTACGAAATCACCGTTCTTAAGCTTAAGGGTATCGATAACTTCCTGCTTCTTATCGGCAAGGAATTTTGAAATACCGCCTGCAAGTTCGCCGTTCTCATCGAGTCTGAACCAGTATGTCTTCTGAGCGGTTGCAACTTCAACATCTGCAAGCATGGCATCAATCTGCTTTCTTGAGAGTTTGAAGTTATCACATACTACGGCCTTGATCTTCTTACCCTTGAAAGGCTCGAAGCCGCAGTTTTCAAGAAGTTCGGTTGCTTCGGTAAGCTCAAGGTCGATCCGGAGGTCAGGCTTATCGGAACCGTATCTGTCCATGGCCTCAAGATAAGGGATCCTTACGAAAGGAGCCTTTGAAGCTGATTTGTATACGCCGTACTTTGCAAAGATGGGAGGAAGGACATCCTCGATAACTGCAAATATGTCTTCCTGTGAAGCAAATGCCATCTCCATGTCGAGCTGGTAGAACTCTCCCGGGCTTCTGTCCGCTCTTGCATCCTCATCACGGAAGCAGGGAGCTATCTGGAAATATCTGTCAAAGCCCGATGCCATGAGGATCTGCTTAAACTGCTGAGGTGCCTGGGGAAGTGCATAGAACTTGCCCGGATGATTTCTTGCGGGAACAAGGTAATCTCTTGCGCCTTCGGGTGATGAGCATGTAAGGATGGGCGTGGTTATCTCAAGGAAACCGTGCTCGGTCATGGAATTACGAAGTTCGGACACGATCTTGCTGCGGAGAACGATCTTCGCCTTAACCTCGGGGTTGCGGAGGTCTAAGTATCTGTACTTGAGACGGGTGTTCTCGTCCGCATCCTTTGACTTGTTGATCTCAAAAGGAAGAGCATTGTAGATGCACTTTCCGAGTATCTCTATTTTCTCGGGAACTACTTCGATGTCTCCCGTAGGAAGGTCTTTGTTCTTTGATGATCTCTCTCTTACCGTACCGGTAACGCTGATGGTAGTCTCTTTGTTAACGGAGTCTATTACAGCCATCATGTCCTCGGTCTCGATGACAACCTGAGTCGTTCCGTAGAAGTCACGGAGAATGAGGAATCCGAGGTTTTTGCTGACCTTTCTGATATTTTCAAACCACCCAACAAGGGTGACTGCGTTTCCTACGTTTTCGATACGTAATTCGCCGCAGTTATGCGTTCTGGATTGTACCATAGGATTTTCCTTTCATTTTTTCAAAGCATTTTTCTAAACCTACATTTTAACACAACTGTCGGTAAATGCAACCATAAAACAACGCCGCGTATCATTTTTAATAATGCGCGGCGTTAATTGCATATCGATCTTTACCCCAAAAAAGAGGAGAAGCCCATCAGAGGGGGAGGGAAACTGACGGGCTTGAATTTATGAAAAAGTCTTGTAAGCGTATTTAATTGGTTTGCCTTGCGGCTTGTTTAACTTTGTACGCTCATTATAACCCGTAATTTTGAACGTGGTATGTTAAAAAAATGAACAATTCGTTAATAGTTTGTCATGTCATTCGTTGCATAGTCCTCCCCGAAATGCTATACTCATGCGGGTGGGAATGGTTTTTTCACTATGTTTTCCCGGCGGAGGTATGATTTTGTATAAGCTTTTTCTTGTGGAAGATGACAGAGGGATCGCGGATGCCATTGCCGCACAGACGGCTTTATGGGATATAGAGACTGTATGCGTAAAGGATTTCAGGCAGGTGACAGCTGAATTTGCCGCCTGCTCGCCGCATCTTGTGCTCCTTGACATCTCACTCCCCTGTTATGACGGCTATCACTGGTGCAGGGAAATAAGGAACGTTTCCAAAGTTCCCATCATATTCATCTCATCCGCTGCCGACAACATGAACATCGTAATGGCAATGAATATGGGGGCTGACGATTTCATCGCAAAGCCCTTCGACCAGAGCGTGCTCATGGCAAAGATAAACGCCATGCTTCGCCGCACATACGATTTCGGAAAGACCGTATCGGTACTGGAACACCGGGGTGCAATGCTTAACACCGGTGACGGAACCCTTGTTTACAATGATGAAAAGATAGATCTTACAAAGAACGAGTACAGGATATTACTTGGACTTATGCAGCAAAAGGGCCGTACCGTGAGCCGAGAAAAGCTTATGGAGCTCTTGTGGGAATCCGATGAATTTGTGGATGACAACACTCTTACGGTAAACATCGGAAGACTCCGCAAAAAGCTTGATGCCGCAGGGCTTAAGGATTTCATCTCCACAAAGCACGGCATGGGGTACATTATAGAATGACCGGTTTCATTAAAAAACGAATATCCGGATTTTTTCCGGACTTTTTTGTCTTCCTGCTCTGCGTACTTGTGTTTCTGATCACATTCCGTCTGTATGAGCTTCCCATGGGCGCGGTGGTATATCCTGCCCTTGTGTCGGCTGTTATCCTCCTCGCATGGGAGATCTTTAAGACCATTAAAGCCTGTCAAAAACACCTTCTGCTCTCGACCCTTACCGATGCCCTTACTCCCGAGATGCTGCCTGTAGAAAAGACGGTTGACGATGAAGACTACAAACGGCTGATCAGCCTTCTGTATGAAGCAAGGCGATTTAACGAAGCCAGGGATACAAAGAAATATTCGGATATGATCGAATATTACACTCTTTGGGCCCACCAGATAAAAACGCCCATAGCGGCAATGCGTCTCACACTTCAAAATGAGGACACCCCTCTTTCAAGGCGTCTCAACGCAGATCTCGACAGGATCGAACGGTATGTGGAAATGGTCATGGCATATCTCAGACTTGATTCCGATTCCAGCGATCTCATGCTTCGTGAGTATGATCTTGACCTTCTCGTCCGCTCTGCAGTCAAAAAATTCTCCCGTGAATTCATCGACAGACATCTGTCACTTGATCTTAAGCCCACAGGTCTTCATGTTCTCACCGATGAAAAATGGCTTTCCTTCGTTCTTGAACAGATAATCTCAAATGCACTTAAATACACTCCTGAAGGAAAGATATCCATATATGCGGAAACTCCCGAAACACTCTGCATAAAAGACACCGGCATAGGCATTGACCCGTCCGATCTTCCGAGGATATTCGAGCAGGGATATACCGGAAAAAACGGGCGCGCCGATAAGCACGCCAGCGGACTGGGCCTGTATCTCTGCGGAAGTGTTTGTAAAAAGCTGGGACATACCATAACCGTTGAATCGGAGCCCGGTAAAGGAACAACAGTGAAGCTCGGGCTTTCCCGTAAAAAACTTGACGTGGAATGATCCTTACAAAAATGTAAGAAATGAACGGGAAAATGTAAGCCTTTTCGATGGCGGATCATTTTCCTGTTTTGTATGATAAGCGCAGAAAACATTTTAAAGGAGACGCTTATGAGCATTTTGGAAGTTAAAGATTTAAAAAAGGTGTACACCACAAGATTTGGCACACAGAAGATCGAAGCATTAAGACGCGTGACATTTTCCGTCGAGCAGGGAGAATATGTTGCCATAATGGGAGAATCCGGAAGCGGAAAGACTACTCTTCTTAACCTTCTCGCAGCCCTTGACCGCCCCACATCGGGAACGGTGAGACTTGACGGAGTCGACCAGTCTACGGTTCCCGAGAAAAAACTCGCAGAGTTCCGCCGCGATCAGCTTGGTTTTGTATTCCAGGATTTTAACCTTCTTGATACCTTCACACTGGAGGATAACATTTATCTTCCTCTTGTTCTCGCAAACAAAAGCTATAAGGAAATGGCTGCAAAGCTTGCACCCATCGCAAAAGAGCTGGGCATCGACACTCTACTCAAAAAATATCCCTATGAGGTGTCGGGAGGTCAGAAACAGCGTGCTGCGGTTGCCAGAGCCCTTATAACAGATCCCAAGCTCTTGCTTGCGGACGAGCCTACCGGCGCACTTGATTCCCGTTCAACCGACGAGCTTCTCGGGCTGTTTTCACAGGTGAACAAAACCGGGCAGACCATAGTAATGGTCACCCACAGCGTTAAGGCCGCAAGCCACGCCACCCGTGTGCTTTTTATCAGAGACGGCGAAGTATATCACCAGCTCTACCGCGGCAACGACAGTTATGAACAGTTTTACCAGAAGATACAGGATTCCCTTACCGTTCTCACGACCGGAGGTGACAGAGCATGAAGCGTGGATTTTACTTAAGGCTCGCCATAGACGGCATGAAAAAGAATCACCGGCTCTATATTCCTTATCTCCTCACCTGTACGGGAATGGTGATGATGTTCTATATAATCTCCGGACTTGCCAACACCCCCGCCATTCTTAAAATGCGTGGCGGTGACACCATCATGATCGTGCTTACCCTCGGAAGCATCGTTATCGGAGTGTTTTCCGCATTGTTCCTGTTTTACACAAACTCATTCTTGATCCGCAGGCGTAATAAGGAATTCGGTCTTTACAACATCCTCGGGATGAACAAGAACAACATAAGCCGCATAATGGTGATCGAGACCCTGCTTACCGCCTGGATCTCATTGGTCTTTGGCCTCACTCTCGGCATCCTGTTTTCCAAGCTTGCGGAACTTATACTTGTACGCATGCTTGAAGAGACAGCGGGATATTCGCTTTGGATCGAGCCCCGGGGGATATTCAGCACACTTATCGTGTTCGCTGTGATCTTCGGCCTGATGCTTCTCGTCTCCATCGGAAGGATAAGATTGACAAAGCCCCTTGATCTTTTAAGAAGCGAAGCACATGGTGAAAAACCGCCCAAGGCCAATTTTTTGTTTGCCATCGCAGGCCTCGCATTACTCATAGCAGCCTATTACATTGCTGTTACGATAGAAACTCCCCTTGCAGCCATCGGCTCATTTTTCATAGCTGTCCTGATGGTCATCGTCGGTACATATCTGCTTTTCATCGCAGGTTCCGTGGTCCTTTGCAGACTATTGCAAAAAAACAAAAAGTATTATTACAAGCCCGCACATTTTGTATCTGTCTCATCCATGGCATTCCGTATGAAGAGAAACGGTGCAGGCCTTGCATCTATCTGTATCCTTGCAACAATGGTGCTCGTTATGCTCTCTTCCACCAGCTGCCTGTATTTCGGCGGTGAAAATGCCATAAGAGCCACCACTCCCTACGACATGATCTTACGTGTATGGTGCAGCGATATTTCCGAGTGCACGGATGAAAGTCTTAAAGATCTTACGGAGCGCGCCTGTGAAACGCTAAACGGTCACGTAAAGGACATCACCGATTACTCTGTTTTTAAGATTGATGGATCCTTTGCAGACGGCGTCATCGATCTAAACGGTCCGGGCTATGATATCGAGACGATCCTCAGCTCCATGGCTGCAATGAACACTGTACGTACAGTGCATATAATCTCACTGAGTGACTATAACCGCGCTAAAGGAAAAGAAGAGACACTTTCCGAAAACGAGGTGCTCATTTGGTCATCAGCCAAACCCTATCCTTACAAGACCATTGAAATTGACGGTTGTGAGACCATCAAAGATGTCAGGTCAATAAAGGAATTCCCCATAAAGATCCCGGAAAACGAGTCTATTGTCCCCCTGTATGTTATAGTGGTGCCCGACTGGGACAAGTATGTAAAAGAGATCAAAGACCACATCGAGGAAATAAATGCCGGGGCAGAGGCGCACCTGATCTCCGGAACTTTTAACCAATACTGCTGCCTTAATCTTTCAGGTTTGAGTGACAGTGAACAGATAGCGCTTTGTGATACTTTGGCAAAAAACTGTTCCGCTTATGTATCCTCACAGTCCGAAGGTCGTGCTGAGTTCTTTGATATGAGCGGAAGCCTGTTTTTCCTTGGCATCATACTGTCCATCGTGTTCATCGCGGCCGCAGCGCTCATCATCTACTATAAACAGCTTTCGGAAGGTTATGAGGATCAAAGCCGTTTCAGCATCATGCAGAAGGTGGGAATGACGGGCACAGAGATCAAGAACACGATAAACTCGCAGATACTCGTCGTATTCTTTGCACCCTTACTGTTTGCAGGAATCCATCTTGCATTTGCATTTCCTTATATCAATAAGATGCTTAAGATCTTTGCCATCGATAACCTGCCGCTCCTTATAGTAACAAATCTCATCTGCTTTGTTCTTTTCTCTGTATTTTATATTTTTGTATACCGTAAGACCGCAGGCGCGTACTACAACATCGTAAGCGATATGGACATAAAGCGGTAAGAAGCATAAAGATCATAAAAACTGCTGTAACGGTATCATCAACAAACAAGCTCCCGGTTTTTTAAGCCGGGAGCTTGTTTGTTTGGAATATTGATATATGTAGTAGAGAGTTGGAATAGGCTTTACGAAAACAGGCGGTGTCTTGTGAGGCAGACAAAGATGCCTACAGGGATGGCTGCGGCAGCAATGCCGAATTCGCCGTTTGTAAGAACGATGCCCATTAGGGATGCAAGAATGATGGAAAGGCCGGCAAGGCGCTGCTTTAAAAAGTAAGTAACATGCTCAGCTTTTGCTTTCTGCTTTTCGCTTGCGACATATTCTCTGATGTATCTGTTGTTTGTACGATTTCTTCTTACTGCTTCAAGAGCTGCGTTGTAGCCTTCTTCGTAACCGTTGTCGTATGAACTGTAATCGATTGCCTGTGCCTGCATTTTTGTCCTTCCTTTCACGTCAAAAACGAAATGTGGTAATCTCGCTTCCTTAAGTTTGTGACTTTATTATATACTCAACAGGTGGGAGAAAATTCCCCACATATGTTTCTTTTTTCAACCATAAATGAATTTTTTAAAGCTAGTTTTTCCGTGCATTTACTTTTGCAAACTGGCAGTTACTTTTGCAAAGTATTATGATCATTCATTTCTGTTTGTATTTGCGCTCCGGCGCTCATCGTCGTCGCGGCTGTGGGTTTTGTGGTAAACCGGTTCTCTTATGGAGCTGTGGTTAACCGGTGGGTAAGACGGGGACAGCCTCATCGTCAACGTCTTATCCATAGGTTATCCATTGCGGAATGCCGGTTTTCCATAAAATCCACTGCCTTTTGCCTATATCTTCTTGAATGCCCGAAGTTATAGTGTATATTTATGACTGCCTTTGTTTGACCGGAAAGGATAAATCATGCCCAAACAACTATCCCTATCCGAACGAAATGTCATCGAACACATGATCCTTAAAGACTACACCTTTGCATCAATCGCACGTAATCTCAACCGCTCTGCCTCAACTATCGCTCGTGAAGTACTGCATTACCGATGTATCTCAGGCAGGACTCCTATCTCCGGTGAGAATGATTGCGTTCACAGGCTTGGATGCCAGCGCAACTCTATATGTCCCAATGTCAGGCATGCCTGCCATCTTTCCAGGTGCAAGAAATGTCCTAAGGACATCCTTTGCACTACCATTTGCAGCAATTATGAGTCTGTGCATTGTCCGTTGCTCGACAAGCCTCCATATGTCTGCACACCCTGTAAGATGCAGAAAAGCTGTGTCAAGAACAAGGCCTACTACTCTGCTCACAGGGCAGATGCTGCTCATTACAAGTCCATAAAGATTGCCCACTCGGGAGTCAGGAAGACTCCCGAAGAACTCCGTGAGATAGCTTCTATAATTGAGCCGCTTATAGCAAAGGGACAGTCGCTGAATCACATATGCGCTACGCATGCAGAAGAACTTGGCTTATCTGAGCGTTCTCTATATAACTACATTGATAAAGGTGTCTTTAAGATCAGAAATATCGATCTTCCCAAAAAGGTTGTATACAGGCAACGCAGGAAACAGGAAATCCTTACGCGGATCGAGTACAGATACCGTCAGGGGCGAACTATCGAAAACTTTAATTCATATATTGAAGCCAATCCTGACCTGTCAGTCGTTGAAATGGACACTGTCAAAGGGTGTAGATCCAAAAGCAAGGTAATGCTTACAATGATCTTCAGGAAAACAAGTTTCATGCTTATCTTTCTTATGAAAGACGGAACTCAGGAAAGCGTAACACAGGTATTCGACGCTCTTACGGACCTCATTGGCTTATCGCTCTTCAAACGTCTGTTCTCTGTGATCCTTACGGATAACGGCGTAGAGTTCAAAAATCCTGAGGCTTTGGAACATACCAGAACAGGGCTCTTGCGCTCGCACTTATTCTTTTGTGATCCGCAGGCCTCCTGGCAGAAACCCTTGGTAGAGAACAATCACCGGCTGATACGCCGCATCCTTCCAAAAGGAAGCAACTTCAATCCCCTTACTCTTGGAGATACGCATTTGATATGTTGTCATATCAACAGTGTCCTTCGAGAAAACCTCGACAACAAAACCCCGTTTGATCTGATGAGCTCCAAAGACGAGAAAAAGCTGCTATCTGCGCTCAACCTGTCACCCATTCCACCTGATGAGGTTACTCTGAGCCCTAAACTGATCAAACACTAACCCATTCATCTGTATGGTCAAACAAAGGCTCCATATACTTCGAAAAGTGGGGTCTCAGTTATTTTTGCAAACAGACTGATGCGCCGCTTATTGATCATGCTCAAAAATCACGCAAAACAACAGCTTTTCATTAAATATCACGTCCAAAAGTACGTGTTTTGCATAATTTTAAGGTGTATAAACGATCATGTCAATATCAACTAGCAGTTACTTTTTCATTTAAAGTTTCTTTTTTCAAATTGAGATCTTACGCCCGGACACTGCACTAATTCAGCACTCTTCCGTAGCACACCAGGTTATCGCCTTCGGAGATGCGGATGGGTTTGTATGCTTTGTTAA
>JAEEGL016170918.1_pt1 | contig 13259 bp, 10 predicted proteins | sample 9134231 | NCBI WGS metagenome assembly JAEEGL01 (sample SAMN16246548, study PRJNA631951) | gut metagenome | biome: gut microbiome; feature: rumen; material: fiber-attached | host: Bos | place: Iran: Karaj | collected 2018-10 | reverse complement strand
GTTGTTTATCTTTCTATTCCTACATCAAACCACAACAAGGAGCGGTGGCACACGCGATACCAGGAGTTGTTTATCTTTCTATTCCTACATCAAACCACAACGTATCAAGGGAGTTGGAGAAATGGAAACAGTTGTTTATCTTTCTATTCCTACATCAAACCACAACAAGGAGCGGTGGCACACGCGATACCAGGAGTTGTTTATCTTTCTATTCCTACATCAAACCACAACATGGCATATTTATTTGAACTTTCGGAGTTGGTTGTTTATCTTTCTATTCCTACATCAAACCACAACTATCGTCTTGTCATCAGCAGGCACGTCAGGTTGTTTATCTTTCTATTCCTACATCAAACCACAACGTGAGAGGATAGCGGGCAACGCAGAGGTGGTTGTTTATCTTTCTATTCCTACATCAAACCACAACCTAGGTCTATTTTTCTCCTGTAGATCAGCGATTTATGCGATTTCCATAGTCTAAGAAGTGACTCTTGATGTGGATTTTCGCTACAAAAATACTAAAAAATTTCTAACTGCAAAGGCTCTGTTGGCACTTTCTTCTTCTTTTCCTTTCCCCAGAAGTTCACAATATCACCATATTGCTTGTCAGTCACACTCAGCATGCTCACCATTCCTGTCTCTGGGACAATGGATTTTACTCGCTTGATGTGTACTGCCTGGCTCTCGTATGATGCACAGTGTCGGATATATACCGAATATTGCAACATAACAAAGCCATCTTTCATAAGATCCTTTCGGAAATGTGATGCAATTTTCCGTTCTTTCTTTGTAATTACAGGCAAGTCAAAGAAAACGAATAGCCACATAATATGGTACGCATTAAGTCGGGCCTCACTCATGTTATCATTGGCAATGACAGTTTATCTGTTTCTCCCTTGTACATCCTAAGCAGTGATGCCGTAGTCAATGACAAAGCGTTCTCCAAAGGTCGAGTATATTTATAGCTTTCTTGTTGAGTGGTATTGCCATCCAGCGTCATCAGCATAGTTTTGGGCATCTGCTTCTTGTCACAGAACACCACAGAAACATTGTTATCAGCCAGCTCATTGAGCAATGGAACAGATATGCTAACCTGCGGATGCTCTATTACTACGAAGCCGATATCTTCTATCGGACGAGTCACCGTATCTTGATTATCCTTGAATGTAATGACCATCTGCTGGTCTTTCAATGCCAAATATACAGGCGAGGTAAACATCAAAGTCTGTTTTATCATATCAACCTCCTTATCTCGCCTAAATCGTTAATATCAAAGTCTACTCCTTGGATAAGAGCTTTTATTTGGGAATGAAGCATCTTTATTCCTGGACGGAATTCCTCATCTGACTTATACTCGCCATTCACTTTCTTTATCTCAGAACTAGGCTTTGCGTTTTGATGATGTACCATTTCTATCGTACCATATTCAAACTTCCCTTGGATAACCATCGACGACATCCCCGTTACCTTATACAGCCTCTTTTGCAGATTCTTCTTATCGAGTTCCCAAACTTCCTCTGGGCCATTCTCATATAAAAGCACCATTGTACCAATCTTCAACTTATACCGCAGTTCATATCCACTTTTGCTCTTTAATGGTACAAGCTGGTTGTCCGTTGGTGTCCTGTCATTGCTCTTGCGATAGAAGTTGGCAGCGGTTATATTGTTGACCAGTTCAAACTCCCGTTTTTCCTTACCCTTCTTATCCTGCCCCACATAGATGGCCATCATATAATTGCGGTCGTTTTGCACATGATATTGGCGTTTATACTCATGCTTTGACTGGTCACGCTGTTGGCGGATGTTGATAGGACGCGTAACAGAACCCGTAAACACACGAACCTTCTTGATGGGTATCCGCTTTTCTTCGTTCATCCAAATAGTTTCCTCCAAAGCCTTCTTCAATGAGCCATGAAGCAAAATAGCATTCTCAACCTTCGAGCGAACCTCACCATCAACAATGTTCTTAACGTCCTTCTCGTCTAACCCGTCAAGGCTCTTGCGCACCACATATTTTACTTCGCCATCCACTTCAATAGCTCCATAATAGGTATCATTGTGTAAAGAAGCACGTGCCGTATCGCCCTGCGTGAGTATCTTGCCACCACGACTGTCACGAACATATCGCTTGGCTTGCTTGGGCATGTTGTCTTTAGAATAATGCGCTATCAGCAGTTCGTCTTGAATCTGTTTGATGTCGCTGACAAACGACGGCCAAGGTTTCTCAAACTGAGGTTTCTCACCCCTGCCATATTTGTATTCGTCTGACTGATGATAGAACTGAGCCAGTTTGTCGTATTCTGCCTTGTCAATACAGGCAATCGTGATGGCATCAATGCAGTGATGAACGTGGTTGACTCGTTCTTTCTTAGTATATTCTTCCTGTATGCCCCACATCTTACGGAAATCAGACGTAGCAATACCCTTCACGATATAGACCTGCTTGAAGACAGACTTCAGATACATTCGGGCATAACGGGAAATGACGCTGATATCCGTACCTTGACGGCGAGAGAATCCCTCTGGTACTTCCTTCATCGTGAAGCGCTGGTATTTGCCCCGCCAATAATCACGTTGCAGCGACAACAGATGACGTCTCCTTATCTTTTTGTCCTTCTCATCTTTAGAGGATGCACCTTTGGTACTAATCTTCCTAATCTGCTTTTCCAAATCTTCATACCGTTCTTTCCAGTCAGCTATTCTATCCAGAATCTCCTCGTGGTTCGACAACTGAGAAGGGAGTTTCGTCCGCTTCACGTCACGATTGAAACGGTTGCTACAGAGTGTCAGATTCATTTTGGTGCTGTCGCCTCCTGCACTGCGCGGTATGGTGTGCTCAATGTCATACAGCGGATTCTCGCCCAAGAATTGATGAATGCCGATTTCTTCTCCTGTATACAGGCATTTATGATTCTGTTCTTCCCACAGCTGATACTTCAGAATGTCGGTATCTGATGGATTGGCAACGTACTTTTCTATCTCCTTCCGACATCTCTCCCTATCTTTTTCATTGTCGCGCTGCCAAGCCTGGATAGCCGACCGGCGGTTGGCATCGTTCAAGTCACGCGAGAACTCAATATGAATCTTCGTGTCTGGCGTAATCTGCCGTTCCTTCAACAGCAGATTGACCACCTTGCGCAATCGGAACAAAGAGTGCATTGCCATCGGATTCTTGACGCTGCTGATACGAGGTGAGCCTAACTGATAGATGCCCTCTTGGTTAGGACGCTGACGAGGATAGAGGTCCATCATTGAAGGATGGTACAGCTTTTTCAGGTCATCGTCAGAGACATTGTATCTTTCCTTCAGAAATCCCTTTACGCATTGTTCCAAAGTTATGCCATCGACATTGTTCTTGTCATAGGAGTGCATCACTTCTATCACTTTTTCAATAGTAGCTTCCCGCACTTCGTTGATTCCCCAAATGTGTTGAGGCAACACCTCAACCAAATTAGCAAGGAATACGGCTTCTGAGTATATCAAGCCATAATCACGCATAAAGGGCAGAATCTTACGAATGGCTTTCAAACTGAGAGAAGCATAATCATTAGGCATGGAAATCTTGCTGAACTTATCAGCCTGTTCGTCATCCAATTGCAGACGGCTGACGGCAAACTCCTTCAACTTTTCCTCGTCGTCATAGAAGAACAACGCATGCCAAATGTCATTCATGATTTGGAAGCGCGTCTTGTCCTTAGCAAGCGTATAGACCTCACAAACGCCACTCAGCCAATCATCTCCAAAGATTTCCTCCAACTGAGCATTGACAACGCTACCTGAAACTTGCGTGTCCATCTGGTAATTGAACTTGTAAGGCTTATCCTCATTGCTCTTGTAGTAGCAATAGTTATTCTTGCCTGCCAGTTTCTTAGCAATGTCCTCAAACAGGAATGTCCGTTTAGACTTGCGCTTGAACAAAGGAATGATTTTTTCCTTTTCTTCATCTGTCAGGCTTCTTTCCGTATTCTCATAAAGCGTATGTACCTGCACCTTAATATTGTTTATGAAAGCATACATTCGGAAGTCCTCATACAAAGGATGCGATGAGGGACAACGGGACTTGCCTTTCTCAAACGTACAGGTTCCAACCTGGCCTTTCTGTGATTTCAATGGACGCTGGTCGAAAATGACCTTTTCCAAATCTTTAGCCAGTTTCTCGTCAAGTTCCTGCTTGGCACAGATGGCATGGAACTCTTTCAGATAGTGCTCCTTGCGGGCAGTATAGTGGTTCCTGATTTTCTCACCTTTTTGATAGAGCTTATAAAAGTATTCACCCAAATATTCACAACCAGCCGTCTCCATTTCCTCTGTCAACGTGCTGATGCCTTCCTTTACAGCACCCTCAGACTCCTTCGTCGTTTCCTTGCGATTACTGAGGAAGCCACGTCGTTGATTCAGGTGATACAATGCGCGTCCCAAGATATAACGCTGGGTGATGTCTGTCAAGTCCAGCTTCTGTGTCAGGCAGACATACCTGAACTTATAGGGATTGACATTGGCCTTGTCCTCTGTACGCTGCCACTCCATAAACAAATCATCTTTCGGATAGACTTTCTTCAGCCTCCATTCCCGCAAGCTCGATTTTGCCAAAGGAGGACACAAATGGTTTTCGCTCAATACGGTCAACAGTCGTATTTTCCGTATCTTCCGCCGCCAATAGTGTTTACGAACAGAACGATGTTCTGTGCGCTCTGCTGCCTTCGACGACTCGATACCTTTTTCAATTTTCACTCCTTCAGAGAAGATATTAGTTCCCTTAGCAACAAGCTGGGTTCCCTCTTCTCCTTTATCCACAATAGCCCATCCAAGGCTATTTGTACCTGTGTCAATTCCCAGTATTCTTTCCATAGTAGTAATAATATGTTAAATATTGCGGTAAAGGTACGAAATAATTTTGAAATAACAAAATAAATACCTAAATTTGCACCCAGTAAGATTTCCTACATCTTATCACAATAAGGCCCAATAGGCCGAAGGGTAAAACCTATACTCCCGCTTCGGTGGGAGTTTTTTGTTCTTATGAAAGTAATACGGCAGGAAGTAAGACCTGTGAATAGAATTCATTTTCCATAGATACTTAAGATGTCCCAATCCGAGTCTTTGCGGGCATCGCCTCTGGCTCGAGAGCCGTAGAGTATAGCTCTGCCGCCTTCTGGAATTGCTGATGCAGCAGTCTGTCTGATTCTTGCTAATGCTACGCTCTTTGTCATCACTTATTATCTTTGCTGCAAATTTAGGAAGAAAATCTGAACTTTACAAATTATTCGGATAGAATTTTCGGAAAAAGTTTTTTGGGGATCATTTCGCATGTTTATGCACTTCCAGATTGGACGGGGCGGAGTGGGAGTTTGGGTAGGGTAAACCCAGGGTTTGAGTAGGGTAAACTCCGACTTTACCCTAGGGAAACTCAAGTGGGGGTATTGGTGTGCATGTTTATGCAAAATGTGCATAAGTATGCGCCTTTGCCTGATTTTTGTAGCTTTTACGAAGAAACACCTAACCTCCTAACCCAGCAGCCTGGAAATCCTTTGTACATCGTGGTTTCAGGCTGGTTAGCAGTTGCAGGGACTCCTAACCAACTTCTAACCTGACTACGTGGAGTGAATCCTCCCATTCGTTATCAAAAAAGTGATAATCATAAACAAGTTCATGCGATTTATAGATAAAAAACGTAAAAAGATTCGTTAGTTCAGGGAATTCTTTATAATTTTGCTGCCAGAATTATATATAGAAATGAAGAACGTTATGAAGAAAAGAATAGTGCTGCTTTGCACCGTTGTGATGCTGGGGCTGTGCAGCTTTGCTCAGGAAACGATGGCAGTTGTCAACCCCAATGCGCTGAAGTTCGCATACCTCAGTTATGAGGAGGCGCTGCGGTCCATGCCCGGCTATAAGCTGGCACAGCAGTCGCTCGGCGACTTGCGTGCCCAGTATGAGGCTGAGCAGAAACGGGTGGAACAGGACTTTAACATGAAGTACGAGGATTTTCTTGAGGGTCAGCGCGACTTCCCTGAGACGATACTACGCAAGCGTCAGACTGAACTGAAGGAGCTGTTGGAGCGTAACATGGCCTTTAAGGCCGAGGTACGGCAGCAGTTGGCCAAGGCCGAGGCCGAGGCGATGGCTCCGCTGAAGGAGAGGCTGGCTGAGGTGCTGGCCCAGATAGGACTGGAGCGCGGCTATGCCTTCATCCTCAATACCGACGGAAACACCGTACCTTTCATCCATCCCGCGATGGGCGAGGACATCAATCAACTGGTGCAGGAAAAATGGGCCCAATAGGCATCTTCGACAGTGGCTACGGCGGACTGACCATCCTGCATGGCATCCGCCAGTTGCTTCCCGAGTACGACTACCTGTACCTGGGCGACAATGCCCGGGCACCCTACGGACCTCGTTCGTTCGATGTGGTCTATGAGTTCACGCGCCAGGCCGTGGTCAAGCTGTTCGAGATGGGGTGCCATCTTGTCATCTTGGGCTGCAACACCGCTTCGGCCAAGGCTTTGCGCACCATCCAGCAGCACGACATCCCCAAGATTGACCCTGAGCGCCGGGTGCTTGGTGTCATCCGTCCCACGGCCGAGGTCATCGGCTCGCTGACGCATAGCCGCCATGTCGGGGTGCTGGCCACTGAGGGCACCATCAAGAGCGAGAGCTACAACCTGGAAATCCAGAAGCTGCACCCCGACATTGTTGTGTCGGGCGTGGCGTGTCCATTCTGGGTCCCGTTGGTAGAATATAACGAGGCCGACTCCCCAGGTGCCGACTACTTTGTAAAGAAGCGTATAGACGAAATCATGCGCAAGGACCCTGAGATTGACACCCTCATCCTGGGCTGCACCCATTATCCGCTGCTCATGCCCAAGATTCTGAAGTACCTGCCCGCCGGAGTGCGTGTGGTCCCGCAGGGTGAGTATGTGGCCGAAAGCCTGCAGCAGTACTTCGTGAAACACCCCGAGATAGAGCGTCAATGCTCCAAGGGTCATACCGCCCGCTACCTGACCACCGAGAACACTGACAAGTTCAAGGAACAGGCCCAGATGTTCCTGCATGAGCAGGTAGAGGTCGAGAATGTAACGTTAGGGTAATACCTATCCCTTCTTCTTGCGAAGTAGGCAGATGACGAAGGGTAAGCAATCTCCCATCGAACTTCCGAATCATATCCGATGACATTCACAATCGCAATAAAAGCATAAAATATGGGGGATTCTGTGCTGAGTTTGAGAAACACGACCTTTCATGATGAAACAGATAACCATTCTTCACGCGCACGAGCCTTATTTATATAATAGCCTCCTTCCTATTGTTCCAACTCCATTCTAATCCATCCAAAAACTTTCTGTGAAAGATTTTTGGGATTTTTCTTGTTTGTTTCATTTTTACTTTCTATCTTTACAGCATCGCTTGTTAGCCCCTGGTGGGTGAGCGGGCGGTCTTATATATGAGAAAGACGTTTTCGAACGTCTGTCGTTGTGAACCACGAATCTCGCAAATCCGTAAAATCACAACAGGCAGTTGACAACCGAAGCGTTACGTGGTACGTTTCTATATACTGGTACATATATATAGTTCGTACTGGCGTGGGCTAACTGCGTTGTCTATCCTGTGTGATTTGGGCAATGCGAGGGCCTGTGGTTCCAGGATGGACAGAAGAAACAGACACCTGCGCCTTTTTTGTTTAATAAGGATAATCTTGAACTATTTATTTAGCCTATTTTGGGGTTGGAAAAAGAAAAAAATGTTGAGGATGGTAGCCCTTATGAATATGATGAAATTATAGAAGTAAACAGAAGCTTCGAAAATGAAAAATGCGTGTCCTTCTGTGCAAGTTTATCTTATCACCATGGGGGAGTATGGAAAAACTCTCGTTTTGGTGCTACTTTTAGGAAAGAAGACGGAACACCCATATTGGCTGTAAAGTATCCTGTCGATCCTAATTTGGAATTGTTAGTGATAAAGGCCGTGAGAAGTGAGTTGAGGGATAAGTATGACATGGTTTATGAAGAGGATTTTGAAAAATCACCAATGCCGGAACAACCTCCCCACCTAACAAAAAACGGAGTCCAATTCGATTATCAGAATTATGAAATCGGAACAGGTGCCTTGGGGCAGATATCAGTTGTTATTCCGTACAAGGAGATAAAACGATACATGACAAAAGAAGCAAGAATGCTCATTGAATAGAATTGTGGAACGAAAAGACAGATGCTGTTCACGCTTATTGCGACTAAAAACTGCAAATATACCTCATCGCACGACCTTGTCGCTTTGCAAAGCAAAGAACCTCATAAAATGCCCTGCCCCCCCCTTTGTACACTGGGGTTTCAGGGCATGAGGTATGTTTGAGATACCTCATGGAAACCTCATGGGTATCCTCATGTTTTATATGTTGATGGTGTTGTGATAATAGTGTTTTGCGGCCAAAATTTGGTGGTTTCGGAAATAATTCGTACATTTGCACAAACTTTTAAAGCTAAGAAGAATGAATAATGCAGACTTTTGGACTACCGTTAGGGCCATCATCGAAGGAGGCTTTACATCTGAGGGGCTGCTAAAACTCGACTATTATGCAGAACAGTTTATCAGCGGACGGCTTGTATATCAACGATTTTCACCGCGAGAACAGCATGGCTGCTCAGCGGGCGGTGAGGCAAATGTCATTGCATCCTTACTCGCGGGAGCAGAAAATTGCTCAGATACAAATGTTAAAGAAACTCTCAGCGAGTTCCAAAGAGAACGCCAACTTGGCGCGAAGCAGGAAGCAGTAATAGAGCAATGGGCCAAGGTTTCCAATTGTTGGATTGATAATGTTGATGAGTCGCTTCACACATCTTTCGGAGAAGAAATCGCCGAGGGTGGTGAGGCTATCGTTTTCGATCACGGAACCACGCTTATAAAGAGCATCGGATTGGACTATTTTATATTGCCAATTCTGGCACTTGACAGAATTACTCTTCATAACACCTATTTCCCAGAAACGCAATTAAAGGTGTTGGCATTCGGGAGAGACCAGAGGGATGAATTCAAGATTATCGTAGAACAGCCATTTGTAGGCGGAACACATGTCTCAGATGCAGAAATAGCGAACTACATGAATCGTATGGGATTTGAGTTGAAAAATCCTCGTAATTGGACTTACGCAACTCCAGAAATCTACTTGAGCGATATGCATGATGAGAATGTTATCCGTTCAGAAACTGGAGCCATTTGTGTAGTAGACTGCGACATAAGAATTAACACGCCAGAATTGCGACAGGGTGGAACCAGAACTATGAGCACGGAAATCAAGTTTTTGTAATATTCAAATAAGTCTGTCATTCTGTCACTTTTGCTTATATATAATTGTATAATAGATATTTAGAAGTGAAAGTATGTGATTTATACTTTCACTAAACTATCACTTTAAATCACCAAATCATCGGTTTTTGGTTAGAAAGTCATAGACTTTTGCACGAAAAGTCGGTGAGTTTTCACAAAAAGTCGGTGACTTTTTGCTGTTATATCCTATACACAGAAAGTGACAGTAAGGTGACAAGAAATGACAGTAAGTGATTTTATATATTACTGGTTATCAGACAGTAACAACAAAGAAGTGACGGTGAAAGTAGATTTGAAACATTTTCCAGAGAGGGTTATTATGGAATGGAGGTAGGGAGGGCTGGGAGTTTCAGTAGGGTAAACCCTGGGTTCCCATAGGGGGAACTGGGAGTTTACCCTACTGAAACTCCAAGAGCCATTAAAGCTCTCGGTGACATTCTTTGTACCATTAACTTTTTTTTGTTCATTTCCTTGTCGTTTTCACATCTTTATTCGTAACTTTGCCGCTCCAAAACGCAATTAGTATGAAGACATTTATGAACGTCGGCGACATCGGGCCTTTAGAGCAGGCCTTGGCCGAAGCACAAGAGATTAAGAACGACCGTTTCAAATATCAGCACTTAGGACACAACAAGACGCTGATGATGATTTTCTTCAATAACTCGCTGCGTACCCGACTGTCAACGCAGAAGGCGGCGATGAACTTGGGCATGAACGTCATCGTGCTCGACGTCAACGCCGGAGCCTGGAAGTTGGAGACTGAGCGCGGCGTCATCATGGATGGCGACAAGTCAGAGCACCTGCTTGAAGCTATTCCCGTGATGGGCTGCTACTGCGACATCATCGGTGTGCGCTCGTTTGCCGGACTGACCGACCGCGAGTATGACTACGCCGAGACGGTGGTGAACCAGTTTATCAAGTACAGCGGCCGCCCCGTCTTTGCTATGGAGACGGCCACCGTGCATCCGCTGCAGGCGTTTGCCGACCTGATTACCATCAAGGAGTGGACCCCCTCTAACTCCCCCTGTTTAGGGGGAGAATCAGTAGCCTCCCCTAAACAGGGGAGGTTGGAGGGGTATGGGCCTCGTCCAAAGGTCGTGCTGACCTGGGCTCCCCACTGCCGCGCCCTGCCGCAGGCTGTGCCCAACTCGTTTGCCCAATGGATGCTGGCTGCCGACGTTGACTTCGTCATCACCCATCCCGAGGGCTACGAACTCGACCCGAAGTTTGTGGGTGACATCAAGGTGGAGTACGACCAGCGGAAAGCCTTCGAAGGTGCCGACTTCATCTACGCCAAGAACTGGTCGAACCCCGGCGTGACCAATCCTGAGGACTACGGCAAGATTACCTCGAAGGACATGTCGTGGACGGTTGACACGGAGCACATGTCGTGGACCAACAACGGCAAGTTCATGCATTGTCTGCCCGTCCGCCGTGGCCTCATCGTCACCGACGATGTCATCGAAAGTCCCAATAGCATCGTTATACCTGAAGCTGCCAACCGCGAAATCTCCTGCTCGGTAGTGCTCAAGCGAATGTTGGAAGCACTATGATTTCGTTTGAATGTGACTATAACAACGGGGCGCACCCGAAGGTGCTGGAAAACCTCGTCAGGCACAACGACGCCAAGCCGACGCCCTACGGTTTCGACGAGTTCTCGGAACGGGCAAAACAGAAGATACGCGAAGCCTGCGGACTGCCCGACGCCCAGATATTCTTCCTGACAGGTGGCACACAGACCAATGCGACGACCATCGACTCGATGCTCTATCAGTACGAGGGGGTTATCTGCGTCGGCTCAGGACATATCAATGTTCACGAAGCTGGTGCCGTGGAGTTCACGGAGCACAAGATTATCACCATTCCCGATACGGAGGGAAAGATGGAGGCACAGACGCTCGACAACTACTTGGACGACTTCATGCACGACGGCAACAAAGACCACGCCGTGCATCCAGGACTGGTTTACATCACCTTCCCCACGGAACTGGGCACGCTCTATACTGCCAAGGAACTGGACGACATCTACCAGGTTTGCCAGAACTACGATATACCACTCTATATCGACGGTGCCCGTTTAGGCTATGGCTTGATGGCTGAAGGGAGTGACGTCACCCTACCCTACCTGGCCCGCCACTGCGATGTGTTCTACATCGGCGGCACCAAGATTGGTGCCCTGTGCGGCGAGGCTGTGGTATTCACCAACCGCAAGGCCCACAAGCACTTCTTCTCCATTCAGAAGCAACACGGAGCCGTCATTGCCAAGGGGGCCCTGATTGGTCTGCAATTTGAAGCGCTCTTCTCCGACAACCTGTACTTCAAATTGTCGCGCCACGCCATAGATATGGCCATGCGGCTGAAAGAGTTGTTCCAGGAGAAGGGCTACCAGTTCTACATCGACTCGCCTACCAACCAGCAGTTTCTGGTACTCAGCAACGAGGAGGTGACACGGTTAGAGCAGCGCGTGGGTTTTACCCACTTCGGCCAGACCGACCATCACCACACCATCTGCCGCTTCGTGACCAGCTGGGCCACGACTGAGGAAGACATTGAGCTGCTGCGGCAGGCTATCGGCTAAGTCGGAACCCCTTGCTCACTACACCTTTATAGGTATTGATGGAAAGTCGCAACGAGTCTACTTCGAGTTCATCAAGAGGAACACTGAAGTAGACTCGTTGCGAATAGTATTCGGGCACACCACCCTGGTTATGGAATACGCGAAGCTGATAGGTGCGGCGCCCGCCATCGTCAGCCACAATCGTATCGCCAATGATGCCCAACGTCTGGGTCACCTTTTCATCCTCAACAGCACCCGTCTTCAGAATCAAGCACAGGTTGAGGTACTTCTTGTTGCCGCTCAGCCAGACGGACTCCATTCCTAAGGGATCGGTCTTATCACCACTTTTGAACTCACCGGGTTTCCTAATCTGTGTCGTCGACACCCTGGAAAGGGCTATGGCTTCAGCCTTTTCCCCCACCTTATTATAATATAGGACGGCACGGTAGGTGGTGTCAGGGCGCTGTATCCACTGAGCAGTATAGGGCGCCGTCAGCTGCAACCGCTCGTCGTCGTCAGTAACCACATACCCTACCTGCTTGTCATTATCCACAAAAGCCTCAACAAAGTCGGCACGCATCAGGGAATATTCACTGTCGCCCTTGTCATAGAGTTCCTGTTCACAAGAGGTGGCAAACGCAAAGAGCGAGACGGCAGACAGCAGACGGACAAACTTTTTCATGAGCGGGCAGCATTAAAGTTAATTAGCGGATTGGCATACATGGTCAGGATGCGTTCACGAAGGAACGGCTCGTCCTTGTCAGGTATCGTAATCTTGGCCAACTGGCCTTTCAGGTACTGCTCGAAGCGTTGTTCGTCGGCAGCAGAGTAGTTAGCGGCATAATTTCTCTTTCCCGCCAATATGTCGGCAGCGATGTAGTTGCAGGGATAGAGCCGGTAACCCCGGTGAAGCTCGCGGTCCATACGGCGAGCCAACGCCGTGAAGTACTCGTTCTTGGGCAAACTGGTATCCAGCTCATCCATCCACGTATTGACGGGAGCGGCACAATGGTAGCTGACACGCCCCTTGTAGCCGAAGATACCCGTCTTCATGTTGTCGAGGTCGTCCTGACGGCTCTTCTTGAACGCCGGGTTGTCGCGCTTCTGCTGGAACTCCTGCGCTTTCAGGTAGTCGCAGGGGTCGTACTCGTAGCTGATGGTCAGCGGCACGATGTTCAGCTCACGCAGGTCGCCGCCCATAGCCAGCATCTTCAGCACCGACTCCTGTGTACGGTCATCAGAGTCCTTGGCACGTCCCTCACGCTGGGCAATCCAGATATTCTCCTTCTTCTGGCTGACGGCATAGTGGATATAGCGGCTCATAAGCTGGCTGGAACGCAGCATCTCGTGGGCCGTCAGTCCACGGCGCACGGTGAAAGCCTTG
>JAEEGL014241624.1_pt1 | contig 13259 bp, 14 predicted proteins | sample 9134231 | NCBI WGS metagenome assembly JAEEGL01 (sample SAMN16246548, study PRJNA631951) | gut metagenome | biome: gut microbiome; feature: rumen; material: fiber-attached | host: Bos | place: Iran: Karaj | collected 2018-10 | reverse complement strand
GTATCCAAATTGCACAAAAGCCCAGGGGAATCCGGGCAAGGTTTTGTGTATTTTGTACAATAGCAAAATGCACAAAACCAAATGAATGATTTTGTGCATTTTGCCAGTTGTTAGTTATGACCAAGTGCCGACAGCTTAACCAATTACCCAGGCGATTTCTGCGCGAATCGTTCCACCGTTTAACGCGGTAGGCGTGTTGATGATGCGGTCACCATAACCGGAAGTTGGGATAAGCTGACCACCGAGAACACCTGCCGCGCTTGACAGCAAGACAAAGTCAATTTGCGCTGATGGCATAAGATTCGATGCCACTTGGAACAACATTGTCGATGCCGCCACGCTTGAGTTCATTGTTGCGACAAACGAAAACACCACTATGTCACCATAACGAACTGCCGTAGCGCGGTTTAAGGTTTGTATTGCGGCACTATTAACATAGATATCAGCGCTTGCATTAGTTGAAACGGTCAACACCGTTTTGTTAGCAAGATTCGCCAATGCCGCCGCCGCAGTAGTCGCGCCAGTTCCGCCTTTATCAATGGGTACGGTATTCTCAGTTGCAACAGCGCCAAGACCAAGGTTTGTTCTCGCATCTGCCGCAGTAGTCGCGCCAGTACCGCCTTTATTGACCGGAATAACATCAAGGTCTTTTAGGATTTTATACCAAGTAGACCAAGTCTGTGAACTGGTTTTTCTTCTGATGTAGATGTTATTATAACTTACTGCGATTTGGTAAGTATAGGTTTGAACGGTAAGAATATACACAACACCGCTATCAGATGCAGGTTTGTTGCTTGCGGATGAGGCATAAGTATAACACCCCGGTGCTGTAAGCGTGTTCAAATCGGTTGCTGTGGTGAATGTGTCAAGATGTGCAACATCTTCAAGACCAAGGTTTGTTCTTGCACCTGCCGCAGTAGTTGCCCCTGTACCACCATTTTCAACAGGAATCGTGTCTGCGCTTGTGCTTAGGCTAAACCAAGCAGACCAGTTATTAGTCAACTTTCTCCTATAGTAGATTCTGCTTGCGCTTAGTGAAATCTGATACAGCGCACCGCCTGTTTGCGTTTCGTACATAACGAACAGCACACCGAGCGAATTGGTTGCAGGTTTGTTTAGAATAGTGCTGTTAGTTGCAAAGTAGTATGTGCCCGGAGATGTAATATCGTTCAAGTCTGCGGTTGCGCTTAACTCCTGTTTTGCACCTAAACCCAAAACCTCAATAGCGTTATAAAGTTGGGCAAGGCTTTGTGCCGCTACACCAGTACCACCTTTTTCAAGCGTGATAGGAAAGCTTACGGTAGTTTCTTCAATACCAAGGTTTTCCCTTGCACCTGCGGCAGTAGTCGCGCCTGTTCCACCTTTCGATACCGGGATAACATCTTCAGTAGCAACAGCGCCAAGACCAAGGTTAGTTCTCGCACCTGCGGCAGTTGCCGCGTTAGTGCCGCCTCTGCTGATAGGTACTCTATCGTCAGTCGCAACAGCGCCAAGACCAAGGTTTGTTCTCGCATCTGCCGCAGTAGTCGCGCCAGTACCACCTTTATCAACTGCAATAGGGTATTCAACACCAACAGCAGAAAGAACATACTCCCAAAGGCTTTTGATTTGCTCAACAAACCAATCTAAGTCAATAATGTGGTAATCGGTATAAGGGTATTCGCTGTTTTCCTGTCTTGCGTGGTATTCCGTATGAGGGAACTTAAAGTTAAAAGGAAATGCCATAGTTACACCGCCTTTCAGTATACAAGTATGCAGAATTTTTCCGCAAACTGCCGCGCAACAGCTTTATAGAAGTCAAGTTCTGTTGCAATATCAAGTTCAGCTTTCAACATCTGCTGTGAAGTGGTAACACCGATATTACCATACAAGTGTGTGGTCATATCGCGTTCACCGCTCCCCTCATTTCCTACAGTACCACCTTGAGTGGTTTTATCTGTGTTCTGAAAGGTGTTACTGTTGTACGCGGTTTTCGCTCCGGTTTCAGTTGTGTTAAGCGTTTGCGTATTATCACCGCTTGTTTCTTCATGGACTTCTTCATGTCTGTCAAAATTGTGCAAGGGATTATATTCCTCATGGATTGCAGACCACATGCGTGACCATGTAAGTTGCATTGCGTTAGACCAGTAACCAATTGAGGACTTCATATAATCGCTGTCCGGGTACATCACTTCAAAGTCATTGCAGTTCTCTAAGATAGCCCAAACTGCCGTTTCTTTGTCTACTCCGGGTAAATCCTGTGTTGCGACAGGCAGGTTAAGACCGTCAAAAATGGTATCATCATAGTCATACAGTCCTGCTATCGTCACTTTCATTTCCACTATCGGCATAGCTTGAAAATCTCCTTTCCACAGAAATTCCAACACCAAACATAGCGTTTACCCTGTCGCAACTTGCCTTAAGTTCCTCAAGCCATAGTTCAGACAGGCTTTCCGTTTCCACATTGTTCGCGTTAACTTCATCGGTCAACATGCGTTCGCGCTTGGTGGTGTTCGCGTTTGGGATTCCTACAATACTGTCAAAGTCATTCAGAATAGTGCGCATGTCTGCTGTAAGTTCCCCGGCTATATAGTTGGATTTTAGATCATTAGCCCAAGGTAACCATCGTGGTTTTCCCTCATCGTCAAACAAGGACTTATCAGCGAATACAGCCGGGTTTCCCTTGCTGATGTTGTCATACATTTTCTTCATGGATTCAGACAGCGTTTTGTCACCTGCCGCAAATACATAAGAAAGCTTACTGTTAATCAAGTTCATGTCAACTGCCTCTGCCGCAAGTGCAAGCTTTTGGGCAAAATAGCTCACGATATCACATACGCTTGAGTAGTCCGGTTGCAGTCTGACAAGTTCCGTCTGAAAACCGATTTTGGGAGTTATGATACCGCGCAGAAATCGGTTGCTGATAATAGCGTTAGTCGGTTGGTAGTAGATGTTTAGCCCCTGTAAACCGCATTGCTGAAAGATAACACCGAATTTATCAGTCTTAACTACAGCGCCAAATCCAAGACCGAATAACACATACTCAAAATAGTTTTTAGCCCAGTTTTCCGGAAGAGTGAACTTGAACACAGAAATAACGCGCTTGAAGAGGTATCTAAACCAATACCAGTATGTGAAGTTATCACAGTTGTGTACATGTGCAGGTTGGTATTGCATTGCTATAAAGTTGTTCAAGTCAAGATTATATCCAACACCCAATTTTATCACTCCTATCTGTAAATAGTGTGTGTCGGTTTCTTTTTGTTCGTAAGGTATGCCAGTAACCAAAGAGGTATATTGCCCGGGGTTGGTGTTGGTGGCGCTCCGTTAATAACGCGGTTGTTGATGATATAGTTCAAATCCGCGTCTATCCCTTGCCAGTTAACATCACCTGCATACTGCCAAATATCGCATGTTCTTGGCGGATTACTCGCGCCGCTCCAAGAGGCTACCCAAAAATAATAATTTTCATTCATTCTTGCGGTAGTCCAAGCCGCTCCGTATTTGCTGTTAACATAGTCCATGTTAGCATACCAACCTGCTCGTCTGCCTCTTTCATTCACACGATTCATGAACGCAAGAGTAAGCGTTTGCAATGTTGAATTTGAAACCGGAACACCTGCGGCAGTAGTGCGGTTATCGCTGTCATATTCCCAATCAAAGAATACAGGCAGTTCAAGCGAGATATTATGCGAATCTAACCAGTCGCAAACCCTGTTAGCCTCAAATATTGCGCTTGTGCTGTTCCATGCGTAGGAGAACACATAACAACCTGCATATTTACCACCGCTATGCAGATTTGCGATATTAGTTGCAAATGCGCTGTCAACTGACAGGGATTTGTTATAGTACGCGCTTGTTCCAACACTACCATAACCAAGTGTACCGATACGCGGAATAGCAAAATCAAGCTGTGATACTCTCGCGCTCGTCAATGTGTTTGCAAATGCTGTGTCAACACCAAATAAATACGGCATAACTTTATCCCTCTATGATTACTTCACCGCCGTTATCGTCACCGCCACTATTGCCGCCACTATTGCCGCCGTTTCCATCATCAACTATAATCTCTCCGCTACTGCCGCCTTGTTCCCCGGTATCATCTCCGGTGTTTACAATATCACCGCTACTTGTATATCCGTCAAGGTACACACCGTTTTCCAAGAACTGCTTTACAGCTTGCATTTCCTGTGCTGTTGCGGCTAAAGCTATGTCACCGTCTGCAACTTGACAATAACCGAAAAGCGTGTTCAACACACGGTGCTTACACAAGGGTCTGCCGATATAAGCCAAGTTTTCATCCGCAACATACATGAATTTAGCGTTAACTCTAACACCAAGACGGAGAACTGCCAAACCACCATTTGACCCACTTGTACGGACTTCTGTAGTTCCTGCAATAGCCGCGCTACCGACATTTGTTACAATGTCCTCACCAAGACCGCGCATGTTTTCACCCCATGCGCTGAAATCTCCGGTTTCTTTCAGTTCTTTCCAAGCGCTTTTTGCACCTGTAAACCAACTTCTGCCGTTTTCAAGAACGCTACCCAAAGCGCCCATAGCAACAGAGGTAGTTGACATACCTGCAAGGTTAAAAGAGGTTTGTGCTAACTGGATAGGTACACCAACTTGCGCAACTGCTGTTGCAATTTCTCCGTCACCAAGTGGAGCGAAACTATCGTCAAGCGCCGTCACGCGCAGGTTACCTGTTCCGGTTATGAAGTCAATAATGTAGGAGCATTTTAGGTAAGAGGCATTGATTATTTTAGCCGCATCAATCGGTATAGTTCCCCAAGGGAAGAACTCAAGACTATACTGTGAATAAGGTGGCAGGTTAAGATATCTTCCTCTTGCGGTCTGTGGGTGTTTGGGTATGCCAATATTAACAACACCCTCTTTCCACAGCTTGTTATTACATCTGATAACGGTGTAGGGTGTTTCCCAGTAACCCACCTTAAGTTCTACCGCATCACCGTATGTTCCATCAATTGGGAACGGTAACCACATAACAGAAACGATATACTGCATGGGATTGTAAATCAGTTTCTGCATGTTCTGTGAAATCTCGCTGACAGAGGTATACGAAAGGTTAAAGAGCCAAAAACAAAGGTTGCGGAAATCATCATCACCGATAATGTAATAGGAAGTAGCGCCGACGCTATTAACATCAGCGTTCAAAACACCAATGAGATAGTTTGTGCTTGTGCTGTGGATATTAGAATACCAAGGTGCAGAGGCAAGCGTACATGTATTATATACTTCGCTTTTCACAGGGTAATAAGTGTCCACAACATTACCGTCATATTCTGCCGCGCTACGCAGTACATAAAGGTTTGCGCTCCCTATTTCATTGTGATAGGTTGCAAGTACATCAATAGTGCAAGAGGCATACCACAAACCGCTATCAAACACCCACGATACAATCCAGTAATACCGTGAAAATTCGCTGATATAGCAGTAGTTAAACGCGGTTGGATTGCCGTTATAGGCAAGGATGATTGTAGGGGAGAATATAGTAGTGCGTTCTTTAAGTTCTATCTGATAGCGCGTTCCCTGTCCGGGAACTGCTGTAGAGTTAACGCGTTTCTGAAAGGTCATAAACTCCGCATTGAAAGCCATTAATACACCGCCTTTCTAAAAGTTAGCCCCTTGCCGATTGACAAGGGGCTATATTTAGACCGGATTTAGTCAAGCGTGAACACAAGCGCGTTTTCAGTAAAGCTGTTCCAATACTTCTGCGTGAAGTGATAGAACATGTTGGTGTAACCACCACGCGGATTCCAGATAGAATCGCTCCACTCGTTCACCTGCGTAACACCTGCGGCATCTTCATCCATCAAGACGGCGAACACACCGCTCTTATTGACGGCGCTACCGACAGCAACAGCGCCAGTAGTGGTATTGAGGTATGCCGGGGTAACATTGACCGTGTCCGGATTGCTGATATTCTGCCAAAAGTTGACGGTTTCAACATCAGCATAGCGGAGATAATTATCATGGAAAGTATCCGCAAGTACCTGCGCTTCCATGCCGTAACGCTCCTGCGCAATCATATACATACGCTGACGCTCGTAGGGAGTATGCCGTTCAATCACCTTTCCGGTGATATTCGCGTGGTATTTGCTACTGCGCTCAGTCAGCATAGCGGAAAGAGAGGCAATACGAGCATACGCGAATTTCATAAAAGCCTTGTACTTGTCAGCGCTTGCGCAGATGGTAGCCCAGGTTTCAACATTCTGCCCGGACAGACCAAGCCGCGCGTTATATTCGGTAACAAGCTTGATGTTCTGCGCGGAGTAATTGCCCACGATCGCGCCGATAAGGTTGCACAGCGTAGCGCGTTTGGTATTCTCTCGCGCCTGCGCAATCATGTCGCTTGCGTTCTGCACCACCATAGCAATGAAACGCGCAAACTCATCCGGGGAAGAAAACGCGCAATCCAACTGGTCACGGTACAGGGTGACGGACTTCTGAAACACATTTGCACCGTAAAAGTTTTCCTGTACAACAGACGGTTTATTTACGGTGAAAGGGTCTACGCTCTGCCCATCGGCAAGTTTGATACGGTCATCCTCTTCAAAGGGTTTGTCAACAATAGACAGTTTGCGAGTAATGTTGCCGTACTGCTGTTCCGTAACATCAAGACCGCGGAACTTATCCGTATAAGGACGGACGGAAAAGATAGTGCGCGAAAGCACCTGCGAAATAGCAGTTGACAGAACATCATACCCGGTTTTGAGCGCGGTCTGTCCGACACTAATAAAGGAAGAAGTGTCAACAGGAGCAAGTACCGCCTGCCCGGTTGCCTGTGAAGTAATAGCCGCAAGAACGGTAGAAAGCTGATTAAAAGTAAGGTCAAGTGCCGCCATGATTTTTATTCCCCTTTCGTTTTTTCATTAGGATTGATAATAGATGCGAGTACCGCGTTCACATCGTTTTCCTTGGCATAATCTCCCATGCTGAAAGAAAACGGCAGTTTGCCAACAGTTTCCACAAGGTTTTCAACAATGCCTGTCAGCTTGTCAATCCTTGCATCGAAACCGCTTTCCGGTTTCTGCTCCGGTTTCTGCTCCGGTTTCTGCTCCGGTTTCTGCTCCGGTTTCTGCTCCGGTTTCTGCTCCGGTTTGGAATCCATTGCGCGAATATCCTCTACCGTAAAACCTGCCTTGATAAGTTCAAGTGCTTCATTGATAGTAACCATGCTTTTTAATCACTCCTCATTAAATAACGCTGTTGCGGTATATTCACCAACTATGCCGTCAACTTCCAAATGGTGGACTTTCTGAAAACTGCGGATTGAGTTAGAGGTAATAATGCCGCAATCTCCGTCAATCTGCTGTCTGCCAACAAGAAAACCTTTGTACCAAAGCGCCGCTTGAACTGCCGCAACTGCCGCACCTTTAGCGCCTTTCTGCACATAAGGAAAGCCTTGCAAATCCGGGTCTATGACTGGAATCTCGTCAATAACGGTGTTCGGTCTTAGTACGCAATCCCAAGGATAGTTATAATATTTCTGCACACAGATTTCTTTACCGTTTTGGTCACCCGGTTTTCCACCTGTAGCAGTACCCTTTTCATTGATTCGCGCCGCAACAATTCTACCGTTACCGACATAAATAGCCGTGTGGTGTTTCTCATTCAACAGCACATCACCCGGCAACATGTTCTGCCCGGTAGAGATGTTAACATGCCCGGTAACATCTGTAAAACCGTTTGCAATAAAATCCTTGCGCATATTGCCTGTGTAAGTGCAAGTCAAATGAACACCGAGCAACTGATAAATGGAAATGACAAGAGAAGAACAATCATAGTCCGGTTTGCCGTTCCTGTGTGCTTGGTCATAGCCGTGCGAATCATCGTCAGCAATTTCTACAGCAAGAATAGCCGCTTGTCTGCCAAGTTCCATAATCACCGCTCCAGTTTATCCGCAAGTGCCTGTAGTGCCAAAGTGTTATTGTTGATAGTTGCGTTCAGCTTGTCCATTTCTTCCTTGTGTGCATCGCGTTCCTTGTTGAGCATGGAAAACATTGCAATACAGCAGACGATAGGAAAACCAAGAGAACCAATTAGGGAAGTAATCGCGCTAATGTCCATCAGTTACACCGCCTTTCCATAAAATAAAAGAGGATACGAAAAATGTGCTACCACCTATAGCTTGCCCCGGTTTCCGACCGTGGTGTATGGGCTTTTCGTATCCTCTATTTAAGTATAACAAAAATGCACAAGAAAGTCAAGGTTTTCTTGTGCATTTTCACTATTTCAAATATTTTAAGTAAAGTACCATTCAAAGAACATCTTACAAGAGAAATTTTGAAATGTCACCTTGCCTTTGATGTATTTGAAATACAGATAACCGTACTTGCTTGAAAACCGTAGCTTTTCCGTTTTGCTCTGTCCGTAGTCTATTCTTCCGGTATTATTGTCTGTAACATAATACTCGTCTTTGCTTTTATGCCTGTGGATAATAATACCTGCCGCGCTTACAAGCGGAAGATACTCTTTGATTGGTTTGCTACCGATATACTCCGTGTCACCAGTTGAGAAAGCGTTTTCAACTGCCATCTTAACAAAATCCCCATTGTTCGCCACTTGATATAGAACTGTTCGCTTTTTCGCCTCGCTAATCGGACTATCAACAGGCATGTATACGCTAACCAAATTCTTGACGGCGCTGTATTCCTTGCCTTTCCTTTTCATTTTCTCAACTGTGGACAGTACACCAAGACTTTCCAATATTGGGCTATACATCGTGTTTGTGTTGGACAGCAAAAGCACCTTAAGCGGTTTGTTTCCGTTTAACTCCCTGTTTCGGTTTATGCTCTCATAGCAGTTTAAAAATGCTTGCCCCTCTTGTTTTATCGGTCTGTCATGCGGCTCAGGTATAAATTCATCATAGATAACTATTTTAACATCACTCGCATCAAAGCCGCGCAGGTTGCTAAAGGTGGACAGCGCGAGAATATAACCGCAAAGCACCTGCGAATCGTCAACAGGTTTGTAAACACCGGACACATATTTATTGATCGGATTCACGCTAATTTCCCAACCGTGTTCACGGTTAACAGCTTTAAAGGGGCTTAGTTCATCAGTACGCAGTAGTTCCACCTGTGTTTGCGTTCTGCGCATGAGAATAAATTTTATATCATGCTCTATGACATACTCCAATGCCCCAAAGGTTTTACCAGTACCGCGCCCATTCATAACAATAACGAACGGCGCATTATCATGTTCAATCATGCGCGGCATGTTAAGGTATCCGTTTTCAAGGTAATAGTTCATGCATACCAACCTTTCATATAATAGAACAAGCGCGGAAATAATCCGCGCTTGCCCGGGAGAGGTGAAAGTGCTTTAGGCAAGTTCGCAAGAAACAAACTCGCGTCCGGCTTTGGTGATGTCCTTGATAATCTTGATGCTGTACTTCTCGTCACCCATGAGTTCAGCAACTTCAAGGAAAGCGGTAATAAAGGTCTTGCTGATGGTCTGCATTTTGGTTTCCCCGGAGAGGATGGTAAGAACGGTCTGCTCGTCACCCTTGCTGTTCACATCGGTGTACAGCAGGTACGCGTCAACAGGGTGTTCGCTGTTCGCGTCCATGTCCTTGACATTCTGCCCGCGCGCCTTGCACAGCTTATACAATGTGCGCTTGTCCTCTGCGAGATTCTCGATGTTGGTCTTGATGATGTTCATGTGGTAGCACCTCATTTCATATAGTAGGTGGTAGACCAATTACCACCCTCTTATAATATAGCAGATTGCAACACTAAAGTCAAGTTTTTTTGCAGAAATCAAAACTTTTTCAATATAGAGGCAAGCGCGAGATATCAATGGAACACATCTGCAAAATGTCTCTATAATCCTGTGTAATTCCAAGGGTGTATGTTGACGGTCTAAGGCAGATGTTAGATGTTATCTTGAACAATCTTCCGTCAACATTCCACAGCAATGGCTCTTGCAGGTCATTGTACACAGCATCTAAACCACCTGCATCGTAAAAGGTGAACTCTCTTTCAAAATCCTTGCTTGCTACAAATGCCTCAAGACCACCGCGTTCAGTCAGTTCCTTTGCACCCTTTACCTTGTTTACACCTGCTATTGTTATATGCGTTTCTCCGTTTGCATCTTCATACGCATACTTTTTCGCACCAAGGCAAGCAAACCGTTTGTATTGCGGCTCTTCCTCATAAACACCCATATAGTGGGTGTTGCCTTTCGTATCTGTTGCAAACGCTCCGCTTAGACAATCATCTTCAATACATGCCATGTTGAAAGCGGTAAAATCTGCATCACCTACGAATTTCACGCTGTCGGTATCGCAGTATACGAAATCCTCTGCACCGACTATTTTAACACCATCGTACAAGGCTTTCCTTGCCCAAGCTGTCACCCACACACCGACAGCGTAGGGAAGAAACGCTTTCTTTCTACCGCTCTCAAGGATTTCTTGCGGAGTCCGTTTTTCGTCAAGCATGAAAGCGCCGTTAACATAGAGGATATTCTGCTTTACAGGGTCTTGTACCGTCATACCGTAGCAAGCATTGATTTTGTTCTTTGAAAGCATGTACTCTATTTCCGCACCGTCAACACCTTTTAATTCTGTCTTTTTACGGTACAAGTCTATAATAACATCTTTGAACGGTTTGGGCAGTTCACCATATTCCGCCACTTTAAGAGTTATAATATCTTCCCCAAAATTGTACTGCTCTCTCAAAATGCGCAAGTCGATATCCGTACAGCAAATCTCTAAATGATTTGCGCTTAATACTCTGCCGTTATCCAAACATTCTCCGTCTATATGTTTGCACTTAGCAAGAGGAATGTACGGATTCCCTGTCAGCTTGTTCTTTAAGCTTACATTTACCATAAGCAAATGCACAAGGCAAGCTTTACCAAGTTTCAGCGCGGTATCAATCTTATCAACATCATAGTCAACAAACGCTGTCACCGGAAAAGGTCTGTTAATCATAACATCCGGGTAACTGCTTGACCTGTCAAAGCTGTTTACATGGTCAAGGATTTTCCCAACATACCACCTGTTAGCGTGGGTGTCTCCACCTCTAAATGCCCATTTTAACATCTTGTATGTTTCGTAATTCGGGTATGTCTCTTTAGCAAGTTCACACCCATACATAGCGGTTTTCACATCGCGCCGAACATACCCGGTGCTTGTTAGAGGCAAGCTGTAATAGTTATCGTTTTCAGCTTTCATCAGATTGCCAATAGCCTCAACTAAGCCTCTAACATCGTTTATGCAATACAGCATTTCAAGGTCATTTAGTTCTGTCCAAGGATAGCGTTTTAGATCGTAGTCAAATTCTTCTCCGCTCACTTTTTGATGTTCAGCACCGTAATCTTTCAAGAATGTCTTTAGGTTGGTGTTGCTCAGACGGTACGAGCATCTAAATTCAAAACGGTGCTTGAACATGGTACAATACAGGATTTTCCTGTTATCGGTTGCGAATACCTCATACTGCTTAAACGGATAAACACCGCTCAAGAACTGAAATTCATAAGAGAGGTTATGCACAAAGATAACCATGCGCAAATCCGGTTTAAGGCTTTCATTAACGCGCTTGAGGAAGAACAAAAATTCATCCCAAGTTCTGCCGATAATGACCGGGTAATCCTTTACGGCAAACTGCCAAATGTACATAATGCTGTGGTCTATGTCCGGTAAGCGCGTGGTTTCAATGTCAAACGCGCAAATAGTGTCGGCATATGCTTTCGGTTGCCCATACCGCTCACGCTGTCCGGGTCTGCGATACTGAGGTTTGATATCCTCAAAGAATGAATAATCAACATCAAGAACATTAATATAGTCTTTCATAATCACATCTCCACATCATTTTCTTCTGCCCACTTTTCAAAAGCCTCATACAGCTTTTCCGGATTACTGCCGACCTTGCCGCGTTCCGTCAGAAACTCCATAACGCTACCGCTACCGCCGCGCCTCATACCATGCGCGTTCCGCATGTACTCCATAAAGCGCCCAAAATCGCGCAGGTTGCGCTTGGACACAAAGCTGTACCCACTACCGCGCAAGGTTTCCAAGGTTTGGCGCTCTGCTTTATAGATGTTTGTCACCTTGGAGAATGGTGTACTTATGAACTTCTCCATTGCTATCAAGGTCTTAACCTTTTGTTTGTAGTTCTTTGGAACTGCAACAAGAATGTCATTGTATTCCCGGTATATCCTTTGCGCGGTTTCATTCTTTGACCTGCTTAACGCATCAAGTCTACGCTGTGATTCCTTGAACAACCTGCTGTATTCTGCACCAACTTGGCGCTTGGTCTTGTTGTATGCAAGGTTATAAAAATTGTACTCGCTCCGCTCCCACTTGGTATTAAATCCTCTCGGCATATGCGCACCACCTTTCTAAAGAAAGCAGGAGTTTAAATAACTCCTGCTTTTAGTAACTCTGCTATTGCCTCTGTTAGTGCTTTACTTTCTGCCGCTACGCTTGCCCACTTCATGCCAACTTGATAAATGTCAATGTTTGTTTTACCCGGATTTTCTATAACAGCTTTCCATTCATCATATAGTTCGTTAGCCTCTGCCTGTTTCTTGTTCCGCATGTTGGAAAGGATATCATAACCTACACTCATTATGCGCACCCCTCAAAAGACTTAGAAATCAGTTTGCCGTGTTTCCTCTCCGCGCTCGCAAGTTCTCCCTTGCTCATACCTGCGCAGATGCACACATAACCATCAGCGAAAACGAAACGATACCACTTAATTTTCTTCATGTCTGCACCACCTTTCAAGTCCACTCGCAACGGTCAAAGTCAATGAACTCTGCAATAGGAAATTCAAAGCCGGACTTCCTACAAGCTACTTCCCCCGGCATGGATTCGGTCACCACCATGAACATAGATAACCTTAATATCGTTACCCATGTACACATCGCGAACAACTACTTTCCACACAATTTGATAAACAGACTTTTTCATAGCACACACTCCCCACCAATATTCCCTTTTCAGGGTCACCTTATTATAACAAATACAAGGTACATTTTCAATCGTCAAAACTACCAAGAAAATCGCCCGGGTTTTGTGCATTTTGCTATTGTACAAAATATACAAAACCTTACCCGGATTCCCCTGTGCTTTTGTGCAATTTGTATACCCAAAAATGTACCATTGAAATTTTATATTGTGTACAATGAATCCAAAACACGCATTTTTGACCAGTTTTTGCGCGTTTTGTTTGTGCAATTTGCACAAAAATACCTGCCTGTTTGGGGAAATTTTTGTGCAATATGTACCTATATAGAATCCC
>JAEEGL013048762.1_pt1 | contig 13259 bp, 9 predicted proteins | sample 9134231 | NCBI WGS metagenome assembly JAEEGL01 (sample SAMN16246548, study PRJNA631951) | gut metagenome | biome: gut microbiome; feature: rumen; material: fiber-attached | host: Bos | place: Iran: Karaj | collected 2018-10 | reverse complement strand
GGCACGATGCCGCACCATTTCAGCGCTTCGATTATGTATTCCTCCGCTCCCGGAACGAAGCGGTGGGAGTCGGTGTCCTCTATCCTGAGGATGAAGTCTCCGCCCCTTTTCTTGGCATAGAGGTAGTTGTACAATGCCGTGCGCACTCCGCCCATGTGGAGCGGTCCGGTGGGGGACGGCGCGAATCTTACCCTTGTCTTCTTCATTTTCTTCTGATTGCCGGTATGTCTTCGAGTTCTGAGATGTTTTCGCCCGGATTCACGAGCAGCGCGGGCTTCTTGTCAAGGTCGTACCTGAGGGTGCAGATGTTCTCCGCTCCGGTGTAGCCTATGCGCCCGGGGGAAGTGCTTTCCTGCAGGCTGATGCCCTCCTCCGCGGACTCCTTCGCCTTGTCGTAGACGAAATCCCTGGAGATCAGGATATAGTTGCCGAGGTCCTTGACCGGGCCGATGACGTCCTTGAACTTGAGCCCGGTGACGATGGAGGTGATGTGGATGCTGTCGCCTATGTCGTCGCCCTCCTCCCAGATGAGGCCGCGCTTGAAATTGTTGGCCCCGCCGGTGTATTCGTCGATCTTTTCGTTGATCTCGCTCATGTCGTCCATCGTGAGGCCCTGGTCGTTCTTGCCGGCCGTGATGTTCACGAGCACGTTCTTGGCCGATTTGAGGTCGAAGTCGTTGAGCAGCGGGGACATGAATGCGGACTGCACTGCATCGTCTATGCGGTTCTTGCCGCTGCCGCTGCCGTAGCCCATCAGGGCCATGCCGCTGTCCTTCATCATCGTCTTCACGTCCTCGAAGTCCACGTTGATGTAGCCGGGCTTCTTGATGATCTCGATTATGCCCTTGACCGCGGTGCAGAGCACCTCGTCGGCCTTAGGGAATGCGTTGTGGATGAGTTCGTCGCCGTAGTGCTCGTAGAGTTTCTCGTTGTTGATGAGGAGCAGCGAGTCTACGTTCTTCTCCAGTTCCTTCACGCCGTCCACGGCCCTGGTGAGAGCCTTCTTGCCTTCGTTCTTGAAGGGGAGCGTGACCACCGCCACGGTGAGTATGCCCCTCTCCTTGGCCATCTTGGCTATGACCGGGGCGGCACCCGTGCCGGTTCCTCCGCCCATGCCGGCGGTGATGAAGAGCATCTGCGTGTTCCTGTCCAGCACCACTTCCTCTATCTCCTTCTGGCTGTCGAGCGCGGCGTTGCGGCCCTTGATGGGGTCCGTGCCGGCGCCGAGGCCCTTGCCCATCTGTATCTTCACCGGGACGGGGCTGCTGCGGAGAGCCATGGAATCGGTGTTGCAGACCACGAAGCTGCAGCCGGTGATTCCCTGGCGGAACATCGTGTTGACGGCGTTGCAGCCGCCTCCGCCCACGCCAAGGACTTTGATTATAGCGTTGGAACTCACCCAATCGGCCGGAGCGATCTCCATTGTCATGTCTTCTGCCATAGTTCTTGTCGTTTGTTAGTCCACGTTGTCGGTCATATTGTCGTAGAACTGTCCGAGAGTGTCGTCGAAGGCCCTTCCGAGCATGCTCCCGACCTTGTCCTTGATCCAGGTGATCTTCATCGAGGTGACGTGCTCCTTCTCCGCTTTCCTCTGCGCCTCCTCCTTTCTCCTGCGTTCGCGCTCGAGCGCCTTCTGGGCCTCCTTCTCGCGCTTCAGCTGGGCCTTGCGGGCCCTCTCGTCCTCCTTGGTCATGCCGCTGTCGCTTCCGAAGACGGTCCCGCCGTAGTCGGGTTCTTCCGCAGTGTCGGCGGTGCCGCCGCCGTCTTCCTGCGGCGGAAGTTCCTCATCGACGGCCGGAGCGTCAGGTTCCTCCGCTTCCACCTCTTCGGTGCAGTTGAGGTAGGAATATCTCTTGGCCTCGAGGATGAGACCGACCGATGCCGCCGCGCCCGTTTCGGTGATGCCGCTGCATCCGGCCGCGCTGAAATAGCGTGCCCTCGGGTAGCCTATGCGCACGTTGTAGCCGGATTTTTCCTTGATGAGGGCAGTCAGGTTGGCCATTCCGGCGCCACCGCCCGTGATCACGAGGCCGTTGCGGAGCCTCTCGGCGAATCCGCTCTCCTGTATGCTGAACAGTATGGCGTCCAGGATTTCGGCCATCCTGCAGGTGATGATCTCGGAAAGGTATTTCACCGGCAGGTCGTCGTACTGCCCGGTCTCGTCGTCGGTGATCCTGAGGGTCTTCTCTCCGAGGGACTGGAGCTTCTCCGGCATGCAGGCGCCGTAGGCAAGCTTGATGTTCTCGGCGAGGGATTCCTTGAATCCGCACTCGTATTTGATGTCCGTGGTGATGTTCCTGGCGCCGAAGGGGATGGCGGTGTAGTAGCGCATAATCCCGCCCTGGAAGATCGTGAGCGAGGTCACGCCGGCACCGAACTCGATGAGGCCGACGCCGTTCTCCTTCTCCTCCTCCGCCAGCACGGCCTGCGCGGTCGTGTACGGGGTGAATACCTTCTGGGCTATTGCCACCTCGGCGAAGTTCATCATTATGTCCAGGTTGCGGGAAGCCTTCTTCGTGCCCACGTAAACCTTGAAATTGCCGTCCAGGGTGACTGCGGTGGCGCCTACGACGTCGTCCTCGCTCTGCTGGATGAGGTCGTCCGCGGTGAAGGACTGGGCGACCGCCCCGTAGATCTCCTCGTTGGAATCGTCGATCAGGGGATATACGTCCAGGGCCATGCTCTTGAGCACCTCCACTTCCTCCCTGGAGATGCACTCGTTCGGGTTGGAGCGGTCCAACCTCGCGCTTCCGCTCTCCTGGTGGATGTTGTAGCGCGGGTATCCGAGCACGACCTGGAGAATCCTGATTCCCAGTTCGTTCTCCGCTTCCCTGATGGCCTCGCGGAGCGGCCCGGAGGCTTTTTTCGGGTTGTAGACAAGGCTGTAGCGGATGCCCTCCGAGGGCCTCTCCTTGTAGTACACGATCTGGACATTGTCGCCCGTGACCTTCGCGACGCTCAGCGCGAGCTTGGACGAGCCCAGATCCACGGCGGCTATATATCTTTCCTGCATATGATTTGTTTGTTGTATTTCAGGTTCACGCTCTTGTAGGGTTTCCCCTCATTGGCGGGGAGTATGTACGAACGGTATTTCTCCACCTGGGAGAACTTGTAGTCGAACTTGTCCGGCCGGCCGAAGATGAACTTCTCGCCCATTCCGTCGAGGGTCAGCACCAGGTCCCCGGCTTCGTTCACGCTCATTCCGGTCACCTTGCCCTTCCAGGTCCTGGAAGCGTCTATCCAGTCCAGCAGGGCGATGACTCCGCGGAGCCATTCGCGCTCCCTTCCGGTCTTCGGCTCGCCCTTGTAGGATGCTCCCGCATTCAGCGGAACGGCGCCGCTGACCACCGGCACGTCCGCCGTGTAGCTCTTGTGCAGCGGGAAGATGCATCCCCTGGAGTCGGCGTAGAAACCGTAGCCGTCCTTCTCGAAGCGCACCGCCGGGGCCCTCTGGGTGATGGCCACGTGGACTATGCCGTCGTCGGTGACCCAGGCCTCGCAGTCGTTCACGGCGCTCTTGCTGCGGAGGATCTCCTCCATCTTCCAGAGTCTCACGCTGTCCAGCCTTTCACCGATGAAGGAGCCGTAGTCGCGGCTCAGATAGCTGCGTATGTCTTCCTCGGAGACGAACTTCAGGCTGTCCTTGAAGACTATCTCAAGGGCGTTGCAGGCGGTCATCCTGCGGTTTTCCACCGCGTGGACGTACGCGAGCGCCGTCACTGCGAAGAACACGCAGACGGCCGCGACCGCAAGCAGTATTTTCAGCCTCCTGTTCATATCCTTGCCTTGAGCATTTCGGTTATGGGTTCGATGAATCTGTCTATGTTGCCGGCCCCGAAGGTTCCGAGCACGTCGATTTCTTCCTTCGCGAGGCAGTCCATGAGCTCCTCACGCCTGATGAGCATCTTCTCCGGGGCGGTCACGTCTTTGAAGATGATTTCCGAGGTCACGCCGGGGATGGGTTCCTCCCTCGCCGGGTAGATGTCCAGCAGTATGAGCTTGTCCAGCAGGCTCAGCGCCTCGGCGAACTCCGGTGCGAAGTCGCGGGTGCGGGTGTAGAGGTGCGGCTGGAACACGCCGGTGATCTTCCTGCCGGGGAAGATCTGCCGGATGGAGGTGATGGCGCTCCTGAGTTCCGCCGGATGGTGCGCGTAATCGTCTATATATGTGAGCCCGGGGGTGTTGATGTGCTCGTCGAGCCTTCTCTGCGCGCCCAGGAAGCTGCCTATGGCGTGGCGTACCTTCTGCGTGTCGATTCCGTAGCAGAGGCAGATTGCGGCCGCGGCTATGCTGTTCTCCACGTTCAGCCAGCCGAGGGTGCCCACGCGTATGTCGGTGAGGGTTCCGCCGGGATAGACCAGGTCGAAGGTGTAGTGGCCGTCCGCATCCAGGCGCAGGTTGGTGCTGTGGAAGTCGGCCCTCGCGTCGTCGAAGTGGTAGGTGTAGATTTTCGCACGGGTGCGGTCCTGGCTTACGGGGCAGCCGTATTTGAGTATGAGGACCTCCTTTATCTGGGATGCGAACTCGCGGTAGGCCTCCTGCATATGCTCGAGGTCGCCGTAGATGTCCAGGTGGTCGGCGTCCATTGCGGTGATGGCCGCGATGGTCGGGTGCAGCTGGAGGAACGAGCGGTCGAATTCGTCGGCCTCGGCCACCACTATGGGGGTGTGGCTCATCAGCATGTTGGTGCCGTAGTTCTTGGAGATGCCGCCGAGGAACGCCGAGCAGCCCTTCCCGCTCTCCGTGAGGATGTGGGCGACCAGGGTGCTGGTGGTGGTCTTGCCGTGGGTTCCGGCGACGGCGAGGCAGGTCTGGCCGGCGCTTATCTCGCCGAGGGCCTTGGACCTCTTGACCACGCGGTAGCCCTTCTCGTTGACGTACTGCAGTTCCTTCAGCTCGGCCGGCACTGCCGGGGTGTAGATCACGAGGGTCTTGTCCACGTCGGCCGGTACGGCGGAGGGATCGTCCTCGTAATGCACGGGGATGCCTTCTTTCTGCAGTTCCGCGGTCAGCTCGCTCGGAGTCCTGTCATAGCCGCTCACGTTCAGTCCCTTGAACTTGAAGTAGCGCGCAATGGCACTCATTCCGATGCCGCCTATTCCTATGAAATATACGTTCTCCATCTATACCAGTTTGTAGATTTCGTCCACTATCGCCTGTGCCGCGTCGAGGCGGGCGAGCTTGAGGGCGTTCTTCTCTATTCCGTCGATCTTCTCCGGGTCGTGGATGAGTTCCATCGCTGTCGGGAGCAGTTTCTCCACGGCTTCGGCGTCGCGCACGATCATGGCCGCGCCCTTGTTCACGAGTGCCATCGCGTTGTGCGTCTGATGGTCCTCGGCCACGTTGGGCGAAGGCACGAACACCGCCGCCTTGCCGGCCGCGCATATCTCCGAGATGGAGGATGCGCCCGAGCGGGAGATGATCACGTCCGCTGCGGCATAGGCGAGGTCCATCCTGCCTATGAAGTCGCTGTGGCGGATCTGCGGCAGCTCCCTGCCTTCCATGAATGCGTCCACGCCCTTCTTGTAGAAGCGTCCGCACTGCCAGAGGACCTCCACGTCATCGCCGCCGGGGCAGCCGGCTTCTATCCAGGCCTTCATAGCCTTGTTCAGGGTGCCGCTGCCGAGGCTTCCGCCCACTACCAGCAGATGGCGCTTGCCCTCCGTAAATCCGTAATACTCAAGGCCTTCCGCTCTTTCTTCCGGGCTGTACCGGTGGATATCCTTCCTTATGGGGTTGCCCGTGAAGACTATCTTGTCCGCCGGGAAGAAGCGCTCCATCCCGTCGTAGGCGACGCAGATGCATCCGACCTTCTTCGAGAGTATCTTGTTGGTCAGGCCGGCGAAGCCGTTCTGCTCCTGGATGAGCGCCGGTACTCCCTTGCGGGTGGCCTTCCAGAGGAGGGGAGCGCTGGCGTAACCGCCCACGCCCACGGCGATGTCCGGCTTGAATTCGTCTATGACGCGTCCGGCCTTGCCTATGCTCTGGAGTATCTTGAAGGGCACCTGCACATCATTCTTGAGGTTCGCCCAGGTGAACTGGCGCTGGAGACCCACGATGGGCAGTCCCACGATCTCGTATCCAGCCGCGGGGACCTTCTCCATCTCCATCTTGCCTTCCGCGCCGACGAAGAGTATCTCCGTCTCCGGATTGACTTCCTTGAGCTTGTCTGCGATGGATACGGCCGGGAAGATGTGTCCGCCCGTGCCGCCGCCGCTTATTATCACCCTGAGTTTCTTATATTCCATAATCTGTGTCGTTCATGTTTCCGGATTCGTATGCGTCCAGCGCATCCATCCCGTCGTCTATCGGGTTGCTTTCCCTCACTTCGTCCTCCCGTGCTTCGTGCATCTCCATCAGCGGTTCCGCACGGAGGGTCTCACGCTCTATCTTGCCGGCGGCTATCCTGCTGAAGGACAGGATGACGCCGAATGCCAGGCTGAAGCAGAGGAAAGCGCTCTTGCCGTGGCTGATCAGCGGCAGCGTCTGTCCGGTCATCGGGCCTATGTCCACGTTGACGAGCATGTGCAGGAAGGCCTGCCCGGTGATGAGGATGCTGAGACCCGCCACCACCAGCTTGGCGTAATTGTCCTTGCCGCAGTTCCTTACGATGATGGAAGCGCGCGCGAGCAGGGATACGTACAATATTATCACTATGATGGCTCCGACGATGCCGTATTCCTCCACTATGAAGCTGAACATGAAGTCCTCGGAGATGTCCGGCACCACGTAGCGCTGGGTGCTCTGTCCGGGTCCCTTGCCCAGGATTCCTCCTTCCTTGATGGCTATCTTGGCGCTGTACGGCTGCCGCATCCCGTCAATTGCCTTCTGCTTCTGCTCCATGGTGCTGGTGGGGCTCAGGTAGACGGCTTCCAGGTCGTCATCCTCGAAGACTCGGGAGATGCCCGTGCCGATGCGCTGGAACAGCGGATGCTCGCTGCTCTTGGTGGCGCTGTAGAGCCCGAAGCAGATCCCTATGAGCACGACGCCCGCCGCGAAGAGCAGGGCAAGGTCCTTGAAATTGCCGCCGCCGAGCAGTATGGTGATGAACATTATGCCGCCGATGAAAAGCGCGCTGGAGTTGCTTCCGGGCAGGATCAGGACCATGGTAAGGAGGGCGGGGGCGTAGATGTAGGCTATCTTCTGCCAGATCTCCTTCTTCGGCCCCTTGAGCTCGCCTTTCTTGAGCGCGTCGAGCGCCCAGGACAGATACATCACCATCGCGATCTTCACAACCTCGAACACGTGGATCTGCATTCCCGGGATCTGGATGATGCGGTATGCCCCGTTGAGGCCGATGGCCTTGACGGGACCCAGCGAGGCGTGGGAATCCAGGAACACGAGCAGCAGCAGCGAGAGCAGGAATCCCCATTTCGAACACCAGCGGAAGAAAGCTATGTTCTTGATATTGTAGCAGATGATGATGACGCCGAGGCCCACCGCGACGATGAAGAGCTGCTCCCGGACCATGTCGATGCGCGTCTGGCTCCCTTCGAGCAGGCGCGACGTGGACGAGAAGATGCAGACGATGGAGAGGAGGATCAGCATGAGCACGATGATCCAGACCACCTTGTCACCTTCAAAGCGTTCCGCGAAATTCCAGAGCGAGCGTTTCTTCGTCGTTGCCATCGTATTACAGTCTTCTTACGGCTTCCTTGAACTGGCGTCCCCTGTCCTCGTAGTCGTGGAACAGGTCAAAACTTGCGCAACAGGGGCTCAGGAGCACCACGTCGCCCGCGGATGCGAAGCGGCTGGCGGCCTTCACGGCCTCGTCGGCCGAGAAGGTGTCCACGATGTTTTCGCTGCCCACGATGTGCTCGTATGCAGCGTGGATCTTGCTGTTGTCCACGCCCAGGCAGACGATGGCCTTCACCTTGCCGGTCACAAGCTCGTCGAGGACCGAGTAGTCGTTGCCCTTGTCGGTGCCGCCCACGATCCACACCACGGGACGGGTCTGTGCGTCGAGCGCGTACCAGGCGGAGTCTATGTTGGTTGCCTTGGAATCGTTGATGTACATCACGTCCTTCACGGAGAGGACGGGCTCGAGCCTGTGTTCGATGGGAGAGAAGCTCTTCAGGCTGTTGCGGATGACGTCGTCCTTGATGCCGGTGGCCTTGGCCGCCAGCGCGGCCGCCATGGAATTGTAGATGTTGTGCCTGCCGCCGAGGGCGAGGTCCTTGAGGTAGATGTCGGTCTCGCTCTCCTCGTACTTCACCACGATCTTGTCGTCCTCCAGGTAGGCTCCCTGTTCCACCTTCTTCTCCTGGCTGTACGGGAGCATCTTGGCCTGCAGCACGATCTTGCTGAGGTGCTCGATGGTGATCTTGTCGTCGGAGTCGAAGATGAAGCAGTCCTCCGGGCGGAGGTTGCGGGTGATCTTGAACTTGGCGCGCACGTAGTTCTCCATCTTGTGGTCGTAGCGGTCCAGATGGTCCGGGGTGATGTTGGTGATCACCGCGATGTCCGGGCGGAAATCATAGGTGTCGTCCAGCTGGAAGCTGCTGATTTCCAGTACGTAATAGTCGTGTTTCTCGGTGGCCACTTGGAGCGCGTAGCTCTTGCCTATGTTGCCGCCGAGGCCCACGTTGAGGCCGGATTCCTTCAGTAGGTAGTGGATGAGGGAAGTGGTGGTGGTCTTGCCGTTGGAACCGGTGATGCATATCTTCTTCGCGTTGTCGTAACGTGCCGCGAATTCTATCTCGGAGACGATGTGGGTCCCCTGGGCCGCGAGTTTCCTCACGAGGGGGGCGGTGGAAGGGATGCCGGGACTCTTCACCACCTCGTCGGCGTTGAGTATGAGTTCCTCGGAATGGCCGCACTGCTCGAACGGGATGTTCCATTCGCGCAGGGTCTTCAGATACTCTTCCTTGATGGTTCCGTTGTCGGAAAGGAAAACGTCGAATCCCTTGACCTTTGCGAGCACTGCGGCTCCCACGCCGCTTTCTGCTCCGCCCAATACTACTATTCTAGCCATATATCGTTTTTATCTTATCTTGAGAAGTGCCAATGTTGAGACTGCCAGTATGATTCCCACTATCCAGAAACGGGTGACGATCCTTGGTTCGGGAACGCCCTTCTTCTGGAAGTGATGGTGGAGCGGCGCCATAAGGAAGACGCGCCTGCCCTCGCCGTATTTCTTCTTGGTGCGCTTGAAGTGGGTGCGCTGGATGATGACGGAGAGGCTCTCCATCAGGAATATGCCGCACAGCACGGGGAGCAGGAGCTCCTTGCGGATGAGCACTGCGCTCACGCCGATGACGCCGCCGATGGTGAGGCTGCCCGTGTCGCCCATGAACACCTGCGCCGGGAACGTGTTGTACCACAGGAATCCCAGCAGGGCGCCGACGAATGCGGACATGTAGATGGCCACCTCGCCGCTGCCCGGGATGTACATGATGTTGAGGTAGGCGGAGTTGAGGGCGTCGCCGCTGAGCCACGCCATCACGCCGATCGCCACGCCCACGATGGCCGAGGTGCCGGATGCGAGTCCGTCCATGCCGTCGGTGAGGTTGGTGCCGTTGGAGCAGCCGAGGATGACGATGATGATCATCGCCATGTAGATGCCCCAGGAGCAATAGACGCCCAGCTGCCCCTTGAATGGGGAGAGCCAGGAATAGTCGAACTCGTGCGCCTTCACGAACGGGATCGTGGTCACGAGGTTGTCGGAGTGGATGTCCGGGCTGATGCAGACCGAAAGCGCGATCACCAGGCCGAGGCCGAACTGGAGGATGAGCTTCATCTTCGCGCTCATGCCTTCCTTGTTGTGCTTGAACACCTTGATGTAGTCGTCCGTGAAGCCTATGGCGCCGCACCAGAGCGTGGTGACGAGCAGGAGGATGGTGTAGATGCTGTCCAGCCTGCACACCAGCAGTGCGGAGCAGACCACCGCGATGATGATGATGACGCCGCCCATCGTGGGGGTGCCCTTCTTCTGCATCTGTCCTTCGAGCCCGAGGTCGCGGATGTCCTCGCCTATCTGCTTGCGACGCAGCAGGGCGATGATTTTCCCGCCGACGAAGAAAGCTATGAACATGCTTATGACGGCCGCGAGCATGGCCCTGAACGAAAGGTAGTTCATCAGGCCCGCTCCGGGTATGTGTCCAAGGCTTTCAAGCCAGTTGAAAAGGTGATAAAGCATTTCAGTCTATGGTTTTGAATACATCGTTCACTATCTTCCTCTCGTCGAAGTGCCGCTTCTCCGTACCTATGATCTGGTAGGTCTCGTGGCCCTTGCCGGCGAGGAGTATGGTTGCGCCCCTGGGGGCGAGCATTATCGCAGTGCGTATGGCTTCCTTGCGGTCCGCGATGAAGAGGGCCTTGGCGAGTCCCTTCGGGGAGAAGCCTTTCCTTATGTCTTCCAGGATGTCCTCCGTCTTCTCCGTCCTGGAGTTGTCGGACGTCACGAATATCCTGTCGGCCCATTTCTCGGCCACCGCGGCCATTTCCGGCCTCTTGGTCCTGTCCCTGTCGCCGCCGCAGCCGAAGAGGCAGATCAGCTCGCGCTCCGGCGCCACGTCGCGCAGGGTGCCGAGCACGTTGTCCAACGCGTCCGGGGTGTGGGCGTAGTCTATGACCACGCTGAGGTCGCGGGGACCCCTGATGTTCTCGAGCCTTCCGGGAGCCGCTCCGAGGGTGGAAAGCGCCACCAGGGCCTCCTCCTTCGGGGTTCCGAGCTCTATGGCCGCGCAATAGACGGCGAGCAGGTTGTAGGCGTTGTGGGCGCCTATGAGCCTGGTCCACACTTCCGTGCCGTCGATGCGCAGGAGCATGCCGCCGAAGCTCTCCTCGATCACCCTGCAGCTGTGGTCCGCCACGCTGCGGCAGGAGTAGGTGACCACGCGTGCCGCCGTGTTCTGGGTCATCACGAGGCCGTGCCTGTCGTCCACGTTGGTGACGGCGACCGCGCTTGCGGGGAGATTGTCGAAGAACATCTTCTTGCAGCGCAGGTACTCCGCGAAGGTCCCGTGGTAGTCCAGGTGGTCGTGGGTCAGGTTGGAGAAGATGCCGACCTTGAATTCGAGCCCGGCTATCCTTTCCTGCTCGACCCCGATGGAACTTACTTCCATGAAGCAGTACTCGCATCCGGCGTCCACCATCTCGCTCAGGAGGCGGTTGATGGTGATGGGGTCGGATGTGGTGTTGGCGGTCTCGGTGCGCCTGGTTCCCACGTAGTTGGCTATGGTGGAGAGCAGTCCGCACTCGTATCCGAGGCTGCGGAACATGTTGTAGAGCAGCGTGACCGTGGTGGTCTTGCCGTTGGTCCCGGTGATGCCCACGAGCTTGAGCTTTCCGCTCGGATGGCCGTAGTACTCGTCCGCCATCATCGCGAGTCCGTGGCGGTCGGTGGACACCGTGGCCGCAGCGCCCGCCTTGAGCGCTGCCTCGGCGTACTCGTTGCCGTCGGCCTTCGTGCCCTTCACTGCGATGAAGAGGCATCCGGGGGTCACCGTGCGCGAGTCGCTGGTTATTGCAGGATAGTCTTTTATGTTCATTTGCTCTTGGCCAGCACCGGCTGGAAATAAGGGTCTATGTTGTACAGCGCATTGATCACGGACTTCACGGTCTTGGCCGGGATTCCGCCTCCCTGGACCTCGCTGCTGTGCGGCTTGGGGTAGGAGTACAAGGTGCTGATTATCGTATACTGGGGGTCTTCCGCAGGGAAGTATCCCACGAACGTGCTCTGGTATTTGCGCTGCCCGTTGGCGTCGCTGTAGCCGCCTCCCGGGAAGGTCCCGAACGAGGTTCCGGTCTTGCCGGCCACGCTGCACTTGACGCCCATCAGGCTCCATTTGGCGGTACCTTCCTCCGCCACGGCGAGCAGGGCGCGGTTGAGGGTGTCGGCCACGGCGCGGGAGCAGATGGCTGCGTTGAGCACCGCGGGACCGCGTTTCTTGAGCACCACTCCGCCTTTCTCGATGTCTTCCACCAGGTACGGCTTCATCATCTTGCCCTTGTTGGCAATGGCGTTGTAGTAGGTCAGGATATGCAGCGGGGTCTCTTCGGACATGTATCCGAATCCCAGGCGGCCGAGGTCGTTCAGCTTCATCCCGTTCTCCTTCTTGTTGGGCACCGTGGGCACGGGCAGGCCGTCGAGGTCGAAGTCGAAGGCCTCTCCGAGCTTGTAGGAGTAGATGTTGTCTATGAACTGGCGCTGCTTCTTGGCGTAGTTGTCGATCGCCAGCTTCGCGAAGACATAGTTGGATGAGATCTTGAAGCCGTCGAGCATGGAGATCTTGTCCGTATTGTGCTGCCTTGCGAAGTCGGGGATGTGCTGGTCGTTGATGTCGGTGCCGCTCACGTGCCCGTTGGTGGCGGGGAAGGTCTCCTCGAGCGACTTCACGTAGCCGTCGTTGAGCACGGACATCAGGGTCACCGTCTTGAACACGGAGCCCGGCTCTATCTTGCGGCCTACCACCATGTTCTGGGTCTCCTCGAAGGCCCCCGTCTTCTCGTTGTGGGTGAGGTTGACCATCGCGCGGATGGCGCCGGTGCTGACTTCCATCAGGCATACGGTGGCGCCCATTATGTCCACGCGACCCTCGATCTGCTCGCGCAGGGCCCTGTCGGCTATCTCCTGGTAGTCTATGTTGATGGTGATGCGGAGGTCGTTGCCGTCCTCGGCCTTCACGTAGAGGCTGTCGTTGTCGCGTATCCTGCCCTGGTCCGTCTTGCGGAAGTACTCGATGCCGTTCTTGCCGTGCAGCTCGTGGTCGAACTTGCCCTCGATGCCCACGTGGTTGTTGGTCACCTCGGAGGACTTGTTGTTGCGCACGAAACCGATGGTGCGGCGGGCGAGCGTGCCGTAGGGATACTTGCGTATGTATTCGCGCTCCACGATCATCCCGCTGTAGTATTTCTGCTTCTCGAAGAGCGGGAAGCGGATGATCCTGTTGTAGAGGTTCCTGTCCACGGGCCTGCCTATCTTCACGTATTTCTTTCCGGCGGCGCGGGAGTCGCGGATGAGCTTGTAGTACTGGTCGGCGGTCTTCTCGGGGAATACCTTGGCGAGCTCCGCGGAGAGCGCCCTGGCCTGGGAGAGCCATTCCAGTTCGTCCTTCTCGGGCTGGCCTTTGCGGACGGTGCAGTCCATGTAGAACTGGTAGATGGGGCAGGTCATTGCCAGCAGGCGGCCTTCGCTGTCGATGATGTTGCCGCGGGCGGGGTCTATCACGTTCCTGGTGACGGGCGGGGTGAGGACCTTCACGATGCTGTCGTTCTGGCGCCAGAAGAGCTGGATGCCTGCGATCTTGCCGATCACG
>JAEEGL011967121.1_pt1 | contig 13259 bp, 9 predicted proteins | sample 9134231 | NCBI WGS metagenome assembly JAEEGL01 (sample SAMN16246548, study PRJNA631951) | gut metagenome | biome: gut microbiome; feature: rumen; material: fiber-attached | host: Bos | place: Iran: Karaj | collected 2018-10 | reverse complement strand
CCTTTTTTCGCGGAAGGCGCCGAAGTTGACTTCGTGGATGATGCGCTCGATCTTCTTGTCGTCGTCCCATGGGGAGGACATGGTTTCGCCTGTGCTGTCGGAGCGGACAGAGACCATGCCGCTTTGCGTGGTCATTGTGATATCCGCGCGCCGGGCGCAGATGATGGCGAGGTTGCCAAGCTGTTTCATAGGGAAAACCTACCTTTCTTTTTTGAGAGAGGACGCGCCGGGCGGCGCGTCCTCTCAAATGGCTTTACGCTGCGGTTTCGAGCAGATCGGCGGTCAGAACGTCCACCAAGAGCTTTCCAGCCAAATCGCCGTGGTTGATCTTGATCTGGTCGTTGCGCATCTGCACAAACTCCTCCTCACGCAGAACGCGGCTGCGTTCCGCCCGTTTGCGGTCGATGTCGGTCAGGCGCTTTGCGACTACGCCCTGCCATTCACGCAGGAACGCCTGCGCATCGGCAATGTCCTTGTTCTGTCTGTCGTACTCGGTGCGGATCTGCCGTACTGTTCCGTTCGGCTCGACCTCCATCGTGTAGTACGCTTCTTGCGTATCCGCGGTCTTGCGCAGGAAAAGCAGATAGCTCTCATGCCGTTCGATGCGCTCGATGTAGCGGTCGCTGCTTGCAATGCAGTGATGCAGCGTGTCGCCTTCCTCGATAATGTCCATCACGCTTTTCGGCGCGAGGACCGTGTAGACGTCTCCGGCATATTCGTATTTTTCGGGAAGCGTCTTGCAGATATCATCGACGTGCGGGAACTTCTGCAACAACAGACCTGCTCGGATCACGGTATCCCTGTGATTGCTGCGGCGCACAAGCTCGTCGTGCCGCTTTTTCAGTTTTGCCGTGCGGTAGATGATCTCGTCGTTGACATTGTAGTGGAAGCCTGCCGCCATGTTCAGGTAATCCTTCCAGGTCGTCAGCATTTCACCTGCCTTCATGTGGTAGACAAACATCTGCCGTCGCATATAGTTGTAGACCTGTACGACATTCATGCGGCCAATGATAAACTTGATATCCTTCGGCTTGACCTCGTGCTCACACATCCAGCGGATCACCTTGTCGGGGATCGCCGCTTTCGTCTGAAACTCGAATTGCAGCCAATGAAGATAATCAAGCGTTCCATTGTTCTCACGCAGCCGCTTGAATTGCGGGCCGTTGAGACCAAGCGCCTTTTTGAGCGAGCCTGCCTGCTGATTGCAAATGGCGTCCTCATATTTATAGGTGCTTCGCATACACTCCTCGGCCATACCGGTAAGCCCCGCCTTGACAAACTGCTCAATTCTGGGGAAGCGGTTGTAAACGGCAAGGTATTCTTCCGGGTCCAAAACGGCATTGGCTGCGAGATACTCCTTTAAGCCGGTGCGACTCAGACCGTTTTTCATCAGCTGCGGCAGCGTTTTCCCGTAGATGCGGCCATTTTGCGGCCAGTAGTAATTGTTTGTAGAAAGAACACAGCACGCGATCCACCGTACATCACGATGCTTATACCAGCCCCAGTAGTACGCGCTGATCTGCTTTCCGTCCGAGGTGAAGAAGGCGCGACGTATCTCATGGTAGTTGGTCTTGGGCGTCATGTACTCACCCTTGCATTGGCGGCGCCATACCTTGAACTCACGCATGACAAAGCCGCAGACGGTCTTTTGCAGCAGATACGCATAGCTGTCCTCCGTCACCAGAAAGCCGACCCTGCCGAGTGCCTTGTACTGGATACGATGCCGGCAGCAGGGGCAGACTCCCTCTTTGTTATGGCGGGGTACGCCTGCGATCGGCACCTCCTTTTCGCAATAGGAGCAATAGCCGGTTTTTGCACCGCCTCGCCGGTACTGATAGTACATAAACTGTTTGGGAATGCCTACCTTATCCACCCAATGCAGCCAGTCCTTTGGAAGCGGAGGGACTTGCTTTTGCACCTCGTCCCACGGATCGGTCTCGCGCTTTTGCTTTGCAAGGAGCTGACGGTACCGGACGCCCTCTTGGAACTCGCTGATGGTTCGGGTAATGCTCTCCGTCGAAGCGAAGTAGTCTTGCAACCGCTTCCTGTCCGCCGTGGAGATCCATGTTTCGCCGCTGTTATAGTAATACGACGGCCAACTGAGATTTTTCAGCATGGAGGTCAGCCATTTTTCATTGGCGTGGCTGTAGGTGAGGAACTGGTCTTTTGCCTTATCGACGTACAGCGTATAGACCGGCTTGCGCCCGCCCAGACGAAGCGTGTCGGCAGCGTAGAACGAGATCGCTGCGATCCCGCTGCGTATGAGTGCTCTGACATACAGCGGATAGCGGTACGAGACGGTCTCCCTGACTTGACCGTTCCACCGTGCTCTTTCTTTCAAGATTTTCGGCTTGTTCGTCGCTGCGAGCTTTAGCATACGGGACGAAGCAAGCTGCTGCGGCAGTGCCAAGAGCTCTTTCTTTATCATTTTTCCACCTTTCCGTCGCGCGGCTCCGGACGCTCTTCTTCCGGGGAAGAATAGAGCGCGCAGGGCTGCAAATCAATGTCGTACCAAGTATCCGCGAGGATCTTTTTGCCGTCTACGACGGCAAGCGCGATCTTTTCAACCTTGCTGCCGTCTGCACTCTCCATGGCAAGGGCAAGGACGTCGCCGTCCTTGCCCTGCGCCCTCGGAGCGATGCCGCGCACGATGGCAAAACCGCTTTCTGCAACGCCTGCGTCACGATCAACGTGATCGTTCCACGGCATCAGCGGATGGTCGTGCAGATACACCAGCGCATGAAGCACAAATTCCTTGAGATCGAGCCGTCTGAGGATCGTCAGCTCTGTGCAGGCAATCTTGCTGTCGCGGTCGTCCTCGTCGATATCGCCGCCCGCGTTCACGATGTAGTATTCGCTGCGGTCAAAATCGCTATAGTAGGACAGACAATCGAGCGGGTTGGCAGCGCAATGAAAACCGTTTTGCACACAGTTCGCCTCGGCGGTCACGTTGAGCCCCATCTTGAACTGATAGCCCCGGCACACAAGACCGCGGTGAAATCCTTTGTATGCGATCATGCCGCACCCAGCAGGCTCATCTGCCCGTCATCGGCTTTCGCCTTTGCCTTTTCCTCAGCCGCCTTCTGCGCGGCAGCCTTTTTCTCGGCCTCCTTCTTGGCTTTTTCCGCTTCTTTTTCCTTGGCCTTGTCTTTCTTGGACTTGGCGGAAACTGTATGACCGCCGATATAGGGCTTCGGCGTGAACTCCTCCTCCGGCCGCTCGTCTTCTTTGGCGTTGGGGTCGTTGAAGTAATCCACCGCCCACTGGTACACCACGTCGTCGGGAACGTCGCCGCCGTACATACCGTTTTCCGGCTTCATGTCGTTGTTCTCCATGTCCTTCTGGATGAACTCCCGCGCCTTGTTGTTGATGTACTTGACGCAGTTGATCATGCTCTTCACCGGGTTCATCACGCTGCGCCCGAACACGGGGTCGCTGACGCACATGGCCTGCACATATTCGCTTACCATGTCCTTCATGTTCCGGCGCGTCAGCTGCTCAAAGCCCTTGCTGACGCGATCCATGGCCTCCTGCATCACGGCGTCGTCTGAAAGCGCGGCAACGCGCTCACGCTCCGCCTTCTCTTTGGCTCGGCGCTCGGCAAACTTGGCTTCCCACTTCGCCTTGCGCTTGGCTTCGGCTTCCTCATGCGCCTTTCGCTTTGCGGCCTCGTCCTCATCCGGCTTTTTCCCGTCGCCGGGCTTGCTTTCGGCAGAGTTCTGGACGTTTTGGGGCTTTGCTGCGGTCGGCGCTGCCGCGGGTCCCGCGGGCTTTGGAGCCGCCGGCGCGCTTACGCTCGGCGCAGCGGTCTGCGTGACCTGCTGCGGGGCGGGCTGAACGGCGGCGTTTGCCGTCTGGCTCGGCACGGTCGGCGCGGGCGTCTGCACAATGGCAGGACGCGGGATCGGCGCCGAAAACGCGCCGCTGACAAACGGTGACGCGGCGGGCGCTGTGCTCTGCGGCTGCTGTACCGCCTCCGCCATACCTTGCTGTTGTTCAAGATCGAGATTGGAATAAGCTCCCATGGTCGTATCCTCCTAATCATTATAAAAAGGGCAACAGCACGGCATTGCGCCATGTCTGTTGCCCTTCCTGTTTTGCTCAAACCGCGTAGATCAGCGTGCTGAACTCGTCGAAACAGTAGCACACGATGTTCGGGTACTGAGCGGATCGCTGTAAAAGCGTTTTCTGTATGGAGCGTGCAAGCTCCGCTTTTCCGGGGTCGTTTCCGTCCTCCCATGCCTGTACGATGATGCGTCCGTCTGTCGGAGAGCAGCGCACATCGGCGTCGAGCTCCCGGCATAGGGCAAGCATATGTGCAAGCTGCCGGGCTTTTCCCTCGTTCATGCCGGTTTCGCGCGTTTTGCGAGCATGGGCGAGAAGTCGGTTGCCTGAAAGCCGGCCGGTTCGCAGTAGTAGAATCTCCGCTCCTTGTCGTCGAACAGCTCCACAACGTCGGACACGGACAGGCTGCGCCCGCTGTAATCCTTCGGCGGGCATACGTTGAACACACAGAAAAGGTGCTCCAGCACGTTTTCCGCCGTATGCTCGATAGGACAATAAAAGCCGGCCTCATACACCATAAGATAATCGGAGGCGCGGGGCTGCCCGAAACCAAGCGAGCGCAGCTTCTCCATGCTCTCAAAGGCGTATGGAATGTGCTTGTTTGCCCTGAGATCGAGCTGATAGATCCGAAACTGCTGAAAACGGCGCTGGTCGTCGAGCATTTTTTCGAGCGGATCAGCGGGATCGTTTCGGAGAAAAGCCTTATATTCTTTTTCCGTGAGGCCGAGATGCTCCATCAGCGTGACCGTATCATCGTTGGCGTCATGCCATTGGTCGATGAAGTCCCTTATCTTGGAATAATCGCAGCTGCCGCGAAGGTACTGCTGCTTGAAGTTCAGCACTGGGGTCAACTCCTTTTTCTCTTCATTTTGCTTCCGCATGGCGAGCTGCCAGTCGTCGATGCCCTTGTATCGTGGGTTCCACGTCAGACGGCGGCAGGCGAAGCCGTGCTTTTTTGCCATTGCGTAGACTTTGGACGCGCCGCTGCCGACCGCCTTGTTCCGATACTTGTCCATATCCTCCGCTTCGATGATCTCCTCGGTGCCGTTTTTTTCGAGCGCGGCAAAGAAGGGCTCAAGCCCCACGGTGTTGTTTGCGCCGATGGTCGCCAGAAAAGTGCGGCCTGTCAGCGCGTGAGCAATATCGGCTTTCAAGGCTCCCTCGGTGACATAGACCACGCGGGCGCAGGGATCGCCGACGAAATGGACAGGGCTGCCGGATGACGCACCCATGCTCTTGCCGGTACTGGACAGGGTCAGATACTTGATGCCGGACTTATCCGGAGGGTCGTTCTCGTCTCGGATGGGATGATCCAAACGGGTCTGCAAGCCCTGTATCTGTCCGTCCATACCCCGAATGGGGATCAGGATGCCGGAGGTCTTGGAAAAGAATTTGACCGTCCAGCGTCCCTTGTCGTCCAGATAGAATCCCGGAACGCCCTGGACCGTGAAGCCCTGCTTGATCAGCCTGTCGGCAATGGCGGGGCAGAGGAACGGCGTCGGCGTGCTTTTGAAGCCGAAACGGTCGATCTGTTCGTCCGTCAGCCCTCGGACCGTGCGCAGATGTTCTCTGTGTGCCGTTGTCAGCGTGAGCATAGAGAGCATCGCGGTATAGGTGCGGTGCAGCTCACGCGCGCAGGCGCGCTCCATCTGCGGCGCGCTCTTGACAGCCTCCTTGACTTCCGCGGCATAGCCCGGCGCGATCCCGTCGTTCAGCAGCGTTTCGCAGATCTCGCGATATGCCTCGGCGTTGCTGATGTGGTAGACCATGGCATACAGCGAGAGCATTCCGCCACCTTTCTGACAGTAGTTGCAATGCCATACGTTCTTGTCGAGATTCAGATTCAACTTGCCCCGTTTGTCTCCGCAGACAGGACAATCCACATAGACGGAGCCCGGCCCCCTCCGCCTGATGTTCAGGCGGAGAAGGGCGGCAACGTCCATGATGTCAAAGGGAAAGTCCCGTGTGTCGATCGGAACCAACTCCTCCCATCATGTTGTCATGGCTTTTCTGCCGCGTGTTACGGCGCGGCATTTTCGGTCATCTTCCTGTTCAGCTCGCTTTCGGGAGCGCGATGCTGTCCAGCATGATCTGCGCCGCGGCCTTGAGCACGTTGTCCGAGCGGTTGGAATGGACGTAGTAGCGCAGGAAATTGCCTCTCGTGCTGGCGACCTGCCCGAGCGTCCAGCCCTTGCAGATGCCCTCGTTGACAACGACCGCCTGCGCCTCCTCCGGCGTCATGGCCGCGATGATCTCGTCCACCGTCATTTCGGGGCTGTAGTTGACCGCGGAACTCGCGGTGTTCATCGGCGGCTCACCGTCGTCGGACGCGCTCTGCTCCGCCGCGGGCGCTTCCTCAGCGTTGGACTCCGCGGCGGGGGCGTCGGCCGGCTGGAACTGCGTGCTTGCACGCAGCAGCTCCAGAGAACTCGGAAGACGCGCGGCGGAAGGATCTGCCTTCGCCTCGGCTCCGTCGTTCGGCTTTTCCGTGGCGACGGCTGCCTCCGCAGCGGCGGGTGTGCTCGCCGGCATCTCGACCGGTTCGGGCTCCGCCGCAGCAGCAGGCGCAGTCTGTGCCGCAGACACTTCCAGCGGCGCGGCGGCAACAGGCGCAGCCTGTGCCACGGGTTCCGCTTCCGGAGCGGTGACGGGCGCAGCCCGCACTTCGCTCTGCGCAACAGGCGCAACAGGCGCGGCAGGCGGTTCAGCCGGCGCGGTGTCCTCCCTCATCGTAAAGGGAAGGTCGCTGTCTGTTTCCTGCGGCGCCGCCTGAGCAAAGGAGCCGTAATCGCTGCGTCCGGCGCTCTCCGCAATGTCGCAGAGCTGGATGCCGAAGCCGGCATTTTCCAGCGCCTCGCTCAACGCCTTGTCCTGCGCCGCCTGGATGTACTGACCGTTGGGGCTGTCGCCCGGCGTCGCGGACGCCGTGATGCGGGAGAGCGGCTTGTCGTCGCCCTTGTCGGAAAAGACGATGGCCTCAAAGATGGCGAGCTGATCGGTAATGCGCAGATTGTTGAGCAGCATACGCCCGTTGGGGAAGGCGAGCCGGAACCAAAGCTTCTGATACGGAAGCTCCAGCTTCAAAACCTCGCTGTTCGTCCTCTCCGACCTGATCGTGCGCAAATACTTGAGGGGATTGAACCCCTCGACCCGGCGAAGCGCGTTCGCTGCGGGTACGGTGTTGATGACCGCATTGCTTTTCTGATTCATTTGGATAGACTCCTTTCAAATAAATACCCGACGGGGATTTATCCAGTCATGTTTCCCGGTTGCCCCGAAGGGGTGAGGGAAACGACGATCAAATCATAATGGAAGCAAGGCTTCCATTATAAAAATGTAAGACAGGCGCCGTTTTTCTTTGCCTGCCTCAAAAACAACTGCTGCAAGGGGACGCACCGCGTCAGCTTGCCTTTTTGATCCGTTTCTGCGCCGCCTGATAGTATTGGCGCATACGCTCGGCAAGCAGAGTGTTCCGCTTGGCTCGCCCGCTTTTGGAAAGTGCGATGAACAGTGCCTTTTTCTGCCCGACAAGGATCACACGGCGCTTGGCGCGGGTGATGGCTGTATAGAGCAGATTGATCGAGAGCAAGATGCTGTGCGCCGTGAGCAGCGGGATAATGACCGTATCGTACTCGCTGCCCTGCGACTTGTGAATGGTCGTGGCATAGCAAAGATCCAGCTCGTTCAGGTTCTCAAAGGGATAGTCCGCGAATCGACCGTCGTACTCGACCGTGACCGTGCCGGAGCCGATCCCGCTTACTCTGCCGACGTCGCCGTTAAATACGCCGACGGCAACAGGGTTTCCCTTACCGTCGCGGAGGCGAACGTCGTAATCGTTCTTGATCTGCATGACCTTATCGTTCAGCCGGAACAGCTTGCCGCCGAAGGACACCTCCGGGATACCCTCGCTGGGAGGATTGACCTCTGTGCGGATCGCCTCATTGAGATTGTTTGCCGAGGCGTCGCCGTTCGTTCGGAACGGAGTCAAGATCTGAACCTGGTCGATGCCGGTCTCGGCTATCTCCTGACGGTAGATCGAGCGCACCAACTCGGCGGCTTCCTGCTGGCTGTCCGCCTTGACGAAGGCGAAGTCGCTGCCGTAGTCGAGCTTGCCGTCCTGTTCGCGGACGCGCTTGGCGTTGTAGGCGATCAGACTGTCCTTTGCCTGTCGGAAGATCTCGTCCAGAACGGTAACGGGGATCACGCCGCTTTCGATCAGCTCTTGGAACACCTTGCCCGCGCCGACGCTTTCCAACTGATCGGCGTCGCCGACCAAAAGCAGCTTTGTGCCGGGCTTGAGCCGGGTAAAGAGCTGATCAGCGAGCCACATATCGACCATGGACGTTTCATCGACGATCACGAAATCCGCGTCAAGCTCGCCCTGTGCCTGCCAGCCGGCGTCCTCGCCGTGCAGCTTCAGAATGCTGTGCAGCGTGAGCGCGTCGTTGACGCCCGTGACCTCTGCCATACGGCGGCTTGCCTTGCCGGTTGGCGCACCGAGAACGATGTGCTTGCCGGGGTGGAGCATACCGTATGCCTCCACGATTGCCTTGAGCACCGTCGATTTGCCTGTGCCGGGGCCGCCTGTGATGATGGACAGATTGTGCCGCAGCACCATCTCGACCGCCTCCGCCTGCCGTTTTGACAGGGTAATGCCGATTTTTGCCTTGACGCGCTCCAGAACGGACGCGACGTTGACCGGCATCGTCGGCTCCATCGCCATCTGAACGGCTTTGCGCGCGGTTTCCACCTCCTGCGCATAGACGTGCGGGAGATAGATGTTTCCGCTGTTGGCAACGACGATATCCGAGAGGATCATGTTTTTCAGCTCTTGCTGTACGTCCTGCGCGGAGACTCGCATGGTGGGGTCTACGGTCTTCTCGTTGAGCAGCACAAGCGACGACCGGATCAGGTCGCCGGCTTCCACAAACAGATGACCGCCCTCGCTCCGTGACTTTTCCAGCGCGTAGAACACCGCGCCCTGCACCCGCAGCGGGTCTTGCAGGTCGCCGCCCGACTTCTGAACAATGTCGTCCACGCGGCGGAATCCGAAGCCGGAGATCTGGCAAAGGCGAAACGGACTTTGCTGCAACAGCGCGACGCCGCCCGGTCCGAAATGCTGGTAGATCTTCATGGCCGTTGCCGGCGTCACCTTGAACGGGGAAAGCAGGATCATCAGATCGCGCATGGCTTTGCTTTCCGCATATCCGCTCTTGATCTCCTCCAGCTTGTCCTTTGTGATGCTGCGGATCTCCAAAAGGCGTTCGGGATGGTTCTCGATCACGTCGAGCGACGCAATGCCGAACCTGTCCACGATGACGTTGGCGGTCTTGGGGCCGATGCCTTTGAGCAAGCCGGAGGAAAGATACCCCCGGATGCCCTCCACGGTAGGCGGCACCAACTCTCGCCAGTGCTCCACCTGATACTGAAGCCCGTGCTTGCTGTTGACCCAACTGCCCTCCAGATCGACTTTGATGCTGTCGGTATCCGGCAGGTCGTAGCCCACCGCGACGAATCGCGTCAGGTTGTCCCGGAAGCGGTAGCTGTCTCGCGCGTCCTGTGGGATCATCATGTCCGCGGTTTTCATCCGCACGACGCAATACTTGCTGACAGGGTTGGAAAACAGCATTTTGTCAAATGCTGCGACAATACCCATTCTCTTTGCACCTCCATGGTCTGACTTACGCCGCTTCCGGCTTCGTCTCCTTGATGTTGAAGCGTCTGCTGACCTGCGTGGTCACATACTCGGCGTAGATATCGGGATGCACCTCTTTGAGCCGCTCCAGATTTTCCTTTGTGATGCCGAGCTTGCGGACGGGGTTGTATGTTACCTTGAATCCGCCCTCGCCGGTGTCATAGACGGCGGAGCTGCTTTGCCCCATTGCCGCGATGATCTGCGCCTTTACACGGGACAGCTCGGCGTCGATCTCCTTGAGGTCGGCGTCCCAGCGGCTCTTTTCCTGCACCAGTTCCATATATCGCCGGATCAGCTGATACTGCGGCAGGGCAAACTGTGTGGGCGGTGCGTCCTTTTCGGACGGACCTCGCCATCGGCGCAGGCTTTCCATGATAAGGTCTCCGTCCTCGACATAGGGCGGTGGCGTGCGCGCAAGCACGTTGTCCTGCCAAAAGGTCTGTTCTGCCAAAATGAGCTCTTCCTCGTAGGCTTCGTCCCGGTCTATGTGCCGGATGATCGCCTCGTCCTCACGGTTGCCGTACAAACAGCAGAAATACACGCGGTCTATATTCATGACCGCCATGTAATGCCGTCCCTGCGACTCGTAGTAGACGGGAACGATCTCCTCGCCGTTGTACCACCAGTTATCCCGGGCGTTGTAGTTTGTCGTCTTGATCTCCAGGATCGCGGTGCTGCCGTCGGGCAGCTCCACGAGGTAGTCAAGATCGGCGAGCATCCACGGATACTGCGGGTGCTGGAACATGGCTTTGCGCTTGAAGACCTTGAGCCCGGTCTTTTTTTCAAAGATCCGGGCAACCAGCGGCTCCAGAAGATTTCCCATTTCGAGCTGCACCCAGTTCTCCTCGTCCGGCTGGACTTCGGCGATGCCGAGCTTGTCGTAATAGAGGTCGCGTGCCGTTCTCCACGGGGAAATGCCGAGTACCGCCGCGGCGTCGCTGCCTCCGATGCCGCAGCGCCGATGGGCGAGCCATTCGTCGCGGCTCAGGTTCGTGGTGTCTACGAGGACGACGGGTCGATACGTCTGCGTCATAGCGCCTTATCACCTCCCAATCCTCTGTGGTCTTGACGGTCCATTTTTCGCTTCTCCTTTCTGTTATTCTCAAAGCCTTTCGGCATTTGGACAGATAAAATCATGCGATAAGCGTGATTTTATGCGCATCTGATCCGGTCAACCGAAGGGCGAGGATCAAGCGCATCAGAATTTTTGTGCAGAGCACAAAAAAAGAGCGGGAATGCCTGTCAGCTCATACGAGCATTTCGACACACCAATACGGTGTATCACAGTCATTCCCGCTCTCGCGGCGTGTGGGTTGCCCCAAAACATAGAAAATCAGCGGCTATATGCTCAAATGAGCACACTACGCCTGCTGATCGCGTACAATCCATCATAACGTGTGCAAGGCGGAGAGGATCCTCCGCAGTCAGCCTTTCGACCTATCCCGTTAGGGAACGCACATACAATCAATAACAGTATGAAGATACCACAATATCTTGTGGTTGTCAATCGCAAAAACACACAAGTAGAAAAAATTTTAGTGCAATTAAGGCAAAATAGAGAAAACAGCGCGGTTTCTTCCCTTTTGATAATCGTAAGGCAAAGCGTTGTACCTTGACAAACAGCCGCGTCGCGGCTCATACCTCCCCATAGTGGAATACAGGTGTAGTCGAAAGCGTGTTTTTGCACGCCAACTGCTTAAATGAGCATAGCTCAGCCTGAAATACATGAATAAGGAGCGAGCATAGGAAAGCCGCCATGGAGGAGATAATACCCATAGAAGGATGTGATAAGGTGAAAAATAGTCGCCTAGACCTAATGACAGTACGAGAAGCAGCGCAGATACTTCATATGTGCAGACAGAATGTTTACAAAGCTATCGCAGACGGAAAGCTTCAAGGGTTCAAAAATGATTATGGCAGATATCTCATTTTCAAATCGTCTGTTGAAAAATACATAGATAGATGTTACAATAACTATAATCTCTTAGGTCATTCGGCAGAAGGAGGGAAATGTAATGCCGAATGATATTACAGGAACCATTCAAATCAAGAATGGCAAATACTTTGCCGTTCTTAATCTGAGGCATCCAGATGGATCACGTAAACAAAAGTGGATTACAACAGGGCTGGAGATTAGGAACAACAAGCGTGCTGCCGAAAAGAGACTCCGTGAAATCATTGCTGAATATGAGGAAAGAAATCAGCTTTTTGACAGCGACATGCTGTTCTGGAAGCTCATGGAGGAATGGCTGGAATCAATAAGGCTAAAAGTAAGGGACTCGACATATCATAATTATAAGTTGGTTGCTGAAGCACACATAATCCCTTATTTTAAGGATTTGAACATCAAGGCAAAGGACCTCTTGCCGAGGGATCTGGAAAAGTACTATGCCGAAATGCTCAAGACGCTCTCGCCAGTTACGGTTCAGAAACACCATGCCAACATCCACAGCGCCTTGGAGTATGGTCGCAAAAACAGAATCGTTCCAACAAATGTTGCAAAAGACGTTCAGCTGAAGAAGGCATCAAGGAAGCAGAAGGGCAGTTTTTATACGACAGAGCAGATAAAAACGCTGCTTGAGGCCGCACAGGGAGATCTGATAGAAGTTCCCATTATGCTGATTGCCCAGTTTGGAATGAGACGGAGCGAAGCACTTGGCCTCAAATGGAGCGACATAGACTTTGCCAATCATTTGCTTACAATCCATGCAACGGTTGTATATGTTGGAACGGCAACAACTTTCGTTGAAGGAACCAAAAGCGAAGCAAGCGAGAGGACATTGCCGATTGCGCCAAGCGTCGAAGCATACTTGAAAAGTGTTCGGCAAAAGCAACTGAATTGGAAAGAAGTCTATGGCAACGCATATCACGATGATGGCTTTATCTGCACAAGAGATGATGGTACAGTCATTAAGCCCAATTTGGTTACTGGACGATTCAAAAAGATCATTGAAAAGTGTGGGCTTCCCGCAATACGGCTGCATGATTTGAGGCACTCCGCAGCTACAAACTTGCTCGCACAAGGTTTTTCCATCAAGGATGTATCAGAGTTTTTAGGACACGCCGACATAACCACTACATTAAATATCTACGGACACGTTCTACAGGAGCACAAGTTCGCCATGGCAGACGCCTTGAGTGTAACCTTATCTCGGTCGGCGTAACGGATAGCATCTAACAAGTTATCTAACAATCGCGATTTTTTGTAAGTTTTACACAACCACGAAAACAGCATAAAAGTTGAACTATTATAGTCAATACGCCTTACTTTTTGGATTTTATGACTGCCATTAACAAGCAGTAACAGACGCGGGAGCGGTTCAGGTTCTAGTGTGCTTCACGCACGTGCGGGTTCAAGTCCCGCCTCGCGCACCAAAAAAGAAGGCTTGCTTTGCAAGCCTTCTTTTTTTGAAGCCGCCTCGCGCGGAGCGGAAAATCGGGGGAAAGCACGTTTTTTGGGAGGAGACAATGGAGAGACTCGTCAAAGAGATCCGGCTTT
>JAEEGL011395155.1_pt1 | contig 13259 bp, 9 predicted proteins | sample 9134231 | NCBI WGS metagenome assembly JAEEGL01 (sample SAMN16246548, study PRJNA631951) | gut metagenome | biome: gut microbiome; feature: rumen; material: fiber-attached | host: Bos | place: Iran: Karaj | collected 2018-10 | reverse complement strand
TGACGGATTTTTGGCGTATCGGTCCCGGTACAGCGGCAAGGCTCGAAAAACATAACATGTTCACGATGGGCGACATTGCCCGCTGCTCGATAGGCAAATCCTCTGACTATTGGAACGAGAACCTTCTCTATAAGCTCTTTGGCGTAAATGCCGAGCTTCTGATTGATCACGCATGGGGCTGGGAGCCTTGCACGATTGCGGATATCAAGGAATACAAGCCGCAATCCAAGAGCCTTTCCTCCGGGCAAGTCCTGCCGAAGCCGTATCCTTTCGCAAAAGCTCGGCTCATTGTTTGGGAGATGACAGACCTTCTCGTCCTCGACCTTGTGGAGAAGGAACTTCTGACAGACCAGATGGTGCTGTATATCGGGTATGACAGAGAGAGCCTGCGGGATAAGAGGGTTTGTCGCCTTTATACGGGACCTCTTTCCATTGACCATTACGGGCGCATGCGGCCAGCTTCGTCCCACGGCTCCATCAACCTTGAAAAGCCGACCTCCTCCGCGAAGAAAATCGTTGCGGCGGTGTTGGAACTCTTTGACCGCATCGTGAATCCCCAGCTTCTTGTCCGCCGCGTCAATATCACTGCCAACCATGTGACCACGGAAGCCTCTGAACAGGATCGACCACAATATTTCGACCTTTTCTCGGACATGGACGAGCAGATGCGTGTGATGGAACAGGAGCAACGAGAACTCGCTGTCCAAAAGGCCGTCCTGAAAATCCAGCATAAATACGGAAAGAATGCGCTCCTCAAAGCCAGCAATCTTGAAGAGGACGCTATGACAACAGAACGAAACCAGCAGATAGGAGGGCACCGAGCATGAATGCACCAGCAGGCAATCCCCATAAATACGATGATATGGTTGGCCTCGGGCACCACATATCAAGAACACATCCGCCGATGGCAAGAATCAAACGAGCTGCACAGTTCGCCTCTTTCGATGCCCTGACGGGCTTCGGAGCAGCCATCAATGAAGCGGGACGGGAAACGGAAGCGAAAAAAGAACTAAGCGAGGATGAGATTGATATGATAAACGCGAGACTTGCTGTTATCGAGCAGCACATCAAGGAACAGCCGAGTATTGCCGTCACCTACTTCCTGCCGGACGATAGAAAAGCCGGAGGCCGCTATGTAACGGTCTCCGGCAATGTGCGAAAGCTGGATGGCGTGAAACGTATGATGGTTTTTGCGGATGAAACGAGGATTCCCATTGAGGATATACGGTACATTGAGAGCGACTTATTCCGTATATTCGAGTATTGAACGCACTATTCGTTTTGCGATATCCCCTCAAATGCCAGTTAGCTGTAAGGCTTTCTGGCATTTTTTTTTATTGCAATCTACGCATCTTGTGGTTATCGGGATTCTGATTTATTTCGATCTTTGAAATGAGCAGCTTAGGATAATTATGATCAAGTATTCGAAATGTATAAGGAATTAATGCGTTTATATGATGGGATGGATATTGTTATGCTTTGTATGTTTTCGAAAGACAAAGAATATAAATTATGAGCGTTTACATATTTGGACAATATTTTCCACATCTTTTTAGAGGGAGGCGACTGGTATGGAACACATGCATGGAAAGTAAATCATGAGGATTGAGATTATTGCCTAACTTTTTAAGGGGGAAATCATTATGACGGAAATTAAAATTTTAATAGAAGCCGCAGGACTTACGGCTGCTATTAACAATCTATCGGCTGTAATCGGCAGAAAAACGACACCTCCAGTAATGACATCTGCGCATGTAGATGCTCAACCTGAAGGCTCCACAGAAGTCACGTCAGCAGAAAATATATCTACATTGCAACCGGAGGTAGACTTTCCCGATAGTTCACCGGAAAAAATATCGGGATATACAATGTCGCAAATCATGGACGCCGCTGCAGAGTTAATGGAAGCAGGCAAGTCGGATGAATTATATGGTTTGCTCCGTTCCTTCGAAATTGAGACGGTGAAAGATCTTAAGCAGGAACAGTTTAGTGCGTTTGCTACTGAGATGCGGGAATTGGGGGCGACGATATGAGAATCTTATCACTGCATTGATTTTTTCGGATTCAGTTATCCATGATTATGGGAACGTGGTAGGAATCCTAAATGGGTAAACTTTTTTATAGTCAAAGGCAAGATTCCCCCCGTAAGAGGGAATCTTGCCTTGATGGGAAGAAGAGAAACCTACGGTCACGATATTTTGAATGTAATCATAGGGTTTATAAGGGGGATCAGAATGAAGCATCTTTCGATTGATATTGAAACCTTCAGCAGTGAGCCGATTGCGAAGTCAGGGCTATACAAATATGTGCAAAGTCCTGACTTCGAGGTTCTGCTGTTCGCATACAGCGTGGACAACGCTCCTGTGCAAATCATCGATCTCGCGCAAGGTGAAGAACTGCCCGCTTGGCTTGGAAAGGCTTTGTCGGATCGGGAGTACGTGAAGCACGCATACAACGCTTCTTTTGAATGGTATTGCTTGTCGAAATACTGCGGTCGGCAGCTACCGATTGACCAGTGGCGGGATACGATGCTCCACGGTCTGTATTGCGGATACACCAAAGGACTGGACGCCACAGGCAAAGCTCTTGGTCTCCCCGCTGATAAGCAGAAGATGTCGGTTGGCAAAGCCCTGATTCGGTATTTCTGTATACCGTGCAGCCCGACGAAAAACAACGGCGGCAGGACGCGGAACCGTCCACAGCACGATCCTGGCAAATGGAGCTTGTTCAAGGAATATTGTAAGGGCGATGTCGTGACCGAAATGGAAATCGCGAATCGGCTTTCATCGTTCCCCGTGCCGGACGAAGTGGAAAAGCAGTGGCAGACAGACCTTGCCATAAACGCGCGTGGCGTAGCTGTGGACATGGAGCTGGTGAAGGGAGCGTTGGAAATCGACAGTGCGGTTCGGTGCAAGCTGAAGGATGAGGCTGTTGCGATTACTGGACTACAAAATCCGAACAGCATAGCCCAGCTTACCAAGTGGTTTGAGGACACGGTGGGGAAAGCCCTGCCTGACCTTCGCAAGGACACCGTGGAACAGATGCTGAAGGACGAGGCTGTATCCGGCTCTGCGAAGCGGATGCTTCAAATTAGGCAGGAGCTTAGCAAGACCAGCACGAAAAAGTACGATGCCATTGAAGCGGCAGTATGTCGCGACGGGCGTGTTCGCGGACTTCTTCAGTTCTATGGAGCGAACCGGACAGGTAGATGGGCAGGGCAGCTGGTACAAGTTCAGAACTTGCCGAGGACGTATATAGGTGAACTGCCCTTGGCTCGAAAAGCGGTCAAAAAACGGGAAGCTGAAAAGCTGCGGGTGTTATACGGCTCTGTGCCAGACACGCTTTCCCAGCTCATTCGCACGTCGTTTATCGCGGACAGGGGCAACAAATTGATAGACGCAGACTTTTCCAGCATAGAGGCGCGGATCATAGCATGGCTAGCGCAGGAAAGTTGGGTACTGGACGTGTTCAAGACGCACGGCAAGATTTACGAAGCCACGGCAAGCCAGATGTTCGGGGTGCCAATGGAGAAGATTACGAAGGGAAATCCAGAATACGCCCTACGGCAACGCGGTAAGGTCGCTACGCTCGCTCTTGGTTATCAAGGCGGCGTTGGGGCCTTGGTGGCGATGGGGGCCTTGGATATGGGTATTCCTGAAGATGATTTGAAGGACATTGTATATCGGTGGAGGGACGCGAACAAGAACATTGTGAACCTGTGGTACAAGCTCGAAAACGCGGCGATTGCGGTCATTCAGACCGGAGAGCAAGCAAATGTGAGCGGGTTGTTGCTGTCACGGGAGTTTGACGTGCAGAACGACTTGGATTTCCTAACGATTACCTTGCCGAGCCAGCGCAAGCTCTACTACGCGAAGCCTGTACTTAGCATGAGTGATGGGGGCAAGCCCGCCATAAATTACCTCGGCATGAACCAGAATACTAAGCGCTGGGAGTTGACTAAGACGTATGGCGGAAAGCTTGTGGAGAATGTGGTGCAAGCCATTGCCCGCGACTGTCTCGCCAACGCCATCGAGAAGCTGGAAAACGCAGGATTCCCGATTGTTTTCCATGTGCATGACGAAGTTGTAATTGAATGCCCGAAACACATGGTAAATTTCGAGGAAGTGGTACGGATAATGACCGAGCCGATTCCGTGGGCGAAGGACTTACCCTTGGCTGCTGACGGCTGGGTCGGTGATTTCTTTAGAAAGGATTGATTGATTATGCCGGGGATACAATTGGAATATGACCGGGAGATTACGATAACTGTTGGCGATAATCGTCGAAGTATTAATTGGCAGTCGCAAACATTACTGCTGTCGGAGTTTTATGAGAAACTAAAAACTCCCCGAAAATCTACGGAAACGATGGCTGAATATCTATCTCTCCCAAAGACTGAACAGGATGACAGGAAAGATGTCGGCGGTTTTGTAGCGGGCAGTCTTTCTGGTACGCGTCGTTTAGCCAAAGCTGTAATAGGGCGCGATCTCATAACGCTTGATCTTGATCATGTTCCATCGGGAGAGACGGATGAGGTTTTGCGCAATGTTGATGGGTTAGGTTGTGGATATTGCATTTATTCCACGCGGAAGCATACACCAGAGACACCTCGACTGCGAATACTATTGCCGTTTGACCGTATGGCGACGGTAGACGAATACGAAGCCATCGCGAGAGTCATGGCAGCAGCAATTGGTATAGAGTTCGTCGATCCTACTACGTTTGAGGCATCACGGATGATGTATTGGCCGAGTTGTTGTACGGATGGAGAATATGTTTTCGAATACGAAGGAAAGGAAATGATTCATGTTGACGACACTTTGAAAGCTATTGATAAAGAATTTGGTGATTGGAAAGACATAACGAAGTTGCCCAAAGTGCCGGGGGAGGAGGCGGCGCGTAGACCGTCAGCAACAAAAAAGAGCAACCCTTTAAGCAAGAGTGGAATTGTAGGCGCATTTTGTCGGGTCTACGACATCAACGACGCAATAGAGAAGTTTCTTTCAGATGTTTATGTCCCGGTAGAGGGAACTGAAGATCGTTATACATATCTTGCGGGAAGTACCACAAGCGGTGCAAAGGTTTATGACGACGGGCTATTTTTGTATTCATTCCATTCCACCGACCCTTGTTGTGGGACTCTGGTTAATGCTTTTGACATGGTACGGATCCACAAATTCGGAGAGGCCGATGCACAAGTGAAAGAGAATACCCCGGTGAACCGTCTCCCGTCATATCAGAAGATGTGCGAATTCGCGCGTGAAGATCCGAAAGTCTGTAAGCAACTTGAAGCGGAAAAAAAAGAAGCGCTTGCCAGTAATTATGGGTACCTTACCACATCCGAAGATAGTAGTACTCTTGACTGGTTGGATGAATTAGAAATGAATCCCCAGACGGGGAAAATCGAACAAACAACTGAGAATATCCTAAAAATCATGCGACATGACCCAGAACTACAAGGAAAGTTTGCGTTGAATGAATTTTCCGCGCAGTGGGAGGTTCTTGGATCTTTGCCTTGGGCCGATGGTTTCGTGCAGCGACGTGCTTGGTCAGATAATGACAATCACGGATTGTACTGGTTTTTTGAGACCAAGTATAAGATTACCAGCTACAAAAAGATTGACAACGCTCTTTCTCTCCATAATGAGGAGGAAAAGTTTAATGATCTGAAGAAATACTTAAATTCTTTACAATGGGACGGGGTGAAGCGTCTGGACACTCTGCTCATTGATTATCTTGGAGCAAAGGATAGCGAGTACGTAAAAACTGTTACACGAAAGGCTTTCACGGGCGCGGTGAAGCGAGCGATGGAGCCGGGATGTAAGTTTGACACGATGTTGATACTTGCTGGGCCACAGGGAATTGGAAAATCCACGCTGTTAGATCGGATGAGCAAGGGCTGGTTCAATGACAGCATCAGGACTTTCGAGGGTAAGGAAGCTAGTGAGCTTCTGCAAGGAGTTTGGATTGTCGAGATTCAGGAGTTAGACGCTTTCAGGAAAACGGATGTGGCCCGAATCAAGCAATTTGTAAGCCTTCGACATGATCGGTATAGACCTGCTTATGGACGGCACGTTGTGGAATTACCACGCTGTTGCGCTTTCTTTGGAACAACGAACACGGACGAGTTCTTGCGCGACCGTACAGGCGGTCGGCGGTTCTGGCCTGTGGACGTTGGTGGAGGACAAACTACGAAGAATATTTGGCAAGACCTTGACGGGGAGATTGACCAAGTATGGGCGGAGGCTGTCATGCGATGGAGGTGTAGCGAATCTCTGCATCTTACAGGCAAAATCGAAGAAGATGCCAAGGATGAACAGGAAAGGCATCGTGAAGCCGGCCATATGGAAGGCATCATTAATGACTTTGTTGAAAAACCGGTACCAAAAGAATGGAGGTGGTGGCCACTGGATAAGCGGCGGTCGTTCTTGCACGGCGATATAAAGTATGAAGGGGAACTTGTCCCACGAGATCGAATTTGTGCAATGGAGATATGGTGCGAGGCGCTGAACGGACAGATGAAAGATTGCACTAACAGAATTACACGGGAATACAATGAGATCCTGCGAACGATGCAGGGGTGGGTTCCGGCAAACATTAACTTCGGATACTGCGGGAAGCAACGGGGATTTCGAAGAACGACCGGACGTTGACAGTGCAGAACAGTTAAATGTTCCAATGCACTTCACGATAATGTTCCAGTTCTGAGTCATGTTCCAGAAACGTTCCGGTGCTGAGTCACTGATTGTACTGCTTTTCTTGGTAATCGGAACAACGGAACATTTGTTGTTACTAACAGCAATAATTGATATGTAAATAGCGTATTGCAGAAGACAGCAACGCCTAATGCGTCTAAGTCTTCTGCAATACGCTATTTACGTCTTATTGTTCCACGGCAAGACGTTCCTGTTTTGAATAATGCCACGGGGTAAAGGATTGTTCATATGGTTTCGCCTAAAGAGACCATGGACGAGCGTTTTCGATAAGGGAAGAAGTTTGACGACGCGTATTATGCATCGAAGTTGCTCGTTTGTTTTTATCATGATGAAATCATATTGAGTCGTAATTGTAGGAGGTATTTTGAATGGCTAAGTTCTACACATCCAAGGAATTAGAGGAGATCTTTCATATTTCTCCCATTACTCTCCAGAGATGGAGAAAGCAGAAATTGATTCCTTTTATGAAAGTTACACCTAAAAAGATTCTATATCCACAAAAGGGGATAGAGGAGTTTTTCGAGGAGTGCCTCTCAAAGAGGACACTAATCTGAAATAGAGGAAGCCAGGTATTCGATGTTGTAATCAGAAAACTATTTCGTCATCTTCTCTCAACTTGTTTCCAACTTTAAGATGGACCAAATCTAATTAAGTTCACAATGGGAGGGACTATGATGTGAAGCTGGAAGAACGAATAAAAAGCAGACTTCCCTTCTTGAATGAGAGAGAAAGGCGTCTTTTTCTTGGGATGGAAGCAAGGAAATGTCGTCGGGGAGGTATCAGACAGGTGAGTCGGATTAGTGGCGTTTCCGAAAAAACCATACGGCGAGGGATCCGAGAACTTGAAGCTGGAGCTCCTTTGAAACAAGAAAGGGTAAGGAAGGTGGGCGGCGGCAGAAAACCGTGTAGGGACGACGGAGAAAAGACTACGTCGCTTGTGTACCGTCTGATGGAAGGAGAAACTATCGCCTATACTGTTCTTGGAAAAGAGGCCATCGTTCGTAGGTTGGAAGAAGAATACAACTACAAGACGAATTCCATTGCCGTGGAAAGGGCCATTCGGAGATTAGGATGTGCAAATAGGCTGTCGGCAGTATCTTGTTGCGGAAGTCAGGACAAAACGCCGAGCGTAACACGTCAGCTGGCTTATATAGATTCCAAGGCTACTGAGTTTCGTCGGAAGGGGGAGCCTGTCATCTATATTAGCGCTGGGCCAGTTCCGAATGGGGTGAAGGGGATATTTCCTCAGGAAAAAGGGAATAACAAGGACCCTAATGATAAGATTTGCATCGATATTCAAAGAAAGCTCAAGAAACTTGAGCAGGGGCAGGCGTTTACCCCACGGGCTTTTGAACAAAAAATTTCTTATGTTAGAGCCAGTAGTGAAAACATCAGGAATCCGGGAGCCCTTATAGAAGCAATTGCGGCATGGTACGACGTGGTTGGAGCGCGTTCATTTCCAAATGCACATAGGCTATTCGTAATCTGTGATTTACCTGCAAGCATAGGAGAAAACAAATTATGGATATATCATCTGTTCCAGATGGCTATAGCCAAGGAAATGGAAATTTACGTTTCCTTTATGCCGTGCGGGCGATATAGATGGTTCTGGAGACATGAATCGCATCAGATGTATCAGATTGGTTCTCAAAAAGAAATACCCTGTATGGTGAACGCTATGGTTACTACGGTGGTTCCGTTTAGGGTTGGCTCTCGACTTTTAGGACGATATTGTCGCACATCTTCTGATGTTTTCTGGCTCTACAAGATATCGCAAAATGTTTTCGATACCGTCGAACTCAGAAAAAGCAGTTTTTGCAAGCGACTTAATTTCAGTATCCATGGTTTCAAATGGCCGGTGGCACTGGCTATTTCCCAAGCAGAAGAAGAACAACGGAGAAGAAGACGTTAAAGCAAGAGGTGGTGCGAATTCTAAAAGAGACAACAAGGCGGGAGCGGAACAGCCCCCGTTATATTAGGAAACTTATTATCTCGAAATTCTAGTTTTGAAGATTTTTTAAGTGTTGAAAAAATGTATTGAAAAAAGTGTTGAATGCGGGAGAAATCGGCGTGTCTCATGCAAACCGACAATTAACATGGTGGAAAGAATGATGGGAGATCGGGGGGAATGTTATGCAACTTTTCGATGTTGCTGTGAAGAGGCGGCGCGAAGAAGATGAGGTCCAAATGATCAATGCTCATAAACCGAAGTGTTGTCCGCATTGCAACAATTTGAGGATATCGCGATTTGGACAAACGAAGAATGGACTCCAAAGATATCTGTGCGACTTTTGCCGCAAAACTTTTACTCCAGTGACGGGAACAGCGTTCGAAAATAGCAGATTACCGCTTGGAGACTGGCTACAATATGCCGCGACTATGGCGCATAGTGAATTGTTGAGTGAGGAGACCCGCATGATGCTGCACGAGGAAGTACCAGATTGGCGAAGGCTGCTTTTCCGTGCTGCAGCAATTCACAAAAAAAGTATCGTATTTTCGGGGCTTCTCGAACTTTGGAGTGTGTCTTGGTTATGGAGACCTCGGACAAAGGTTGAAACAGATGGACAAGAGAAACGTCGTGCCTTTATTACAATCGGGGTTGGCCGCTCTGCGGGGCGGACCTGTAATGTATTTTATTATGATGGGGAAGAAGCGCCTAAGCCGGAAACAATCCTCGCGAATTTCAAAGAAAACATTAAGGAAAAAACAGTTCTATTGCATAGGAACCAAGATACGGGCTTGTACAAGATGCTCGTCAATGCTTTGGAGCTTAAAGCTATGCCTGTCGACGCGGAAGATACTTCGCCTTCGAATTCGGCGGTAAACGTAATCATACCAGAAGTCCAAGAGGAGTTGCTCTCATTTTTGAATAGCCATAAAAAATGGTTGTATCAAGGGATTCAAGGCTATCTGGATTTGTTCGGTTTTTGCCTGAACACCAACGCGGACAAGTTTTGTCAGATCAAAATCCTTCGTGATATTGTTCTGGAGATGAGGCGCGAATGATGATAGATACGGTTTCCTTTTGAGGAAGATGCATATTTGGGGTGTTTGTCCCCTCAGAGACACAAATTCGGCGATGGGGGGAGGGCGGACCATGTGTGTTTTTTTGCTAAGGGGCTCCATCTACATAACGTATCAGAATGAGGATAGAGTTTTTGAAGAATTCCTAGATTTACTATGTTAGGGAATAACCTCTTACAATTTGTACACAGATTATTTATGTAAGGGGGATTCCTATGTTGTACGGCTATGCACGTGTTTCTACGCGGTTTCAAAAAGAAGACAGGCAGACCGATGCCTTGCGCGAGTTCGGGATTCGAGAGGAAAACATCTTTGTGGACCACTGGAGCGGCAAGGATTTTGAGCGGCCAGAATACAAGAAACTTCTTCGGAAAGTGAAGAAGAACGATGTCCTTGTGACGAAAAGCATCGATCGTCTCGGAAGAAACTATGACGAGATTCTCGAAAACTGGAGAATCATCACAAAGAAGAAGCATGCGGACATCGTTATCCTGGACATGGCGTTGCTCGATACCCGCGCGGAACGGGATCTTACCGGGCGGCTTATGGCCAATGTTTTTCTTCAGTTCCTATCCTATGTGGCCGAAACTGAAAGGAACCTGATTCGCCAGCGTCAACGGGAAGGCATAGCGTCCGCAAAAGAACGTGGGATCAAATTCGGAAGAACGCCTCTGCCGATTCCGGAGACATTTCCTGAAGTTTATGAACGGTGGAAGAGGCAGGAACTATCCGCAAGCCAAGCAGGGAAAGTTCTTGAAGTTTCGAGGAATACTTTTCTGAAGTGGGCAAGGGAAGCAAAGCAGGCTTCGTAATTTTTGTCAAATGAGAGGAATCTTGTGACAACGCCGCTGTTCCGCGTTAGCCTTGTACTGTCATCAGCAGAAAAGGCTCTGGCTTCGTTTTTTATCAGAATCATGTGTTGTGATATGGGAAATCGTGAAAAAGTCCCGTAAAACGCCTCGTAGGTGTTTTACGGGACTTTTCTGCATGGAGCGAAGGTGAAGTTTTTTGATTCGTTTTTAATTTGGAAAATGCGTTCAGCTGGGGAAGGCGTTCTTTCACGTGAATTACGAGGAGGGGTCCCATGGAAAACAAGATTTACGGCTATCTGCGAGTTTCGTCTCAAGAACAGCACGAAGACAGACAGAAAATCGCATTACTTGAATTTGGCGTTCCTGAGGCAAATCTCTATGCGGATAAACAGTCGGGAAAGGACTTCAATCGCCCTGCCTACAGAAAGCTCCTTCGGAGGTTGAAAACGGGTGACACGCTCGTCGTTAAGAGCGTGGACAGGCTTGGCAGAAATTACGAAGAAGTCCTTGAACAGTGGAGGACAATCACCGTGACCAAGAAAGCGGCAATCGTGGTCTTGGATATGCCGCTGCTGGACACTAGAAACAAAAACGACTTGACCGGAACTCTTATTGCGAATCTCGTCTTGCAAATTCTTTCTTATTTCTCACAAATGGAACGAGAATACATTCATCAGCGCCAAGTTGAGGGTATCAAGGCAGCTCGATTGAGGGGCGTTCGCTTCGGTCGTCCACCCAAGGAGCGAACAGCGAGATTTGAGGAATTGCGCAAGAAATGGGAAGGAAATCACATCTCGGCTCGAGAAGCGGCGCGGGAACTGAAAATCAGTCACGTCACTTTCTTACAATGGGTACGGGCAAAAGCATGAAAAAAGCCTCCACCGGCAACGGCGGAGGCTTCCTATGGCAGAAGTCATTATAGTACAATTCATTGACCGAGGAGTTTTATGGTCGCAAGGGTATAAAAAATTTGTACAAAAAAAATCACATTCGTATCTTCACAATTTGAAATTTGTGTGTTAAACTAAGTTCGGAAAGAGGGACTTAGTTTTTTTGATTTGCTTGATTTCTCGAACGTGCCACGATTAGTTTTAGGACGTTCGGACTGGGGATTTGGCATTTTCTCAGTGGTAATAAACCTGTACTTTTTTGACCACGATTCGTTGCTTGTTTCTTGAGAAATCGGGTGAGAAAGGTTGACCGCGAAGATCAAGAGAACAGCTTCCTGAAAGCAATGCTGCCGATAAGAACCGGTATGAAATAAGGTATCTTTCTAAAAAGAGAATGTAATAAACACCAAAATTAGGATGAGTTGGAAGCTGATTATAAAATGTGCAAAAAAATGTATATGAAACCGCGAAGAAGCTTTTGTGATTAAGAATTGTGGGATGCTTTTTCTTAAATAATTTTGTCGTACAACCATGAGGAGCCGTTCACAAGGGCGGAGCAAAGGAGTTTATCATGCTATTCTTCAGCTGCAAGGTCTCGGGCAGGTATGCCGGAAGGATGAATTTGGAGAAGGTTTTTGAGAAATCGCGCAGAGAGGCGGAGTCTGCCATTTGCAAAATCAACGAGGCATTGTGCGATGAGCTTGACGAGGGGCGATGCGCGTTCATCTACAGCGGCACCCCCGGTGCTTGGCATGTGGCGGTTGCGTTCAACGCGAAAGAGAATTTCTCTGCACAGCGTCTGAAAAAGTTTTTGGAGGTTCCGTTCAAGATTAAAGCAGGAATGGATAACATTTCCGTGACGGATATCCAAGAAATCACCGCGAAGGACTTTGGCAAAGCAATTGGCAGGGCGGATGATTTGGACTTTTTAGGGAATCGCCGGGTTTACGATGTTTCTGTTGATTATTTCAGAAACTTTACCTTCAAAGTTCGGGAAGAGATGCAAGACAAGACGCGCCTTTCCAAGAAGAAAGTGCAGGCTCGTGCTCGAGAAATATTGGCGGACCAAACGCTTTTGGACGAAATAGAGCGGATTTTTTCGGACGAGAATGTTACGCGATTTCATGGTCATCCAGTGCATTACAAAATTATCGCGGAAAGCCAAGAGGCGGCTATGGTGATTGTGCGTCTGCTTGCCGAGGCGCTTTATTCGCGAGGACGTCTGCTCGGTCGTCGCATCAGCCTCGTCAGTGAAATCGGGGAAAGCTGCTATGACGAAAGCGACATGGAAGCGGTTTTTGATCAGGCGGCGGGAACGACACTTGCCATTGAATTGCGTGGGTCCAATGAGGAACATGGAAATTACGCGTCGGCCTTTGAGCAGGTAACGCAATTCATCTCGCGGCTGGTCAAGAAGCATCATAGGGACGTCTTGTGCGTGTTCATCGAACGTACAGACAATCCGGGGTTCACGCCTTCACTCATGAGCAAGGTGGAAGAGGATATAGACATCATTGAGATCTACGAAGGCGCGGGCGACCGAAAAGACGCAGCGGAATACTTGCGCCGCCTTGTGAAAAGCGCGGACTTTCAGGTTATGGACGATGTGGAAATCAAGGAGGCAATCAGCGAGAGGAATTCCTTCACCGCATCGACCCTCCATCGCATTTTCAACAAATTCTACAAGGACGGATTGAAAAATAAGCTATATCGTGCCTATAAGACGGCAAAATACATTGCCGTGGAGAAAAAGGAGCTTTCGGGTGACGCCTATGCCCGTTTGCAAAAAATGATAGGGCTTTCTGAGGTCAAGCGAG
>JAEEGL011344082.1_pt1 | contig 13259 bp, 13 predicted proteins | sample 9134231 | NCBI WGS metagenome assembly JAEEGL01 (sample SAMN16246548, study PRJNA631951) | gut metagenome | biome: gut microbiome; feature: rumen; material: fiber-attached | host: Bos | place: Iran: Karaj | collected 2018-10 | reverse complement strand
TGAGCTTCAGGATAATCATATGGTTTTATATTATTATTGTTACGATAAAAAATTAATCCTAATAAAGAAACTATGATTACAGATAATATAATTAAATAAAAGATACTGTTTTTCATACAAAACTCCTTTAATAAAAAATTATAAATTATTTAACTATCCAACCAGGATAGTTTTATTATTTCTTGAATTAAAAAAATTATACATTTAATAAAATATTGAAATAATTGAGAAAGTAAATAAAAACTATTTGAATTAAATAAAATATAATGTTATAATCGGTTGTGTAAATAAAAAACTTGGAAAGGAAAAAAGAAAAAATGTCTAAACCAATGGTAGCAATTGTGGGAAGACCTAATGTTGGTAAATCTACATTTTTTAATTATATAGTAGGTAAAAGGGTATCTATTGTAGAAGACACTCCAGGAGTTACACGTGACAGAGTATTTGCAGAAGCCAACTGGAGAGGAAAAGATTTTACTTTGGTTGATACTGGTGGTATTGAATTTGATGAATCAGATACTATTCTTTCTCAAATGAAAGAGCAAGTAGATATTGCAGTTTCAATGGCAGATGTAATTGTGCTTATGACAAATGCAAGAGAAGGTGTTACTCCAGCTGACAAAGAGATTGCAATGATGATGAAGAAAACAAAGAAACCAGTTGTCTTAGTATGCAACAAAGCCGACAACTTTGGAGAAGAAGCACCAGAAATTTATGAATTTTATAGTTTGGGACTTGGGGATCCTTTTAGAGTTTCATCTGTAAATGCAATTGGTATAGGAGATGTTTTAGATGAAATATATAAATATCTTCCACAGAAAGATGAAAATGATAATGAAAAAGAAGAAATAAAAGTTGCAATAATTGGAAAACCAAATGTTGGAAAATCATCTTTGATAAATAAGATCTTAGGACATAATAGAGTGATAGTAAGTGATATAGCAGGAACAACAAGAGATGCAATAGATTCTGAATTTGAAAACGAATATGGCAAATATATACTTATTGATACAGCTGGTGTTAGAAAACACAGTAAAGTAGAAGAAAAGATTGAAAAATACAGCGTTGCAAGAACAATGCTTGCAATAGAAAGAGCTGATGTATGTCTTTTAATGATTGATGCAAAAGAAGGAATAACCGAACAAGATACTAAAATCGCAGGAGAAGCACATGAAGCTGGAAAAGGTGTAATCATTGTTGTAAATAAATGGGATATTTATGAAAAAGAAAATGGAACATTAGAGAATTACACAAATGAGGTATACAGTAAGTTGCAATATCTATCATATGCACCAATTTTGTTTATATCAGCAAAAACTGGACAAAGGGTTGAAAAATTATTTCCACTTATTAATCAAGTAGCAAATCAGAATGCATTAAGAGTTTCTACTGCAGTTTTAAATGAAGTTTTAGCAGAAGCGGTTGCAGTTGTTCAACCACCAACAGATAAAGGAAAAAGATTAAAATTACTTTATATGACACAAGCTTCAACTAAACCACCAACTTTTGTTGTGTTTGTAAATGATAAGAAATTATTTCATTTTTCATATGAAAGATATCTTATAAATCAATTAAGGAAAGAATTTGGATTAACAGGAACACCAATTAGAATAATTTGTAGAGAAAAAAGAGGAGGAGAATAAAAATGGCAACTTATATTATAACAATTATATTAGCCTATTTAATAGGAAGTGTTAGTTTTGCAATTATATTTAGCAAAAAATTTGCAGGAATTGATGTTAGAGAAAAAGGAAGCGGAAATGCAGGAAGTACAAATGTATTAAGAACAGCTGGAAAAAAGGCTGGTGCACTTACATTACTTTGTGATTGCTTAAAAGGAGTGTTAGCTGTACTTATTGCTTTAATAGCTAGTAAGATTGTAAAAGGAACAGATGCAATATTGTTAGTACAATTAGCAGGTATATTTGTCGTATTAGGACATACATTTCCGATATTTTATGGATTTAAAGGTGGCAAAGGTGTTGCAACCTCTTTGGGAGTATTGCTAATAATGAATTGGAAAATAGGACTAATATGTTTAGTATTTGCACTTGTATTAATAGCATTAACAAAAATGGTTTCATTAGGATCAATTGGAGCTGCAATTCTATTTCCAATATTAGCTTTGTTTATTCATGAAAACTACATTGTATCAACAGGAAGTTATTTTGTTTTTGCAATACTACTTGCTGCTTTTATAGTATTTAATCATAGAGAAAATGTAAAAAGATTGTTAGATGGAAAAGAAAATAAATTAGATCTAAAAAAAGAAAAAGAAATAAAAAAGAATGATGAAGTAAAAGATGACTTAGAAAAAGAAGAAAATAAAGAAAATAAAGAAGATAAAAAAGAAAGTAAATCTAAGACTAAAAAGAAAAAAGACACAAAAGTAAAGAGTAAAAAGGAGAAATAATATGAATATTGCGATTGTTGGAAGTGGTAGCTGGGGAATTGCATTAGCTATCCATTTAGAAAGATTAGGACACAATGTAAAGACATGGGCTTTTTTACAAGAAGAAGCTGATTATATTAATAATGAAAGAAAATGTAAGTTTTTACCTGGTGCTGTTATTGGACCAAATATAACAGCATACACAAGTCTAGAAGATGTTATTAAAGATTCAGAACTTATAATACATGTTACTCCTTCAAAACATGTAAGAGCAACACTTGTGCAATACAAACAGTTTATTACTGATCAACCAATTATAATGTGTTCTAAAGGAATGGAAGAAAAAACACTGTATACTTTAAACAGGGTTGTTAAAGAAGAATTGCCTAATTCTAAATACGGAGTTTTATCTGGACCTAGCCATGCTGAAGAAGTTGCAGAAGGAATTCCGACTGCAATGGTTGTGGCTTCTGAACATGAAGATTTGTGCCAATTTATTCAACATCTATTTATGAATGAAAAAATGAGAATATATACATCTGATGATGTAATGGGAGTTGAATTAGGAGGATCACTTAAGAACATTATTGCCTTTTGTGCAGGTATTACAACAGAACTTAAATTAGGAGACAATACTTTTGCTGCACTTTTAACAAGAGGTTTAGCAGAAATTAAAAGATTAGGAACTGCTATGGGAGCAAAACAAGATACATTTTATGGACTATCAGGTTTAGGAGATTTAATTGTTACTTGTATGAGTGAACATAGTAGAAATAGAAAAGCAGGTATTTTAATAGGCAGAGGATATTCTATAGAAGACACTAAAAAAGAAGTAGGTATGGTAATTGAGAGTATGGACAATATTGAAGTTGCACATGAATTAGCTCAAAAGTATTCTGTAGAAATGCCAATTGTAAATACTGTTTATGATGTATTACACAATGGTCTAGACCCAAGAGAAGCGGTTACTTTATTAATGACTAGAGAAGGAAAGAGTGAGGATCAATAAGGAAATCTTTCATATAAATATTTAATAATTTGATCTGCATTATTTTCAGTTATTTTAATAAAAACATCTTTATCAAGACTAATCCACATATTTATTTGAAATTTATCTATATTATCAGCATATACTCCAACTATGGTAGAGATTTCAATTGGATTAGTATAAATGTTTTCCCATAAAAGAGAATTAAGATACATTTCGCTAAAAGCATTTTTAGCAGATGTATCTTTTTTGTTTTCAAAGAACATACATAAAAATCTATATATTTCTCCAGCTTTGTTACTATATAATCGTACACGCACATACATAAACAATCCTCCTAATTTATTTTTATGGATTTAAAGAAGAAATATGTAGGCATATTTTGGAATGTATAGGAAATAATAAGACTAAAAGGTGGATTATTATGATAAAAAATTTAATGAAATATATTTTAATAATTGCTGCTGTTTCAGTAATTGTTTCAATAATAATTATTATGTACTATTCAAATAATAATAAAGACACTATTGCAGTACAAGATAAAATTAAACAAGAAGTGTCTTATTTAGATAAGAATATTATATCCATAATCAATAGTTTAAATAATTTAGATACCGAGTTTTTAATAACGAAAAATGAGATATTTGTTAATAAGGCTAATAATGATAGTAATAATTCTTCTGGCCAAGAAACAATTAAATCAGAAGAGGGAAACGAAAGCAATAAACAATTATCTGTTGAAGAAGAAAAAGAAAATGAAAATAAAAGTAATAATAGTATTACACAAATAACCAGTATTCAATCACAATCTGTTTTATCAAGAAACAGAGACGATATTAATTGGGAATATATACAGAGCGTTTTAGAAGAGATAAGCAATTCATGGACTATTATAACAATTGATTTAAAAAGTATAGATGTTTCTAACGAAGATTTATTGACCTTTAGCAACAATTTAGATATAGCATTAAAAAGTGCTAAGGAAAAAGATAAAAATACTTCAATCATAAATATTGCTAATTTATATAATTTGCTTCCAATTTATGAAAAAAGTTGTACAGATGATACTAAAAATGTAGAACTTAAATATATAAAAGCAGATATTATATCAAGCTATGCATTGTTAAATGCTGAAAGATGGACAGAAATTTCACCTCTCTTAAATGATGCAGAAGAAAGAATAACCAAGCTAATTAATCTAAACAATAATAGTTCTAACCTGCAGGAAATATATGTTAAGTTGAAAGAATATACAAAATCAGTTAATGATATGGATATTGATTTATGTTTTATGAAGTACTATTATCTGATTAATGATCTTAAAAAAGAAAATTAGCTAGACAAAAAACACTTGTTTGTGATAATATATATGATGTAAGTATATTGCAGTATTAAAAAATCTCGAAGAAAGGTAATTTGAATATGTTAGATTTAAAACAAAGTGTTCAGTTTATAAAAGGTGTTGGCCCAAGTAGAGTTAAATTGCTTAACTATTTGGGTATTTATACTTTGCAAGACTTAATTGAATACTTTCCAAGAGATTATGAAGATAGAAGATATATAAAAGAAATAGTAAATTTACAAGATGGAGAAAATGCACTTATAGAAGCGGTAGCAACTACTTCTGTTACAACAGCTAGATTAAAAAGAAACATGACTTTGTCTAAACTTGTAGTGAGTGATGGTACTGATAATTTGTTAATTACATGGTTTAATCAACCATATGTAAAAGAACAAATAAAAAGAGGAGAAAAATATAAATTTTACGGTAGAGTTGCAATCAAGAATGGAAGAATTGAAATGAATTCGCCGGTATTTGATAATGAAGAATCAGATAAGAATACTGGAAGAATATTACCAATATATCCAACAACAAGGAACTTAAATGAAAACGCAATAAGAAAAATAATGACTGAAGCACTAAAAATTACAGATAATCAATTAGAAGAAACAATTCCAGAATATATTAGAAAAGATTATAATCTTGAAGATATAAATGAGGCTATGAGACAAATTCATTTTCCACAAGAATTTGATAAATTACAAATCGCAAGAAAAAGGTTTGTATTTGAAGAATTACTTGCACTTCAACTTGCTCTTTTATCTTTAAAGAATGAATATAAAAATGAAATATCAGGAATTTGTTTTAGCAAAAATGTACATATGTCAGATGTAATTAATACTTTGCCATTCCGTTTGACAAATGCTCAATTAAGAGTTTTAGAAGAGATTGATAATGACATGGAATCTGCAAAACCTATGAATAGATTATTACAAGGTGACGTTGGATCCGGAAAAACTGTAGTTGCTATGATAGCAGCATATAAAGCTGTTAAATGTGGATATCAAGCCGCAATTATGGCACCAACAACAATCTTAGCAGAACAGCATATGATTAATTTTAAGAAAACTTTAGACAGCTTTGGTATAAAATGTGAATTATTAGTAAGTAGTATTACCAAAAAGAAGAAAGAAGAAATACTTAGCAGATTAAAAGATGGAGACATTGATATATTAATTGGAACACATGCTTTGTTACAAGAAAATGTTGAGTTTAAAAATTTAGGATTTGTTGTTACAGATGAACAACATCGTTTTGGTGTAAAACAAAGAAGTATTATTGCAGGAAAAGGGAAAAATCCAGATGTATTAGTTATGACAGCTACACCAATTCCAAGAACATTGGCATTAATTCTTTATGGAGATTTGGATATTTCAATAATTGATGAACTTCCTCCCAATAGAAAGAAAATTGAAACATTTGCAGTAAGAGAAGGAATGACAAGTAGAATTCATGCATTTGTAAAGAAAAATATTGAAGAAGGAAGACAAGCTTACATAGTATGTCCATTAGTAGAAGAAAATGAAGAGATGGATTTAAGGGCTGTAGAAACATTATATGAAAAATATAAGACAGAAGTTTTTCCGGATTTTAATGTAAAAATGCTACATGGAAAAATGAAGGCAAAAGAAAAAGATGAGATTATGCAAGAATTTAAATCAGGAAAAATAAATGTGCTGATTTCAACAACTGTAATTGAGGTTGGAGTTGACGTACCAAATGCAAATATTATGATTATTGAAAATGCTGAAAGATTTGGATTAGCACAATTACACCAATTGAGAGGTAGAGTTGGAAGAGGTGAATATCAATCATTTTGTATTTTGAAATATAGAGGAAATTCAGATGTTATAAGACAAAGAATGAAGACAATGACAGAGACAGATGATGGATTTAAAATTGCTGAGAAGGATTTGGAACTACGTGGAACAGGAGAATTTTTTGGAACAAGACAACATGGACTTCCAGAATTCAAAGTGGCAAATCTTTTTGAAGATATACCAATCTTAAAACAAGTACAGGCACTTGCAGTCCGTATTGAACAAGAAGATGCAAAGTTAGAGTTAGAAAAAAACAAAGAACTAAAAGTGTTAGTAAATAAATTAATGACAGATAGAATTGATATTTAAAATTGTAATAAAAGAAGCAGATAGGCTTTTGCTAATTTGCTTCTTTTATATTATTTTGAGGCAATATTAGGTATAAATTATCTTGCTATAATTGACAAACATTAGATAGATACGTATAATAAACAGGGGATTTATTACCAAAAATGTAATAATAGGAGGAATAAAATGGCTGAATTAAGATATATACCAAATTTTCCAAAAGAAGGGATTACATTTATTGATATTACACCAAAGTTATCTGATAAAGACGATTTAAATAAAATTATTGATGAAATGTGTAAAAATGTTCCAGAAAACGTTGATTATATTATTGCACCAGAAGCTAGGGGATATATCTTTGGTACTCCAATGGCGGCAAAATTAGGAGTTGGATTTATTCCAATTAGAAAAAGAGGAAAACTACCAGATGATTTAGTTTATATGGCAGAATATGAAAAAGAATATGGAGTAGATGTGCTATGCCTTCCAAAGAATGAAGGATATGAAGGAAAAAATTTCTATATAGTGGATGATGTATTAGCAACAGGTGGTACATTGCGTGCTTGTAAAGAACTAATTAAACAATGCAAAGGAAATTATATTGGTGCTGGAATGTACATTAAAATTAAAGGATTATCGGATGAGGAAGTTAGTTATCTTATAGAAGTTGAAGAATAGGAGTAGATAGAATGGTTGGTATTATAGCTGCTATGTCTGAAGAGATGGAAGCGATTAAACAATACATGGAAAATATTAAAGTTGAAAAAGAATTTGAAAATGAATTCTTTGTTGGCAAAATAGGTAAAACAGAATGTGTTTTAACTACTTGTGGTATTGGAAAAGTGAATGCAGCAAGAAGTACACAATTACTTATTTGCAGATATAATCCAGAATGCATTATTAATGTCGGAGTCGCTGGAGGAATTGATAATAATATTAAAATTGGAGATATTGTTATAGGTGAAAGATTTGTACAATATGATTTTGATTTAACTGCGTTTGGAAGAGAGCTTGGAGAACTACCAGGAGATATTGGCAAATACATTTATAGTGATTCTAAATTATTAGAAAAAGCAGAAAATATTTTAATTAATAATAGTGAACAAAAGGCTATTGTTGGAACAATTGCTTCAGGAGATAAATTTGTTACTGAAACAGAAAAATCGAAAGAGATTTATAAATCTTTTGATTCGTCCTGTGTCGATATGGAAGGAGCAGCAATTGCTCAAGTATGTTTTATTGATAAAGTTCCATTTATCGCTATTAGAAGTATCTCTGATTCAGTTAATGATATGAATAAAATAGATTATGAAAAATTTATGCCAGAAGCAGCTAGAAAAGCATCAGACTTTGTAAAAGAATTTTTAAGCTAGAAAGGAAAAAACAAATTGCAAGACAGAAAACAATATATTAGAAACTTTTGTATTATTGCTCATATAGATCATGGAAAATCAACACTAGCTGATAGATTAATTGAAATGACAGGAGTTCTCTCAAAAAGAGAAATGGAGTCACAAGTTTTAGATAATATGGACATTGAAAGAGAACGTGGAATTACAATTAAATCTCAAGCTGTTAGAATGAGTTATAAGGCAAAAGACGGAATTGAATATGAATTTAATTTAATAGATACACCAGGTCATGTGGACTTTAATTATGAAGTGTCAAGAAGTTTAGCAGCTTGTGACGGAGCAATATTAGTTGTAGATGCAAGCCAAGGAGTTGAAGCACAGACACTTGCAAATGTCTATTTAGCATTAGATAACAATCTTGAAATATTACCAGTAATTAATAAAATTGATTTACCAAATGCAAGACCAGATGAAGTAAAAAAAGAGATAGAAGATATAATTGGAATACCTGCAATGGATGCACCATGTATATCTGCTAAAACTGGATTAAATGTTGAAGAGGTTTTAGAAAGAATAGTTTCAGATATTCCTGCTCCAAAAGGAGATGATGAAGAGCCTCTACAAGCACTTATATTTGATTCAAAATATGACAATTATCAGGGCGCAATTGCTTATGTAAGAATAAAAAATGGCACAGTTAAAGTTGGGGATGAAATTAAACTAATGTCTTCAGGAAAGCATTTTACTGTAACAGAAGTTGGGTATTTTGAACCAGGTACATATGTGCCAACAGATAAATTAGAAGCAGGGGATGTAGGGTTTATAGCAGCAAGTATAAAAAACTTGTCTGATGTACGAGTTGGTGATACAATTACATTAGAAAATAGCCCGGCAGCTGAAGCCCTTCCAGGATATAAAAAAGTAAATCCAATGGTATATTGTGGTTTATATCCAATGGACGGAAGCGATTACGAAAACTTAAAAATAGCATTGGAAAAATTGAAATTAAATGATGCAGCCTTAGAATTTGAAGCAGAGACATCTGCAGCATTAGGATTTGGCTTTAGATGTGGATTTCTTGGATTATTGCACTTAGAAATAATTCAAGAAAGACTAGATAGAGAATTTGATTTAAGTCTTATTACAACTTCACCATCTGTAATTTATAAGGTATATAAAACAGATGGAGATGTTTTGGAAATATATAATCCATCAGATTTACCTGGGACAGCAGAAATATCCAAAATTGAAGAACCTTTTGTACAAGCTGAAATAATGACGCCAAAAGAGTTTGTTGGTAATATTATGGAGATATGTCAAAATAGACGAGGTGTTTTTATAGACATGAAGTATTTAGATGAAAACAGAGTAATGCTAATCTATGATTTGCCATTAAATGAAATAATATATGACTTTTTTGACAAACTAAAATCAAAAACAAAAGGATACGCTTCTTTTGATTATGAAATGAAAGATTATAGACCATCAAAATTAGTAAAACTTGATATTTTGGTAAATGGTGAGAATGTTGATGCACTATCATTCATTGTTCATGAAAGCAACAGTTATGAAAGAGGAAAGAAAATGGTGGAAAAGCTAAAACAGGTAATTCCGAGACAATTATTTGTTATTCCTCTTCAGGCAGCAATTGGAGGAAAGATCATAGCAAGAGAGACAATATCTGCGATGAGAAAAGATGTACTTGCTAAGTGTTATGGTGGAGATGTAACAAGAAAGAAAAAATTATTAGAAAAACAAAAACGTGGTAAAAAGAAAATGAGAGAAATAGGAAATGTAGAAATACCACAAGAAGCATTTTTAAGTGTTCTTAAATTAGATGATGAATAAATAAAAACGGAGGAAAAGGAAATGAAAGTTGAAGTAAAAGAAATTAAAAAAAGTAATGATCAAGGATCAGACGAGAAAGGAATAGCTAGTGTTTTACTTAATGATAGCGTTCTAATTAAAGGTATTAAGATAATGTCTGATGAAAAAGGACTATATTTAGCAATGCCTTACAGAGTAGTAGGAGGAAGAGCAACATTAGATGTAATCCATCCAACAGAGTTAGAAGCAAAAGACCAAATTTTGTATGCTGTACTAAGTGCATATACAGGTAAGGACTATATAAAAGGAGAAGTGGAACCATTTATGGTTACAAGAGTTAGTCTTGATAAAATGGCTGGTGACAAGTATAAAGCAGTTGGAACTGTAGTACTTAATAATTCTATTTCAATGCACTATGTATATTTGATTGAAGAAACAAAAGATGGTAAAAGAAGTTATGATGTTATTCTACCAACTATATTAGTTAATGAAAAACCTGAAGAAGTTGTATTTATTGAAGATGATCTTCTTAAAGAAGAAATTTGTAGAAAAATGCTTCAAAAGTATGTAGAATAATTTAGAGATAATTTTAATGGAGTAGTTTGTTATGAATGAATTTTGGGAAAATCTTTTTAGGAATAGATTAATTGCAAGTATAATAGTTGTTGCTTGTAGTGTTATCTTATATAATATTTTTTCCAGCATTATTTTAAAAACTAGAAAAAATAAAAAGCTAAAAGAAAAAATAGATAATAGACACAAAACTTATCTTAGACTTTTTAGTAATTTATTAAAATATGCATTTATTATTATAACTGTAGTTATTTTATTACAAGTAAATGGTGTTAATGTTAGTTCAATGCTTGCAGGTATTGGAATTGTTAGTGCTGTAATTGGACTTGCACTCCAAGATGCTTTAAAAGATATTGTTATGGGTGCAAATATTGTAACTGATAATTTCTTTTCTGTTGGCGATGTTGTTAGATACAATGGAGTTGAAGGTAAAGTTGTTGGGTTTGGATTAAAAACAACAAAGATAGAAAATCTTGTTAATCAAAATATTGTTACTATTTCAAATAGAAACATTACTGAAATAGAAAAAGTATCTGATTTAATATATGTTGATATTCCAATTCCTTATGAACTAGAACCTGAAAGTGTTGAAAAAGTAATAGAAGGAATTGTGGATAAGGTTAAACAAGATGAAAATGTAAAAGAATGTAGATATATTGGAATTGGCGATTTTAAAGATTCAAGTATTATCTATAAACTAGAAGTTAAATGTATTACAGAGTCTAAGTTACAAGTAAGAAGAAATTGTTTAAGATGCATAAAAGTTGTGTTAGATAGAAATAAAATTAGTATTCCATATCAACAAATTGATGTACATACTAAATAACATGTTATTATTATGATTTTATTTATAAATTTTTGTAAGATTTTGAGAGGAAAGCAAAATGAAAGTCTTAATTGGAACAAACAACGAAGCAAAAGTAAAAAAATATGGAATTATATTAGATGAATTAAAAATAGATTATTGCACTCCAAAAGAATTAAATTTAACTGTTGATGTAGACGAAAAAGGAAAAAACAGTGAAGAAAATTCTAAAATAAAAGCAAACGCTTTTTACGAAGCTAGTGGAAAGATGCCTGTACTTGTTGATGATTGCAGTTTGGTAATAGATGGCCTTAAGGATGAAGAACAACCAGGTGTATTTGTAAGAAGAGACAACGGAAAACGTTTATCAGATGAGGAGTGGATTACTAAATATAGTAATATTATAAAAGATTTAGGCGGAAATGCGGATGGTGCTTTTGTTATAGCAATCAGTATTGTAGATGAAAATGGTCAAATACATACACATGTTACAAGACATGATAGATATTTTGTATCTACACCATGTGAAGCTAGAACTCCCGGATATCCAGCTAATTCATTAATCTTTGATAAAGAAACTGGAAAATATTTAGCAGAACAATATGAAGGAAAAAGAGTGTATACAGGTAGTAAATTTGAAAAAATAGATTATGAATTTATTAAATCTGTCTTAAAAAAATAGTTTTATGTTTTTTATTAATTTAGAAAGGAATAAAAATGCAAAAAGAAATACAGGAAGAATACAATGATCAAATAGAGGGAAGAAACGCTGTTTTAGAATACCTTAAGTCTGGTAAAGATATAAATAAAATTTATGTTGCTAAAGGCGAAAGACATGGTTCTATTAATGAGATAATTACAAAAGCAAAGGAAAGAAAAATTGTAGTTGTAGAAGTTGATAAGTTTAAACTTAACAAAATGTCTCAGATTGAAAATTGTCAAGGTGTAATAGCAATAGTTCCACCATTTGATTATTGTAGTGTTGATGATATTCTTGAAGTAGCTAAAGAACGAAATGAAAAAGCTTTCATTATTATATTAGATGGAATTGAAGATCCACACAATTTGGGATCAATTATAAGAACAGCAGAAACTGCAGGAGTTCATGGGGTTATTATTCCTAAAAGAAGAAGTGCTTTAGTAAATAGTACTGTACAAAAAACATCAGCTGGTGCTACAAGTTTTGTAAAGATTGCCAGAGTCAATAATTTAAAAGACACAATAGAATATTTAAAAGAAAATGATGTATGGATTTATGGTACAGACATGAATACCGATAAAATGTACTATGATGAAGATTTGACTGGTAATGTTGCAATAGTTATTGGAAGTGAAGGAAGTGGAATGGAGAGACTTGTTAAAGAAAAATGTGATTTTCTTATTAAAATCCCAATGAAAGGAAAAATTACTTCACTTAATGCTTCTGTATCAGCAGGAATAGTAATGTACGAAGTTGTAAAACAAAGAATAAAATAATTAAAAATGTAAAAGATATGTTATATAATAATGTATCTTTTTTTTTATTTATTAATTTATATGTTTATTTCGACAAAATTCGCTATAAATCAATTGACATTAGCCAATATATATGATATTATTAATAAGTACCACGGAAAAAAATAAAATTTAATACACGTAAATTAGTAAAGTTTTACTATCTTTTTGAATAAAAAAACAACGAAAATTACTAGTTTATTATTTTGCTCAAAAATTTTTAAAAAAATATTTATAATTTTTGAAAAAAAGTATTGACTTTGTTTTATAACCGTAGTAAAATAGAAATCGTTCTACGAAAAAAAAAGAACGAAAAGCACATTGAAAAGTAAATAACAAACCTTTGAAGAAACCAAAAGCGGTAGTTTTATTCGTACT
>JAEEGL011178643.1_pt1 | contig 13259 bp, 11 predicted proteins | sample 9134231 | NCBI WGS metagenome assembly JAEEGL01 (sample SAMN16246548, study PRJNA631951) | gut metagenome | biome: gut microbiome; feature: rumen; material: fiber-attached | host: Bos | place: Iran: Karaj | collected 2018-10 | reverse complement strand
AGCTGAATACAAAAAAAGAGAGAGGCTCAATTCGAGTCTCTCTCTCTTCTTTACTTTTCTCCATTTTGGGCAGCGGCAACAACCTGTGCATTCTTCTTACGCTCACGGCGTTTGACTGACGCAGGTGCCTTTTTCTCTGCCTGAGATTTCTCAACAGGTTCAACCGGTGCAGCCTTTGGTTTGGCAGCATTGCGCGAGCGTTTAGCCTTTTTCTTCGGCTCTGCTTGCGTCTCGCTTGCAGCCGCCGCAGTCTCTTGCGGCACAGGCTTCTGAATAGGTTGTATAGGCGTTTCCTCCTTCGGAGTCTCTTTCTTAGCAGCTTTCTTACGACGCGATTTCTTCTTCGGCTCTGCTGCATTAAGGGTCTCCTGCTGAGTAGGTTCTGCTTGTTTAACCTGTTCTGCCTTCTTCGGCTCCTCTACCTTTTTCGGCGCAACTTTCTTTGGCTCCGATTTCGGCTGTTGTTTAGGCTCAGCCTTCTTGGATTCCTGCTTCGGTTGTTCCGCCTTAGGTTGTTCTTCCTTTTGTTCCTGCTTAGGCATCTCTTTCTCCATCTTGGGTTCAGATTGCGGGTGTGTCACCACATTGCCTTTCTCGTCATAGAAACGCATCTCCAGCATTCCGAGTGCTTGGTTCTCAACAACGCGCACACCGAAACGGCGACGCCACTGAGCCTTCAGCGACATGAACCAACCACGGCTGACATAGGCATAAACATAGGGGTGCAAATGCAACTGCAGACCACGACCGTAGTTCTCATACATATGTTCGCATTCCTCTGCCAACTGATCGGTAAACAGGATGGACGGTTGAATCTTACCCTTACCCATACAGGTCGGACAAGTTTCCATCACTTCTACCTCCACAGCCGGACGAACGCGCTGACGCGTTATTTGCATCAGTCCGAACTTACTGAGCGGCAGCACATTATGCTTGGCGCGGTCACGTTCCATGAGTTTACGCACATAGTCATAAAGTTGCTGCTGGTGGTCCTTGGTATCCATATCGATAAAATCGACAATGATGATACCACCTATATCCCTAAGCCTAAGTTGATGCACCAGTTCATCAGCTGCGAGCATATTGAACTGGAAGGCATTCTCCTCCTGATCCTCATACAGTTTCTTGCTGCCGGAGTTGACATCAATAGAGAACAGTGCTTCGGTTCGGTCGATGATGAGATATCCACCATGCTTGAATCCGACCGTTCTGCCGAGTCCCGTCTTCATTTGACGGGTGATGTCGAAATGGTCAAAGATAGGTTGCGTGCCCTGGTAAAGCTTGACAATCTTTGCACTCTCAGGTGCTATCAACTCCAGATATTGACGCACATCATCATAGATGGCACGGTCGTTAATCTGAATGGAGGTAAAGTCAGGACCCAATACGTCACGGATGATTCCGAGTGTACGTCCCATTTCCTCGCTCACCAGACTGACAGGCTCGCGTTGCTGGAGTGTCTTAATCGTTTCCTCCCACCGCTCTACGAGCAGTCGAAGTTCATTGTCCAACTCAGCCACGCGTTTATCTTCGGCTACAGTACGCACGATGACTCCGAAACCAACAGGTTTGATAGAGAGCATCAGTTGCTTTAGACGCTGGCGTTCCGCCTCGCGTTTAATCTTCTGCGACACCATAACGCCGTCGGCAAAAGGAATGAGCACGATGTTGCGGCCGGCAATAGAAATCTCAGCCGTTAGACGCGGACCTTTGGTATTAATCGGTTCTTTGGAAACCTGAACCAATATAGGGTCGCCCACTTTGAGCACATCGGCTATCTGTCCTTCTTTGCCTACTTCCGGCTGACGAGGTGTTTTCTGAATCAGAGGCACTCGACGGCGGTCGGAAACGGCCTTGGTGACATAGGACTGCAGCGTTCGAAACTGTGAACCTAAATCCAAATAATGGAGAAAAGCTTCTTTCTCGTAACCTACATCCACAAAGACGGCATTCAGCGCTGGCATGACTTTTTTGACCCGGCCGTAGTATATATTACCTACGGCAAAATTGTCTTGGTCGCGGCGTTCACGCGCCACTTCCTGCAATCGGTCATCCTCTGTCAGCGCTATAGCTATCTCTTGCGGCTGTACGTCCACAATCAATTCGCTCTTCATACTTGATAGGGATTTAATGAAATAAAACAAAAGGCTTTGCGGCAGTTTGCCTACACATAGGCAAACCTTAAGCCACAAAGCCACTAGTCTGAAACCGTCAATTACTTATGCTTATGACGATTCTTACGCAGACGTTTTTTACGCTTATGCGTGGACATCTTATGTCTCTTATGCTTCTTTCCGTTTGGCATAATTGATAAAAATTAAAACGTTATTGTATAAAATATTTATTTATTGTCGCAATTAACGAACGTCATCCATAAACTCAGCTGCAGGCTTGAAAGCAGGGATCTTATGCTCAGGAACCTGAATGGATGTATTTCTGCTGATATTACGAGCTACCTTAGCAGCGCGGACTTTGGTAATGAAACTACCGAAGCCACGAAGGTAAACATTCTCACCATTAGCAACGTTCTTTTTTACATTCTCCATCATCGACTCTACGATAATACTGATCGTGGTTTTGTCATAACCGGTCGAGATTGCAATTTCATTAATGAGTTCAGCTTTAGTCATAATTATATGAATATTTTGAGTTATTGGCGAAAAAACGGTGCAAAATTACTATAAATTATTGAAATACAAAAGTTTTTCGTGAAAAAAATTTCAAAAATCGTTATTTTTTTGTAATTTTGCACCCGTAATGGAAAATTTGTATAATCATTTATATCGTTGGTATGCCATCAACCACCGAATTCTGCCTTGGAGAGAGACAGAAGAGGGGTATCGAATATGGTTGAGCGAAGTCATTTTGCAACAAACCCGCGTGCAGCAAGGACTCGATTATTATTTGCGTTTTGTAGCACGTTGGCCACACGTAGAAGACCTGGCTGCTGCTGCCGAAGATGACGTGTTGCGCGAGTGGCAAGGACTCGGTTATTACAGCCGAGCACGCAATCTGCATAAAGCGGCACAAATGATAGTAGAACGCGGATGGACGCCCTTCCCTACTCGTTTTGAAGATATCCGTCAGTTACCGGGCGTCGGAGACTATACCGCAGGTGCAATAGCTTCATTCGCGTACAACCAACCCTACCCGGCTATGGACGGAAATGTTTACCGCGTTGTGGCTCGTCTGTTAGACATAGACGAACCTTTTGACACAACAAACGGGAAGAAACTATTTCATAAACATATAGAGAAAATACTGGATCGAGAGAATCCTCGTCTTTTCAACTCTGCGATAATGGAGTTTGGGGCACTCTATTGCACACCCACATTAGGAGATAATTGTCTGACATGCCCATTACAGGCGCAATGTATCAGTCACGCACACGGCACCGCTGAACTACTACCTGTACGCAAACCGCGGCCGCAACTACGAGACCGTTGGTTGGACTATCATGTTTATCTTTGTCGTCGAGACGGGAAACTATACACCCTATTGCACCAACGTACACAAAAGGATATTTGGCAACACTTGTATGAGTTTGTTCTGGAGGAGCACGACAAGCAACCAAAAGCCATCAACCCGTTACCGTTATCCATCACACATATTCTCTCGCACCAGCGCCTACACGCGCGTTTCTGCGTCCACAAGGTGGATGTTCTTCCACAAATAGAAAACACACTGACAGTGGAATGGACAGACATAGACCACTACGCACTCTCACGACTCACGCTCAAAGCGATAGAGAAATTAGGACTAAGCCGTTAAACGGCTTATTTCTTTTTGATAGTATCAAATCCTGCTCCGAACACACCCGCCACATTGGCTTGACTAACAAACGCATTGGGATCGATTTCATTCACCAGATTCAGAATGAACGATGCCTCTGGCTTACGCGCCAGCACAGAAATCACTTTCACCGGTTTCTGCGAGTACCATCCTGTTCCGTCCAACACCGTAACGCCGCGATTGACAGTGGTATTGATGGCTGTCGCTATCTCTGCGTACTTACTGGAATAGATAAAGATATGTACCGACTGATGGAATCGTGCAATAAACCAGTCAACCGCCGCTGTATAAGATACCGTCATGCAAACACCACACAACACACGCTTAATCTGAATATACATCGGATTTGCTTCATCAGTCAACATGCGTTCCGGGATAGGCAGGAAGAAAGCAGACAGAATAATGGTTATGTCACATAGAAGCATGATATTGCCCATCGATATATCGCGGTAATGATTGACAATCATTGCCACAATATCCGTGCCTCCGGATGAACCGTTACATATAATGACCGCACCCAGACTGAGACCGAAGACAAAACCTCCGATAATAGCGCCCAGCCACGGATCAGCAATAATCGGTTCGGGCAAGATAGGTATAACACGATACCAAAACGTTATTGCCAATACACCGACTACAGTGCGAGCGCAAAAACTCCATCCTACTGTAAAACCGGCTATCAGCAGCAGTATCAGGTTAAAGACAAACGTTGTCAACCAGACCGGAACTGCTCCTCCGTACTCAGGGTATATCGTTGGGAACATGCCACCTGTAACATAATAGATTGCTGAACATATACCTGTCAATCCGCCACCCACAAAGGCATGAGGCAAAAGTACCCAGTTAACCATCAGCGCCATCGGAAAGATGCCGAGAACAATTACTATGTAATCTATAACCGTTCGCAGTTTAGACGACTGTTGCGCAGTATGTGGATTGACAATAGAGCGATAAGATAACATGCTTCTACAAAATACAATATCTTATTAAACACAAATATATTTTACTTGCCGTTAGCCATGGGATCAAAGCCTAGTCCAAAGACTCCGCGCACTTGACTTTGGCTAACGAACGCATTGGGATCTATTGCACGCACAAGACGAAATATTGTTGCCGATTCGTACGAACGTGCTATGGTGGTCACAACCTTCATCGGTTGTTTGTTATAACCACCTTGCGCCTCCAAAAATGTACAACCACGATGTGCCTGCGTAATAATCGCTTCGGCTATCTCATCCGGTTTCTTCGTAAATATCATGAACTGAACGGATTGACGCATTCTATTCATTACCCAGTCAATAGCCATTGAGCACATGAACGTATAGGTCATACCGAACAATATTCTCTCTATTGCGCCTTGCATACCGGAAGCCTGGATAGTAGGCAGGAAGAAGGCCGAAGAAATAACAATCAAATCAGCCACCATCAGCACTCTGCCCATCGGTAGATGGTGATACTTGTTGACTATCATCGCTATGATATCCGTACCTCCGGTAGAACCGTTGTTTAAGAAACATATACCCAAGAAGCATCCAGTAAACACTCCTCCGATCACCACTGCCATGAACGAGTCAGACAACAATGGAACAGGAGCAATAGGCACCACCTTAAGCCATATAGTTAACCACATTGTTCCCCATACCGTTCGTAACGTATTACGCCATCCGACGGTAAACACAGCTAATACCAACAAGAAAATATTGAGCAAAGCGCTACTCAACCAAATCGGTACGTACGCGTTGGTGGAGAAATAAATGATCTCACAAATACCTGTCACGCCACCGCCCACGATAGCGTGAGGGACGAGCAATTGATTGACAGTTAAGGCATAGGGCAAAGTACAAAGCACTATCATTACCAATTCTTTGGCAACGATGAAGGGTAACGTACGTTTGTACTTCTTTATTTGTTCTCTCAGTCTTTGATTCTTCTTCATTATGCAAATTTAGCAATAAGATTACGATCTCCAAAGCCATTGTCAACGCGGCCTACCGGGCACCAGAACTTAGTCTGTGCAACCCAATCGGTCGGATATGCAGCCTGACGGCGGCTATATGGGTGCGACCACTCGTCAGCAACCACTTCGTACTCCGGGTGCGGAGCATTAAGCAGCACATTGTCAGTCTTGTCTGCTTTACCGGACTCTACATCTGCTATCTCCTGACGAATCTGCAGGAGCACATCGCAGAAACGGTCTATCTCCACGAGCGATTCGCTCTCAGTAGGCTCTACCATTAGTGTGCCGTGTACAGGGAACGACAAAGTAGGCGCATGATAGCCATAGTCCATCAAACGTTTAGCGATATCCGCCTCGGTAATACCGATAGCGTGGAACTGACGGCAATCGAGAATCAACTCATGACCGACACGACCGTTCTTACCTGTATAAACGATACCGTAAGCATCTTTCAGTCGTTTCGCCATATAGTTAGCAGACAGAATAGCAGCAGCCGTTGCGTGACGCAAGCCTTCAGTTCCCATCATAGCGATGTATCCCCATGAGATAAGTGCCATGTTGGCATTGCCGAACAGAGCCGAACTAACGCGGTTGGCATCATCGGTCGGCAGGCAATCAGCCATAGCCTCAGTACAACATACAGCACCTGCGCCCGGTCCGCCACCGCCGTGAGGCGAAGCAAACGACTTATGCAGATTCAGGTGGCACACGTCTGCACCGATAAAGGCAGGATTGGTCCAGCCGATCTGCGCATTCATGTTCGCACCGTCCATATAGACATATCCGCCGTTCGAATGGATAGTATTCACCATCTCGCGAATAGCTTGTTCGAATATACCGTGTGTAGACGGATAAGTGATCATACATCCGGCCAGCACATCTTTGTTCTCCTCCGCTTTCTGCTTCCAGTCAGCCAGATCGGTATTTCCCTGCTCATCACAATTGACTACACAAGGTACAAAACCGGCTTGTACACAAGATGCAGGGTTAGTACCGTGAGCAGATGCAGGAATCAGCAACACATTGCGTTGGCTCTGTCCCAGACGACGCAGATACTCACGAATAACCACCAAGCCGGTATATTCGCCTGCTGCTCCCGATGTCGGTTGCAACGTGCAAGCGTCAAAGCCGGTGATAGCGCACAGTTGTTCCTGCAGTTCCTCCATGATAGTCTGATAGCCGAGCACTTGCGATTGCGGTGCCAGCGGATGAACAGCCGTCAAGCCGGACATTGTAACAGGAATCATAGCCGCAGCCGGATTCAGTTTCATAGTACAACTACCCAGCGGAATCATGCTGGTAGCCAGACTGATATCCTTGCGGTCGAGACGTTTGAGATAACGCATCAACTCTGTCTCGGTATGGTAGATCTTGAACACCTCAGCCTGCATATAATCCACTTCACGCACATGGCTCTCATCGATAGCCCACAAGCCCTCAAAAGCATCGTCCGACTCCTCATAGCACGGCATATTGTCACTAATCGAAGCGAACAATTCAATCAGGTCGTTCATATCATCCAGCGAGACCGTCTCATCTACCGACAGACCGACCCATCCTTGTGGATCGTAATAGAGGTTAATACCCATTGCTTCTGCCGCTTCACGCAATTGCTTTTGCCACTCGCCGTCCGCCTTCTCGCCATTCGCCGTTATCTTCAGCGTATCGAAGAACTCTGTATTCTCCTGCTCAAAGCCGTAAGCCTGCAGCATCTCATTCAGATAAGCAGCTTTGCTATGTATTCCTTCTGCTATCTCGCGGATACCTTCTGCACCGTGATAAACGCCGTACATGCCGGCCATCATAGCCGACAGTGCCTCGGCTGTACAAATATTAGAAGTAGCGCGCTCGCGCTTAATATGTTGTTCGCGTGTCTGGAGCGCCAGGCGATAAGCAGGATGTTCGTATTTATCTTTGCTCAGACCGATGATACGACCCGGCATATCGCGTTTAAACTCGTCGCGCGTAGCCATGTATCCGGCCGTCGGACCGCCAAAACCCATCGGCAGACCGAATCGCTGTGCAGTACCGCACATGATATCTGCATCCAGCGGCTTAAGCAAAGCCAGAGCCATCAGATCGGCAACTACCGTTACCTTCAGTCCTGCAGCATGGCAATCCTCAATGAAAGTCTCGTAGTCCTCAATAGCGCCATCGGCGTTCGGCCATTGTACCAACGCACCGAAATACTCCTCATTAGGCTGAAAATCCGCATAACTGCCTGTTACGATTTCGATACCTTGACCTTTTGCGCGCGTATGCAAAACAGATAAGGTATTCGGCCAAACCTTCTCGTCAACAAACACTTTGCACACACCGTTCTTCACTTGCTCGCGACTACGCAGATTGCGCATCATCGTTACCGATTCGGCAGCAGCCGTTGCTTCGTCCAACAATGAACAGTTAGCCAAAGGCAGCCCGGTCAAGTCGCTGATCATGGTCTGGAAAACAAACAATGCTTCCAAACGACCCTGACTCACCTCAGCCTGATACGGCGTATAACTGGTGTACCACACAGGATTTTCCAATATGTTGCGGCGGATAACAGCCGGAGTAATGGTACCGTACCATCCGCGACCTATATAGGAGCGGAATGGTTCGTTTTGGCCTGCCAATGCATCTGCGGCTTCCAGATGTTCCTGCTCGGTGAGCGGTTCTTCCAACTCAATCGGCTCCGGTAACAGGATATTTTCCGGCATAGTTTCACGAACCAAAGCATCGAGCGATTCTACGCCCAATGTTTGCAACATCTGTTTTTCCTCCTCAGGAGTGAGCCCGATATGACGTGACTCAAGGTAGTTGACTTTCATTATTGTAGCAAGTTTGACTGATTTACCAAATTAATGTGCAAAAGTACTAAGTTTTTTTTTAATACGCAAACTTTTTTACAAATTATTGGCAATAAATGCCTTAATTTAATTAAAAATTAAAATAAATTTGCACAATTCACAAAAATGAAGTATTTTTGCCGCAGATTATATAGAATGACTATACCGGGATGAAAAGAAAAGATGTTGTTTTCAGTCCCCTTTGGGAGTTAAATCCCATATGGGATACATTGACAGAAGAGCAAAAACAATGGGCAGCCGAACATGTAGAGGTTGTTCATTATGACAAAAACGCTCTTATTCATGCTGAAGGCGACGAATCCCTATCCATATGGATGCTGCTAACCGGCAAAGTGCGTATCTACAAAGAGGGCATCGGTCAGCGTGCACAAATCATCCGTCTTCTCAAACCTTGCGACCTTTTCGGCTACCGCGCCGCCATTGCCGGCGAACCGTATAACTCGTGCGCCAGCGCGTTCGAGCCGTGTGCTGTCTATCGAATGGATAGCGAGATTTTCACGCGTTTGGTTCGTGAGAACGGACAATTCTGTTACCAAGTGATGTTAACCATGGCTAAGGATTTGGCTATCTCTGAGATTCAAACCGTCAATCTAACGCAAAAACATATCCGCGGCCGCTTGGCTGAATCTATTCTACATCTCCGTTCCAATTATGGTTTGGAGGCCGATGGCAAGACGTTGGCTATGCGTATTCCTCGAGAGGATTTGGCTAACATGAGTAACATGATCACCAGTAACGCTATTCGCACACTCAGCCAGTTCGCCCAAGAGGGACTGATTGAGATTGATGGACGTACCATACGCTTGCTCAACGAGAAAGAACTAGAGCGCATTTCGCGCTTAGGTTAGGTTTCTCTTGCGCCTAGGTTAATCCATCATATTTCCCATATTGCTAGACAATTGTACCATTCGGTCATAGTCCTCCGGACTCAGATCGTAGAAGTAGAAGTTACGCGGATCGATAGGTTGACCGTGGTAATGCACTTCGTAGTGCACGTGCGGACCTGTCGATTTACCGGTATTTCCCACCAGCGCAATCACATCGCCGCGTTTCACTTTCTGTCCCACATGCACCAATCGCTTGCTGCAGTGCGCATAACGCGTCGAGTAATTGAATCCGTGATCCACCTCGACCGTCTCGCCGTAGCCTTGACGCCAACCGGAATATGTGACCGTACCGTTACCGGTAGCAAAGATATCTGTACCGACAGGCGCAGAGAAGTCCATTCCCTGGTGGAAACGGCGCACGTGATATACAGGATCGATACGCCATCCGTAGCCGGAAGCCATATGCTTGAGGTTCTCGTTCAATACCGGTTGAATAGCCGGAATATTCTCCATCCTAACCTCCTGAGTCTTTGCCAACTGTAATATCTCGTCGTATGAGCGCGCCTGGACATACAACTCTTTCTCCAGCACATCCACTTTGCGTTGCAAGTCTGCCACTAACTGCAAATTACTCATTCGCGCCAGCGAATCATAGTAACTGATTTGGCGTGTGGCACCGAGACGCGTACTCTGCGGAATAGGATCGGCTCCGAGTATCGCGCGATATAGGTTATCGTCACGTTGCGACAAATCCGTTATGACAACCTGCATTTGATCCACCTGACGTCCTATCACCTCCAATTGTGATTGCAAATTACGATTCTGTAGTTTCAATGCCGACTCGCGAGGCGACGGGAAGAATATAGAATACATAAAGAAGAAGACGACACCGAGACATATTCCTCCAAACAAATAACGCCCCGAACGACGAAGCCAATAGCGAAAGCCTTGTTCTACGCGTTCAAGTTGTAGTGTTTCAGGGTTGAGTCTGTAGCGACTATTAAAAAATGTAGGTTTCATAGTGGTATTTATTTCGCATTACACCTAATCTATCTGTAGGTCTAGTTTTTCTTTCAATGTGGTCAAGAGCGGGTTACTCTCTACCATCAGTTTGTATTTTTCTTCGGCGGTAAAGGCCATTTGCTCTTCACCGAACTCAGCCAACGTGATTTGAATGGTCAGTTGGTTGTTATGCAGTTCTTTGCGCAGTTGCGCCAATAGTTGCGGCAGCGCTTTGCGCATCTCCTGTTGCTGCCATGGATTAGGCATCTGCACCTCTGCCGTAGTGGCATCGGTGAGAACAGGCATATAGGTTTCTATCAGTTGTACCAGACGCGGTTCCTCAGTATGAGTGCGGCTCAGACCAATCCACGCGTCTCTGAATTGGTCAGCCGAGAAAGGGCGGTTAACCTCCTCTTGCGGCTGAGCGTTACTCGTTGGAGTCGATTGATTTATATCGGGCTGCTTGGGTTTAGGACCGAGTCCCAAACCTACGCCCGGCATCTTAGGTATCGACGGCATCGCTTTCGGTGCAGCCATAGGCTGAGCGGTGGCGGCAGACGGCTGTTGGCTGACTGCTGCCGGCTTCGAAGCGTTCTGAACGCCCAGAGTACTCGGAGCGTTCGATGTACTCGGTGCTTTCTGCACTGGCTGAGCACTGACGGCAGAAGGTTGTTGGGTGACGTTTGAAGGCTGACTGCTGACAACAGTCTGCTGCACACCCAGTTGGCACAACTTGACGAGTGCCAACTCGACCGTCAGACGTTTGTTGCGCGCCGTACGGTAGTTGATATCGCATGTATTAAGCAGGTCGAGCGCAGCAAACAGCCACATCGGCGCACACTTCTGTGCTTGCACACCGTAACGCTGACGAATAGCGTCTGCCGTTTCCAACAACGGTAAGGTCTGCGGATCTTTGCTCACTAGCACATCGCGTAGGTGTTGGGCAAAGCCGGTAACAAAATGGCCGGCATCAAAGCCCTTGCACAACACTTCGTTCAAGAGCAACAACGCGCCGGCTACATCGTGCTGCAACGCCAGATCCACCAAGCGGAAATAATAGTCCGTATCCAGTACATTGAGCACCTCGATGGTGCGCTCGTAACTAATCTCTGTTCCGCAGAAGGCCACCAGTTGGTCAAAGATGGACAGCGCGTCACGCATACCGCCATCGGCCTTTTGTGCGACCACGTTCAGCGCCTCTTCGCTCACCGTGATTCCTTCTTTCTGCGCCACCGACTGCAGGTGAGCAATCGTGTCTTGGATTGTTATACGGTTGAAATCATAGACCTGGCAACGGCTCAGTATCGTCGGCAACACCTTGTGCTTCTCTGTTGTAGCCAGGATGAAGATAGCATGTGCGGGCGGTTCCTCCAGTGTCTTGAGCAACGCATTGAATGCACCGGCAGATAGCATATGAACCTCGTCGATAATATAGACCGAATATTTACCGATTTGCGGCGGGATACGCACCTGGTCAATCAGCGAACGTATGTCGTCCACACCATTGTTGCTGGCTGCATCCAGCTCGTGAATATTGAACGAACGTTGCTCGTTGAACGCCTTGCAACTCTCGCACTCGTTGCAAGCATCGAATCCGTTCTGCGGATTCAGGCAGTTGATTGTCTTGGCGAAGATACGGGCACAAGTAGTCTTGCCCACTCCGCGCGGACCGCAAAACAAGTACGCGTGCGCCAATCGGTCTTGACGGATAGCGTTCTGCAGCGTTTGTGTCAGCGTTTGTTGACCGACCACCGACTCAAACGTCTGCGGTCTGTACTTACGCGCCGAAACAATGTAGTTTTCCATATGCTATGCTATAAATATATTTCTCTTTTTCTATGCTTTCCACTTTGAGAGCGGAGGATTGCTTGTGGTCATTCGAATCGAACATGGTCTTTCTACTTTCATCCAATAGCCCTTGTAGTTGTTCAAACGACAATATTCCTGTGCCTTGCACCTTGACGATTGCCTCTTTCCGAGTCCATAGCCGCGTGAACATCCGGTCTTTTTGCTCTCCGCTCAGTTCGCTTAGTTCCCTTCTCTCCCCCTCACTCATCACTCGCGCTATCAACTCTTCTTTAGCCGGACGAATGGACTCGACATCTATCCCTATAGGTTGGTCGCTAATCGTTACCGCGATGGCTTCCTTGCAATGACTAAGCGAGAAATACGGTCCATTCTTCAGGTGGGGTTTGCCGTGCTCGTTATACTGCCATTCCTGCATTCTCTCGTCAGCTTCCGATTGCGACAGTTGCATGTTGTCTATCAGCTGGTGTTTGAGCATTTCCCAACTTCTCAAACAGCAGTATTGGCCTGACACATGCTTGTAGCGCAGGGCTTCTTCGCGGCGTTGTGCAGAAACGAGTGGCAGCAATCGTGCCACCTCTTCTGCCGTGCATCGGCTCATATCATCATCTACACATATCTCCAGCATTTTTCCTGTCGCCCTAAAACGGCGACAAAGGTAATACTTTTTTTTGACATATGCAAATATTTGAAAAAAAAGTACACAAAAGCGGCCGCCGTATGGCAGCCGCAAGATTGAAATAACTTCGAGAGCAATACGAAACAATCCTAGACTATACTCGAGGTCTTGTCGAGGTCTTGTCGGGGTTTTATCGGGGTTTTATCAGGGTCTTCCACACCCAACCTCCGCGTAACATCCGCGCAACATCCGCGCGGAACGCTCTCTCTATTTTTTTGCATGTCGCTGTGTCGCTATTGTCGCTATCTCGTAATGATTTCTTTTTCAGAAATTTACAAGTATAAATCATCTCAATAATAGCGACAACAGCGACAGAACGACAACCAATTACTTCATTTCTACGCCTT
>JAEEGL013475887.1_pt1 | contig 13260 bp, 10 predicted proteins | sample 9134231 | NCBI WGS metagenome assembly JAEEGL01 (sample SAMN16246548, study PRJNA631951) | gut metagenome | biome: gut microbiome; feature: rumen; material: fiber-attached | host: Bos | place: Iran: Karaj | collected 2018-10 | reverse complement strand
GGCGTGGGCGCTTCCCGCGTGAGAGACCTCTTCAAGCAGGCCGGGCAGCAGGCCCCGTGCATCGTTTTCATCGATGAGATCGACGCCATCGGCAAGTCGCGCGACACGCGCTTCGGCGGGAACGACGAGCGCGAGCAGACCCTGAACCAGCTGCTCTCCGAGATGGACGGCTTCGATCCCGGCCGCGGCATCATGGTGCTCGGCGCGACGAACCGCCCGGAGATCCTCGACCCCGCGCTGCTCCGTCCCGGACGCTTTGACCGCAGGGTCATCGTCGAAAAGCCCGACCTTAAAGGCCGCGTGGCGATCCTGAACGTCCATTCGAAGGGCGTGAAGCTCGACCCGAGCGTCGACTTCGAGGAGATCGGCCTCGCGACGAGCGGCGCCGTGGGCGCGGACCTCGCCAACATGATGAACGAGGCGGCCATCACCGCGGTCAAGCACGGACGCAACGCGGTCAGCCAGCAGGATCTGTTCGAGGCCGTCGAGGTCGTCCTCGTCGGAAAGGAAAAGAAGGACCGCATCCTGAGCTCCGAAGAGCGCCGCATCGTGTCCTACCACGAGGTGGGCCACGCGCTCATCGCGGCGGCCCAGAAGGACGCGGAGCCGGTGCAGAAGATCACCATCGTCCCGCGCACCATGGGAGCGCTGGGCTACGTCATGCAGGTCCCGGAGGAAGAGAAATACCTCAACACGAAGAAAGAGCTTGAAGCCATGCTGGTGACGACGCTCGGAGGCCGGGCGGCGGAGGAGCTCATCTTCGACACCGTCACGACGGGCGCGGCGAACGATATCGAAAAGGCGACCGAGATCGCGCGGAACATGATCACGCGCTTCGGCATGAGCGAGCGCTTCGGCCTGATGGGCCTTGCGCGCACGCAGGATATGTACCTGACCGGGCGCACGGTGCTCGAGTGCGGCGACGCCACCGCCACCGAGATCGACCACGAGGTCATGGAGCTCCTGAAGCGCTCCTACGAGGAGTCGAAGAAGATCCTCTCCGAGAACCTCGACGCGCTCCATGAGATCTCCGCCTACCTCATCGAGAAGGAGACCATCACCGGCAAGGAATTCATGGAGATCTTCCGCGGCGTGAAGGAAAAGAGGAAGCGCGCGGAGGAAGGACCGGCCGATGCCGAGGCGGAAGGATCCGCGGAGGGCGCGCCCGCGCCCGGCGAGTCCGGAGCCGGCGGGGCAGCATCAGACAATGCTGCGGAGCAGGCGGCGGCAGAAGTACAGGCAGATATGCCGGAAACGGCAGAAGCGATAGACAGGACCGAAGGCGACCTGCCGGAGGACTGAAAAAGGAGCGACTATGAAAAGAAACATTCGAATGATCGGCGCAGCGCTTGCTGCCGCACTTTTGATCTCCCAGCCCGCGCTTGCGGCGGTGGGAAGGGGGGCTTACGGCGGATACAGCGACCCGACGCTTGCGCCCGGAACCATTTCCAGCACCTCCCAGAACGCGGAGTATGTGACCGCGGGCCCGGGCGTCGCGCTTTCCGCGAACCCGAACGCCGGCAATACGGGAACGGCCTCGCCGAATACGGCGGGTACCGCTAATTCCGGAAACGCCGGAGGCAGCCAGGGAAGCTCCCTGGAGAACCCCATCTACATCAACGGCGGAACGGGGGCATCGTCCGGGAATACCGGCTCCGCGGCGCCGACCTCCGATTCGGCCGTCCAGGTCAACGTCAGCGCGAACGTGGAAAAGCCCGAGATCTCCAGCGAGGCTGCCGTGCTCTACGACGCGTCCACGGGGCAGCTCCTCTACGAGAAGAACGGGACGAAGTCCATGTTCCCGGCGTCCACCACGAAGCTCATGACGGCCCTGCTGACCGCGGAGAACCTGAGCCTCGACAAGACCATCACGCTGTCCAGAACGGCGGCGGAGGGCCTCGAGTCCGGCTATTCGAACGCGCAGCTCGTCACCGGCGACAGCATCACCGTCAAGGACGCGCTCTACGCCATGATGCTCAAGTCCGCCTGCGAGGTCGCGAACGGACTGGCCGAGGCGGTCGGCGGCTCCCAGGCGAACTTCGCCTCCCTCATGAACCAGAAGGCCGCGGCCCTCGGATGCAAAAATACGCATTTCGCGAACGCTTCCGGCCTGAACGACGCATCCCATACGAGCTGCGCCTACGATATGGCCCTCATCACGAACGCGGCCCTGAACAACGCCACGGTCGCGGCGGTCACGAAGACCGTCAGCTACACGCTGCCCGCATCGAAGGAGCGCGGAAAGCTCACCGTGACGAACGGCAACAAGATGATCCAGAACGGCAGCTCCGAATACTATCCGGCCGTGATCGGCGGAAAGACCGGCTACACTTCGAAGGCCGGCAACACGCTCGCCACCGCGGCGGATATCAGCGGACACCGCCTGATCGCGGTCGTGCTGAAGTCCAACTCGAAGCACTACAGCGACACCCGCGCCCTCTACGAGTACGGAAAGAAGCTCATCGCTGCAGGAGCGGCCGGAACGGTCCAGAACAATACGGCGGCCGGCACGGCGCAGACCAATACCGCGGCCCAGAATACCGCGCAGGCGAAGGGCAGCTGGGAGGACCAGAAGAACGGCACCTGGAAGTACAGGAAGGCGAACGGCAGCTACGCGGCCAACGAGTGGCTCGATCTTGACGGCAAGAACTATTTCTTCGGCAGCGATTCCCTTATGGTGACCGGCTGGAAGCAGTTCTCGAACGGCAACTGGTACTACTTCGATCCGCAGAACGGCACCATGGTCCGCAGCAAGTGGATCATCGACGGGCAGAAGTCCTATTATGTACAGGAGAACGGCGTCCTTGCCACCAATACGGTGATCAACGGCAAGTACCGTGTCGACGCGAACGGCCTGTATGTCGAACTGGTAGGCTGACCTTCCAACGGAGGACCGATTGAACAGAAGAACGAGCAGGAGGAAGAGCGCGGGAGAGGCGAAGGCGCCGGAAACGCCCGAACTTGAGACCGAAACGCTTTCCCTCGGGGAAGACCCCGGACAAAAAGAATACAGAAGCAGGAAGAAGGCGGATGCTTCCGGGAGCGCGGCTGGCGCTCCCGGGGGGAGCCTTCTCCCCGTTTTTCTGGCGGGAGCCATCCTCCTGGCCGTGGTCATCGGCATCCTGGTCTTTCTGATGAAGGGCCGGAAGGAACCGGAGGTCCCGGAGACGGAGCCGGTCACCGAGGCGGTGACCGAGACCGCGCCGGTCCCGGACCGCGAGCCGGAGGAATGCCGGATCCCGGAGATCAGCATGCTGGTGAACGCCTACTTCAACGCGCGCGCCAACGCGGACACCGCCAGGATGAAAGAACTGTTCGGCCGGCAGAATACCGCGCCGGACGAGGAGCTTGCGGAAAAGCTCCTTTGCCAGAAGACCTGGATCCAGGAATACCGGGATATCCATACCTACCTTTTCCCGGGACTTGAAGGCGATTCCCGCTTTGCGGTCATCACCTATACCATCGATATGCGCCGCACCGACGCGGACGCACCCGGCGTCATGTACGCCTATTTCACGAAGGACGCCGACGGCCAGTACATCTTCACCGAGAACCTGAACAAGGAGCGGCAGGACTACATCCGCGCCGTCCTTGAAAACGAAAAGGCGAAGGCGCTCGTGGACGCGCAGGATGAGGCGCTCAGGAAGGCCCTTTCGGAAAACAGCAACCTCGCGCTGATCTATACCTCGTTCCTGAACGGGGAGATCTACCGCGAGACCGATCTCGATACGGACCGCGAGCAGATCGTGGACTTCAGCAATCCCGAGGATTCCATCCTCGTGGACCGGAGGCCGTAAGCGGAAGCATACGCGCCGCAGGAACGAAAAGATAAAGGAGAACGGCCGGACCCGTCGGTCCGGCCGGAACTATGTAAAGCCATGGATGTGAAAGATTTTGATTATGAGCTCCCGAAGGAGCTGATCCGCCAGGACCCGCTCGAGGACCGCAGCGCGTCGAGGCTCCTTCTGCTCGACAAAAAGACCGGGGAGACCGAGCACCGGCATTTCCGCGAGATCGTGAATTATCTGGAGCCCGGGGACTGCCTCGTCATCAACGACACGAAGGTCATCCCCGCAAGGCTCCTCGGCGTCAAGAAGGACACCGGCGCCCACGTCGAGGTCTTCCTGCTGAACCGCCGCGACGGGGACGTCTGGGAATGCCTCGTAAGGCCCGGGAAAAAGCTCAGGCCCGGGACGGAAGCGGAGTTCGGCGAAGGGCTGCTTAAGGCGAGCATTCTGGAGACCGTGGAGGGAGGGAACCGCCTGGTGCGCTTCTCCTACGACGGCATCTTCGAGGAGGTGCTCGACCGGCTCGGGGAGATGCCGCTCCCGCCGTATATCACGCACAAGCTCAAGGACAAGAACCGCTACCAGACCGTGTACGCCGTGCACGAGGGTTCCGCGGCTGCCCCGACCGCCGGCCTGCACTTCACGAAGGAGCTGCTCGAGGAGATCCGGGCAAAGGGCGTCCGGATCGCCAGGATCACGCTGCACGTCGGCCTCGGGACCTTCCGCCCGGTCAAGGTGGAGACGGTGGAGGCGCACCGCATGCATTCGGAATACTACGTCGTGCCGAAGGAGGCGGCGGACCTCGTGAACGCCGCGAAGCGGGAAGGACACCGCGTGATCGCCGTGGGGACGACTTCGGTCCGCACGCTCGAGAGCGCCGCGGTTCCGGATCCCGCCTTCGCCGGGGGCGGAGAGAAGAAATATCTGCTCGAGCCGGTCTCCGGCGACACGAGCATCTTCATCTACCCGGGCTACGAGTGGAAGCTGGTCGACTGCCTGATCACGAACTTCCACCTGCCGCAGTCCACGCTCATCATGCTGGTATCGGCGCTCGCGGGCCGCGAGAACATTCTGAACGCCTACGCCGAGGCCGTGAAGGAACGCTACGGCTTCTTTTCCTTCGGCGATTCGATGTTCATCCACTGACGCCGAATTTCTGCTTGCCTGCGGCGGTTCAGCGTGCTAAAATGCTTTTTATCCTGTTTTCCGCCCACCCGGCGGTGAAGGGTCCGAAGAGATGGCTGACGTAAGGATCAACAAATATCTTTCCGAGGCGGGCGTCTGCTCCCGCAGGGAGGCCGACCGGCTTCTCGCGGAAGGACGCGTGCTCGTGAACGGGCAGAAGGCCGTCCCCGGGCAGCGCGTCGAAGCGGGCGACACCGTGCTTCTCGACGGCAGGGAGGTCGCCGGGGAGAGGAAGGACGAGCCGGTCCTCCTCAAGTTCTGGAAGCCGCGCGGCGTGGTGTGCAGCACGGTCTCGCAGGACCGGTCGGCGAATATCATCGACTTCATCGGCTATAAGAGCCGCATCGTGCCCATCGGGCGGCTCGACAAGGACTCGGAGGGCCTGATCCTTCTGACCAACCGGTTCTGGCTCGTGGACGCGGTGAACCGGCAGAGGCACGGCCACGAAAAGGAATACGCCGTGAGCTGCAAAAGGCCGGTCACGGACCGCTTCCTTGAGCAGATGGCGGAGGGCGTCGTGATAACGGTACCGGTCTCCGGGCCCTCGGGGAAGCGGTTCGTGACCGAGCGGACGCTTCCGTGCCGCGTCTGGCGCACCGGGCCGCAGAGCTTCGGCATCGTGCTCACGCAGGGGCGGAACCGCCAGATCCGGCGCATGTGCGAGGCGCTCGGGAACCGCGTGGAACGGCTTCTGCGCGTCCGCATCATGAACATCGGGCTCGGCGACCTTGAAGAGGGCGGATACCGCGAGGTAAAAGGCAAAGAGCTTTCGGAGTTCTGCCGCCTTGCCGGAAAGAAGAGCCCGGGCGGCTCTCTGAACTGATTACTGCAATTGGAGGTTTTATGGCACTGATCCTACCTGACAACTACGATCCGAAACTTACCGTCCGGGAGACCCAGGACGCGATCAAATACATCCGCGATACCTTCCAGAAGGAATTCGGAAGGGAGATGAACCTGGAGCGCATTTCCGCGCCGCTTTTCGTCGACCGGGCGACCGGCCTTAACGACGACTTAAACGGCGTGGAGCGCAAGGTCGGCTTCGACGCGCTCGCGCTTCCCGGCGTGGAGCTCGAGGTCGTCCAGTCGCTTGCGAAATGGAAGCGCATGGCGCTCGGGAGCTACGGCTTCCGGCCGGGCGAAGGGCTCTATACGAACATGAACGCCATCCGCCGCGACGAGGAGCTCGACAACCTGCATTCCGTCTATGTGGACCAGTGGGACTGGGAGCGGGTCATCACCGAAGAGCAGCGCAGCCGCGAATACCTCATCGAGACGGTGAAGACCATCTTCCGCGTGATCAAGCACATGCAGCACGAGGTCTGGTACAAGTATCCGCAGGCCGTCTACACGCTGCCGAAGAACATCTTCTTCATCGACGCCGAGGAGCTTCGGGCGAAGTATCCTTCCTTAAGCCCGAAGGAGCGCGAGAACCGCATCTGCCGCGAGCACGGGGCCGTTTTCATCATGGGGATCGGGGACAAGCTCGCGGACGGCGAGCCGCATGACGGCCGCGCGCCCGACTACGACGACTGGGCGCTGAACGGGGATATCCTGTTCTGGTTCGAGCCCCTGAACTGCGCCCTCGAGATCAGCTCGATGGGCATCCGCGTATCGGAGAAGAGCCTGCACGAGCAGCTCGTAAAGGCGGGCACGCTCGAGCGGGAGAAGCTCCCCTACCACAGGGCCATCCTTGAAAAGAAGCTTCCCTATACCATCGGCGGCGGCATCGGCCAGTCCAGGCTCTGCATGCTGCTCCTCGGGCGCGCCCACGTCGGCGAGGTCCAGGCTTCCGTCTGGCCGAAGGGTATGCGGGAGATCTGCGAAAAACACAATATCATCCTGTTCTGAATGGAACCGCAGCATAAAAAAAACGGCCGTCCGAAGGGACGGCCGCCGGTTTTTCGGGGCATTCAGCTGCTGCTCATGAGCTCGCGCATGCAGCCGGCGTAGATCGTCTGGCATTTTTTGCTCCAGTTGTCGCACATGATCTCGGCCTCGTGCTCGTCCGGAACGGAGAGGTCGAGGGAGATGAGGGCGGAGCGGCCCTCGCGCACTTCGCAGTGCACGATGTAGTTCTTCGAACCCGCCTTGTAATAGTCGGAGGTGACGCCGATCTCGGAGCGCAGGCGGAATTTGCCCGCCTTCAGGTATTCGTCGATGTCGGCCAGGGCGGCCGCCGGGATATCGTCCTTGAAGTAGCCGAGGATCTCCCTGCCGTCCGCGGTGATCTCGTAGCGGGTCGAGTTTCCGGACTGGCTGGCCAGGATGAGCTCGGAATCGAGGAGCTCCTTGAGGACGACCTGCATGAGCGTGAAGTAGTTGGTGTATTCCTTCCCGATGAAGAATTCGGAAAGCTGAGAGGTCGTCAGAGGATAATTCACCCTGTCCAGCATATAGAGTGTCATGAGCTTGTATAGGGTTTCGGGTTCCTGTGTCATACCTGCCTCCCTCGGGTCTATGTACTTATGATACCACACAAGCCGCTTTTTTACATCTGATTATTTTCAGAAAAAGGCATTTGTGGTATAATCTATCAATTGTTATGAAGGAAAAGCTGACGCGGCTGGCAAAGGGCATACCAGACAGGCAGGCTCCGGTCATTCATCTGACGCCGGAGCGCTTGGAGTGCTCTGTCGTACGCGGGCAGAAGGCGGCGGTCACGTTCGACGCGGAATCGGAGGACGGTTCCTTCGTCCGGGGCTTCGTGTTCTGCGACGAGCCGGCAGTCCGTCCCGAGCCGCGGAGCTTCAGCGGCAGGAAGACCCGCATCACGGTCACGGTCCGCCCCGGTATGGTCAAAAGCGGGACCGTGCTTTCCGGAAGCCTCACCGTGCTGACCGGGAGCGGCGAATTTGAAGTTCCCTACCTTTTTTCCGTAGAAGAGGCCCTGGAAGAGAGCCTTCACGAGATGGAGCTTCCGACGGAAGAAGCTTCCGAAGAGCAGAAGCCGGAAGAGCCCGCCCCGGAAGAAAAGAACGCGGAAGACGCCGGGATCCCGCAGGATCCCGCAGAGCTTTCCGAACTTGCGGCACAGCTCATCCGCCGGCAGGCGGACGACGACCGGGCGTTCCGCGTCTACGGTGCGGCCATAGAGCAGGGGCTCCCCTTAAACCGCCTCTACGAGTGCTACGCGGCCGCGTTCCCCTACGGATGCAGCCGGCCGATGCAAAAGCAGGTCATCCTCTACTTTTCCTATAACAGGAATCCGGAAAGGAACCTCCGGGACCGGCTCTACGCCAACGTCCTCCGGTTCTATGCGGACGATCCCGTTTTCCAGGACTTCGCGCCCGCGATCCGCGAGCACGCCTATACCTCCGCACTCGAAGGGCGCATCAACCGGGAACTGGCCTTGCTTTACGACCGCATCCTCCTCCCGGATTCGCTGGACCGCCGCATGGCGCAGACGCTTCCGGCCCTGCTCCTTACCTGCGAGCTTACCGTATCCTCGAAGCGCGCCGCTTTCGTGCGGCTCCGCTGCCCGGGGCTCGGGGACAGCCGGGTGTTTTCCCTGAGGGACGGAAAATGCTTCGCGCCGGTCCTCACGGAGGACTGCGTTCTTACGGCGCTTGACAGCGCGCACTGCGCGCTCCCGGACGCTGCGGTCGAAAAGACGAAGCTCCTCGACCGGGGAGACCTTCTTTCGCGCTGCTATGAGCTCTGTCCGGACCATCCGCTGCTCGGTTTCCTGCATGCGGTGAAGCTCTGCCGCGAAGGCATCCGGACGGAGGAAGAGCAGGAACTCGTCATTTCGACGATCCGGAATCCGGCTGTTTCCGGCCCCTTCCGCGAACAGCTGATCCGCAAGGCCTGCGCCTTCGGGGGCGATACGCTCTGGCTCACGAAGCTGCCCTCCGGCATCCGCGAAGCGGAGACCTTCGAGGCGGTCCTCCTTGCCCTTACGAATGCCGGTAAAGCGGCGGAAGCCTACCTGCTGCTGCGCAGCTGCGGCATGGTGACGGAAGACCTGTCCGTCCTTTCCCGGATCGCCGGGGACCTCATCGCTTCGGACCGCATCCCCTATGAGCAGTCCGAACCCGACCGCTTTTTCCTTTCGCTCTGCAGCCTTCTGTTCGGACGGGGGGCGGCGGGAGAGAACGTGCTCGGTTTCCTCGCCGCGAACTACGAGGGACCGACCCTGCGCATGGAACAGCTCCTTTCCTGCCTCAGGGAGGCGGGAATGCCGTTCGGGGACCTGCCCGAGCGCCTGCTGGCCGCAAAGCTCTTCTCCGGCATCCCGGAGGGGCTCGACCCGCTGTTCCTCCTTTACATACGGGAATGCAGCTACAAGGACCTGATCGTGCGCGCCTATTTCACCGTGCGGCTCTCGGACTATTTCCTCCGCGAGAGCGGAGACCTTCCGGCCGACGTATTCGCGGCGCTCTACAGCTACGTGCATACCGCGGGCGATCCTTCGTCGCTCCCGCGCCTCTACCTCATCGCGCTGACGAAGTACGATTCCGAAAAGGAAAAGCTGATGCCGGAGGAGCAGGCGCTCTGCCAGGAGATCACCGATATCCTCATCCGCGAGGGACTCGTCTTTGCCTACATGAAAAAGCTCCGCAGGAAGATCAGCCTGCCCGACGAGATCCTCGACCGCTATTACATCGAATACCACGGCGATACCGGCTCTGCCCCGCGGCTTCTTTGCCGCATCGGACCGGAGGGAGAGCCTTACCGGGAGACGGAGCTCACGAGGATCTTCGAGACCGTCTATACGGCGAAGCTCCTTCTCTTTCTCGGGGACGAGCTTCACTATATCATCTACGACGGGCCGGGCGAAGGACGTCCCGTGCAGGAGGGCGTCCTGAACGTCCGGAAGCTCCACGCCTCCGGGATGGACCGGTATTCCTGCATCAACCGCATGGTGCGGTCCTTGAGCACGGGCGATATCAAGAAGCTTGAGGAGGATATGCTCGACTACGCGCTGCGCGACGAAATGAGAAAGGAACTCTTTACCATAGAGGAGCAGACCGATGTCATTATCGATAGGGATCGACCTGTGCGATGACTATACGACCTTCCGCAAGGATTCCGGGCAGGAGGCAAGCGTCATCCCCACGGTGATCTGCCGGGAGAAGAAAAGTGAAGAATGGCATGCGGGCGACGAAGCGTTCCGGACCGCTCTCGGCGGCAGGGGCGTCCTGACGGACAAGCTGCTCAAGCTCCTCCGGAAGAACGGCACCTCTACGGTCTCCGGGCGGAAGTATACCGCCGTGGAGCTCCTCGGGGAGTTCCTCCGGAAAGTTCTCTCCGACCAGCTCAGCGAGGCGGAGAGGGACGACATCGCGAACGTGGTGATCGCGGTGCACGAGCCGGAAAAGGAGCTCCTTGACCGTATCGGCGAGGCCGCCCTGCTGGCCGGGCTCCCCGCGGGGTGCGTAAGCTTCGTGAGCCACTCCGAAGCGTTCGCGCATTTCGTGCTCATGCAGCAGAAGGACCTCTATTCCAACAGCGCGGCGTGCTTCGACCTCTCCGACGAGACCCTTTCCTACTATGAGCTCAGGGTCATACGCGGCCTCAGCACCAACACGGTCGTCGTGGAAAAGAAAGATATCGAAGAGGCCTTCCACATCGACATCCTGCGCAGCGAATCCGGCAGGAAGCTCGGAGACGGCATCATGTACGAGGCCGCGGTCAGCAATATGGGCCAGAAGATCTTTTCCTCGGTGTTCCTGACCGGAAAGGGATTTCTGAAGCTCGACTGGGCGGAGGAGTTCAAGAACTTCATCTGCCGCAGGCGGCGCGTGCTCGCGGAACAGGGCGTTTTCGCCATCGGCGCCATGAAGGCGGCCAGGGACCTGACGGCGGGAGAGAAGCTTCCCTACCTGCTGTTCTGCGACACGAGGCTCCTTTCCGACATCAGCATGGGGGTCATCACGGGAAGCCGCGAGAGCAGGCTCATCCTGGCCTCCGCCGGGGAGCGCTGGTACGGGCTCCGCGTCCACGCCGAGTTCTTCCCCCTTTCGATGGAAGACCTCGTCATCGACATCGACCCGGTGGACCGCTTCGCGAAGAAAAAGAGCATCCGCACCTCGCTGAAGGACTTTCCAAGGCGGCCGGACCGCTGTACGCGCATCCGCATGGACCTCGAGCTCACCGCGGCGGACTGCCTGAGGGTCACCTACAGCGACATGGGCTTCGGGGAGATCTTCCCGGCCACCGGCGCGAGCATCACGGAGGAGGTGAAGATCTGATGGCAGTGCTTCTGGCAAGACAGCAGGCCGCGCAGCCCTACCGCATCGGGAAGCTGAACCTCCGGGTATGGAACGAGCAGGAGCTGTGCTGGCTCATGGGAAACTACCCGCTCGTCTTCCTCGACACCTTCCCCGAGGACTCGCTGCTCACGTGGCTCGGGACCCAGCTCGGCATGGATTACGTGGCCGAAAAGCTCGCGGCATTCCGGGACGGTTTCGAGAGCCGCGGCAATATGATGCTTTACTTTTTGCAGAACTGCAATTATTATAACCAGCAGGAACTTTCGGATCTCAAAAAGAAACTCCGGGACTACGGGAAGATGAGCCGCGAGGAACTGCTCCACGCGGAGGCGCTGGCGCTCTTCGACGCCGGAAGGCTCTCCGCCGCCTACGACCGCCTGGTCGAGGCCAGGGACGCGCTGGACGAGCACGTCAAGCAGACGGAAGAGCTTTCCCGGAGGGCAGAGCTCTTAAAGCGGAAAGCCGGTTATTACTGCGATATGGCCGCCGTCCGGCTCCGGCTCTTCGACGATAAAAAGGCGCTCGAGCTCCTCCGTTCCTCCGAGCTCTACGCGAAGACCGCGAGGGCAAGGCTCATGCTGGGCCTGATGGAACAGACGGAGGGACTTACGGAAGAGGAGCGGGAGGAAGCTTCCGCAAGGCTTGCGGAGTGCAGGGAGAACGCCCTCGGCTCCGCATCCTACCAGAAGACCGCAGAACTTTTCGAAAAAGACCGGATCCGCATCGAGGAGGGCGCCAGGGAGCAGCTTGCGGCCTGGCAGACCGACTACCGGCGAATGCTTTAAACCAGGAAGGAGTACATACATGAAGGAACTCGGCAAGACCTACGAACCGCAGAAGATGGAAGCCCGCATCTATCAGAACTGGATGGACAAGGGATACTTCCATGCGGACCCCGCCTCGAAGAAACCGGCGTTTTCCATCGCCATGCCGCCCCCAAACGTCACGGGGCAGCTCCATATGGGCCATGCGCTCGACAATACCCTCCAGGACACCCTGGCGCGCTTCAAGCGCATGCAGGGCTATGAGGTGCTCTGGCAGCCCGGCACGGACCACGCGGCCATCGCGACCGAGGTCAAGGTCATCGCGAAGCTGAAGGACCAGGGCATCGACAAGCACGACCTGGGCCGCGAAGGGTTCCTGAAAGAAGCCTGGGCCTGGAAGGAAGAGTACGAGAAGCGCATCATCAGCCAGCTGCACAAGGTCGGCGCTTCGGCCGACTGGGAGCGCACCCGCTTCACCATGGACGAGGGCTGCTCGAAGGCCGTGCAGAAGGTCTTCATCGACCTCTATCACAAGGGCCTGATCTACAAGGGATCCAGGCTCATCAACTGGTGCCCGGTCTGCAAGACCTCTATTTCCGACGCCGAGGTCGAGCATAAGGACCAGGACAGCTTCTTCTGGCACATCCTGTATCCGGTCGCGGACGAGGAGGGACGCTTCCTCGAGATCGCGACGACCCGTCCCGAGACCCTGCTCGGCGATACCGCCGTCGCGGTGAACCCGGAGGATCCCCGCTACAAGGACCTCGTCGGAAAGATGCTGAAGCTCCCGCTGACGGACCGCCTGATCCCGGTCATCGCGGACGAGCACGCCGATATGGAATTCGGGACCGGCTGCGTGAAGATCACGCCGGCACACGACCCCAACGACTACGAGGTCGGAAAGCGCCACGGCCTTGCCGAGATCTGCATGCTGAACGACGACGCCACGGTCTTCGCGCCCGGAACTCCCTGGGACGGCATGGACCGCTACGAGGCCAGGAAGGCCATGGTCGCCGAGCTCGAGCGCCAGGGCCTGATCGTGAAGACCGTGCCCCATACGCACGCCGTCGGCACCCACGACCGCTGCGGCACCACCATCGAGCCCATGATCAAGCCCCAGTGGTTCGTGAAGATGGACAAGTTCCAGCAGGATCTCCGGAACGTCCTCGAGACCGGGGAGCTCCGCTTCGTGCCCGACAACTACAAGAAGATCTACCTGCACTGGGTGGACGGCATCCGCGACTGGTGCATCTCGCGCCAGCTCTGGTGGGGCCACCGGATCCCGGCCTGGTACTGCGACAAGTG
>JAEEGL012861465.1_pt1 | contig 13260 bp, 13 predicted proteins | sample 9134231 | NCBI WGS metagenome assembly JAEEGL01 (sample SAMN16246548, study PRJNA631951) | gut metagenome | biome: gut microbiome; feature: rumen; material: fiber-attached | host: Bos | place: Iran: Karaj | collected 2018-10 | reverse complement strand
TATCCAGGATCTTCTTCTGGATATCGTATACAAGGTCTGTGCAATCCTGCGGGAACAGCTTGACCTGATCTTCGGTTGATTTGTTTGAACCCAGTAAGCCATATTGAGCATTGAAGCCGCTGCCGTCACGTGAAGCATTCATGATGTCATCCATGCCCAGTACGATGCTTGCTCCGGCTTCCTTAAGGATTCTCTTGGTTCTCTTTCTGGTATGAATGTCACAGGTTAGAACCTTATCGGTATGATTGAGGATCTCTCTTGGATTGTTAGCGAGAATGATTTCAACTTCAGCGCCACATTCCTTAATCAGATTCTCATAATAGGCAACATAGTCAACTCCGGTAAACGGATGTCTGTTCTCACCGAACAGATCACAGTATTCCTTAAGAGTGAGTACTCTGTCATACGGGTCAATGCCCTTTTCATCTATCTGGTCTTCAGTGAGAAGCTGGTTACCAACTTCATCACGCGGATAACTGAGCATTAAGACGATCTTCTTGGCGCCTAAGGCTATTCCGCGTAAGCAGATAGCGAATCTGTTACGTGAAAGGATCGGGAAAATGACACCAATGGTCTCTCCACCGAGTTTTTCACGGACATCTTCAGCAATATCGTCAACAGAAACATAGTTTCCCTGGCTTCTGGCAACAACTGACTCCGTAACCGCAATAACATCTCTGTCATGCAGGCTGAAGCCTTCATGTTCGGCAGCTTCAAGTACGCTGTCAACAACTATCTGTCCAATATCATCGCCTTTACGGATGATTGGACAACGTATACCCCGAGATACTGTACCAACTCTTCTTTCCATACTTTTTGACTCCTTTTTTTGTGTAAAAACACAGAAAAAAATATATCATAATCTGATATATTTCTCAAGATGAACACCTATATAAATTATGGTTGCTGATCAAGTTTTTTTAACTTGTCTATGAGTTTATTATAAACTCTTTCTATGAAGTCTTTTTCATTGGAGAATCTGTCCAGCTGGTCAAGCGGGATCCATCTGGCATCCTGATTCAGAAATTCCGTCTGTGCAGAATCAGCCTCAAAAAGGTATGTGACATTCAGATGAAGATGATTGGGAACGTACAGTCCTTTTCTTATATGGGCATTTACAGGAAGTATCTCTATTGAAAAAATGCCGTCGTAAGGAAAACTCATGTTGTAGAGATTGCTTTCTTCATTAATTTCTTTGCGGGCAACGTGCAGAAGATCATGGTCGCCATCAGCATGGCCGCCAAGCCAGGCCCAGGTATTGTATATTGGATGATAAGCCATTAACACTCTGTCATGACTGTGGTTTACTACCCAGCTACTGGCTGTGAAATGTGCTACATTATTACGGTCATACAGGTCATATCCCGTATCCAGCAGTTTCAGCATTGTTTTCTTATCTACCAGTTCCTGTCTGTTAAATGGCTCAAAATGTTCAAGTTCATTTTTTAAATCCATGGTTTTTAACTCCCTTAGCTAAACTATATCATATTTGTTATACTGTTGTTATGCAGAAAACACTTGAATTCACCATCGACAACAACACCGTCTGCCAATCTATTGAACACTTTCTGAATCATAACGGCATTTCCGGTAAGATGAAAACCGCTTTGAAGCAGCATCCTGAAAGAGTTCTTTTAAACGGTGTTCCTTCCAAACTTAATACACTGTTAAATGAAGGTGATGTTCTTACTGTCATGATCAACGAGAAGAAGGATGAAAGTCCCCTGCTTCCATGGAACAGAGAACTTGATTTCGTTTATGAAGATAATGAAATAGTAGTTGTTAACAAACCGGCAGACATGCCTGTTCATCCATCCAGAAGGCATCCTGATACAACACTTGCTAATGCGCTGGTATACAGATACGGAGGAGATCAGGCTTTCCACTGTATTACGCGCCTTGATAAAGATACCAGCGGTCTGGTTCTTGTAGCCAGAAATCGCTACGCTGCAGCACTGCTTTCACAGATGATGAAGGATCATGGCATAGAAAAGGAATACCTGGCAATATGTGAAGGCGAAATACGGGAACCCGGTGAGATAGAAGCACCCATATTCCGCGCCGGTGCATCGGTAAAAAGAAGTGTTGATCATCAGAGAGGAATGTATGCCTTAACCTGCTACAAGCCTTTGAAATATAACAAAGAAAAAGATCTGACACTTCTCAGTATCACAACAAAGACCGGCAGAACTCATCAGATACGAGTTCACATGGCATATATCGGGCATCCTCTTTGTGGCGATTTACTGTACAATTCTTCACCTGAAGTCAGAGGAAGACATGCTCTGCATGCCTGCAGGATCTCACTTATTCACCCGACAGAAAAAAAGCCCATGGTCTTTGAGGCCGGGCTTCCGGAAGACATGATGGAACTGATGAGATAATCAGTTCTTTTCTTTATCATTGCCAAACAGATAGTTTAATAACCTTTCCCTGTCATTAATGAACATGCTGGTTATCTGATAACTGTCTGTATCCTCATATCTGCATTTGTTAACGCCTTCTTCACTGAAGTTAAAGATTTCAGCATCAGGTGTTCCAAGCAGCAGCGTTGAATGTGTGGCAATGAAGAACTGGGAACCGTTTTTGGCCATCTCTGATATATGCAGAAGTAGTGACAGCTGTCTTTGCGGTGACAGAGCAGCTTCAGGTTCGTCAAGGAAATAGAGTCCCTGCCCTGTGTAATTAAGAATGAAGCTGAGAAAACTCTCCCCGTGTGACTGTTCGTGAAGATATTGCGGTTTCCCGTTCGGCCCTCTGCTGTATTCAGCTTCTTTTGTGGCCATGTTATAGAAACTCTCAGCCCTCAAAAAGTAACCGAAAGTAGGTTTTGAACCTGATTTTTGGATGCTTAATGCCTTATAGAGATGTGAATAATCGTCATATGTGCTGAATCGGTAATTAATAGTACCTCCTTCGGGATTAAAGCCGCTGGCAATGGCCATGGCCTCCAGAAGAGTGCTCTTTCCAGTGCCGTTATCGCCAGCAAAAAGAACTATGTTTTTCTCAAAAGTCAGAGTATCAATACTCTTGAGCCCCTCGGTATTTCTGACATAGGGTTCAATCTCTTCATTTGACCAGTCAATTGACAGTTTTTTTATGTACACGTTAATCCCTTCCAGGTTTCTGTATGGCTAGCAGACAGATAATGAACTTACATCGTTAATTATATCTCTTTTACGCTCCTGTTCAAAAGCATATATACAGCCGTCAGCATGAATCCCGCACTGCAGAATATCAGCAACGGCAGTATACCGCCTTTCTGCAGGATCACTCCGGCAAGAACTGAAGCAACAGGAACAAGTCCCTGAGATAGTACATTTATCAGTCCCATGACCTTGCTGAGCATTCCCGTATCAATGACTTTCAGAATGGCTGTACTGATTGGAATGTTGATCATAGGGAGCAAAGCACCGATGGCAATACTGAAACCGCACAGAACAATAAGGAAAGCGTTAATTGAGTAGTGATTGCTTACCAGTAGCCTGTAGCCCAGAGAAACAACAACCATTACAATTCCCAGCATTAACAGCCTGTTTGCAACCTTAGAGCCAACCTTCCCTTCATCCCGCTTAGTACTCATTACAGCAGCACTGATCAATGAAAAGACCGCAATGAGAACACTGAATATGGAAGACCACATTTCAGGTGAAATAATACTGTCAAACAGATATGTTGAAACACTTGTTAAGTCGGTCTTTATAAAATAAGGCATGAAGTTTCCAGTTACCGGAGTAAAGAAGAAGTTTATAAACAGTATGGCGCTCATGAAAGCGAGAATTGCTTTCTGACCTTTTATATATATCAGTCCGTCTTTCATGTCAGAAAAAACCGTCTTAAGCGTCATAACATTTTCAGGAGCTTTGTAATCATACTTCACAAACATCTCCGAAATACCTGAAGCAATATACGCTAACCCAACCGCAACAAACAGAACGTGTATTGGCATGATGGCATACAAAACCCCTGCTAGAACTACGCCGAAAATACTGTTAAATGAACTTTTGATTGTCACATATGAATTAGCCTGCTGAAACTGTTCAGGTTCTATGATTTCCGGCAGAAGAGCTGCAGACGCCGGCGAAAAGAATCCGCTGACCATGTTACTCAATATACCCAATGTGAACAGGATAACTATGTGGCTCTGTCTGTCATTAAGTAAAAGCATCAGAACTGTTGCCAGAATGATCATACCGCCCTTTAGCCAGTCACAGATGACCATGATTTTTGCTTTGTTGAAACGGTCACCGAAAACTCCGCCCACAGGTGTCATCAGCAACAGGGCACCGCTGCCCAGCGCCAGAAACAGCCCCTGAAGAAAAGCATTGTTTTCAGTAATTTCGAGAATATAGAAACTAACTGCAAAGTTATACAAAACAGAGCCAATTTCAGATACAAAAGATCCTAAAAAGACTAGTCTGAAGTTTTTTACTGAAAAGACGTTATTAGTTTTGGTCATTTTCCTTTACCTCTTTCCACATTGATTCGAGTTCATCGTTATGCAGATAACTCATGAATGTTTCAGCGCTCTCCATGGCAGTTGTGCCGAAAGAATCAAAGAGATTGTAGTTCTTGGGAACTACCACAAAATGGGCATATTTAACCGTGAAATCAGGCGCATTATCAAACTGCCGTACATATTCAAAAGCCTGCTTCAGGTATTCCCTGGCTTTTTCTCTTTCGCCATTATTGATTTCAGCATCTGCCAGATGGATCAGATTATATGCATTTATCTTGGAAATAATGCTCGTTTCGTCTGTCTGGCTTAAGCCAAGAAGTAATCCTCTTCCCCACAGAAGGATTTCCTTTTGTTTGGCAAACTCTCCTCTGGCTCTATAAATTGAGGCGTAACCGTGAACGGCATTGATGATGTCATTCATTCCGTGTACGAACGATTCAGCAATATATGGTTCGGATTCATCGTGACGGCCAAGATAAAAAGCAAGAGACGCTCCGATAGTGGCGTTGAATGCTCCTCCCGTATTATGTTTTTTCATAAGTTCCAGGCCCTTCTCGCTCTCTCCCATTAAGAGATATGCTTCTCCTATTGTGCCGTAAATAGAGAATTCACTGATGTCCGGATTGCGGTTCTGAGATATCAGCATCAGACTCTGTTCCAGCAGTTCAATAGTCCTTAGTAGCTGACTTTTGGAATGACTCATTGCACCAAACACAAGATTGACTTCCGCGCACAGAAGAACAATTTCAAAGGTATAAGGGTATTTCTTTAAAGCTTTCTCCGCTTCACTGATGGCCTCCGGATTGGCGGCCTTGAGCAATTCAATTATCCTTTCTACAACCGAATCAATTCTGTTGTCTCTAAGCTTATAGCCAAGAAGAACATCAACTGATACGTCAAAGAAATCAGCCATTTCAACAATAATGTCAAGTTCAGGTACTGAAAGACCTGATTCCCACTTATAAACAGCTCCGGTAGAAACACCCAGTACCTCTCCAAGCTGTTCCTGGGTAAGTTTTCTCTGTTTCCGGAATAAACGGATGTTTTCTGAAAGATTAATGTTCATGCTTACTTCCTCCCGTTTTCAAGGTCTTCTATTAACTCAACGGCCAGTTTTTCCATTTCATCTGCGTGTGTGTGATGAATGTAATGCTTTGCTCCTTCCATAACAGCAATCTTCTGTATTTCCGGGTTAGATATCAGATCTTCATGCGCTTCTTGCCATGTATACCCGCACATGCTCTTAAACATCTCTTCTTCTTTTTCTTCACTGACTGCAATCATGTTCACCACATATAGGTTTTCATCGTATTTGGTATTAAGATAAGGTTCCATATTCTTTGTGAAGAATTTGTCTTCTTCTTCTATGGTTCTGTTCAGAATATTATTCTGCATGATGGTAACATACATATCCAGGTGTTTACCGGATAAAACGCTCTCCTGAGCAATTTTCTTTTTCAAATAATTATTGAATGGGATTCGGCCGTAATTCAGTATCAGGTATTTCTCCAGGCCTATTATCAGATTGATGATTCCTTTTGGTGTCTTCAAATAGTACTGATGCCAGACTGAAGCATCATCGTTAAACAGTGCGCAGACTGAATCCGGATGTTTCTTGGCGTAGTGATAAGTCATGATTCCGGAATAAGAATGCGGCATAAGTATTATGTTGTTTTCTATCCGAAAATGCTGAAGCGTCTCACGGATTTCCGCCTCATAGTTATAAAGGTTTCTTGGCGCATCTGTGACAGGGGCAAATCCATATCCCGGAAGTTCAAGTATAATAACTCTGGCATGTTGGCAGAGTTTTTCAGCAAGTGGTAAAAAGTCTGCATACGGGCTTGCAGTACCCCAGCCGGAAAGCATGACGAAGGTATACTTGCCATCCCCCATTGATACGGCGTGTACTGTCGAACCGTTGCTGATTTTTATGCGTTCTCCCGGTATTTCAAGTGCAGTCAGAGCTGCTGCTGCCTTTTTTCTATTGATAAATGCTACAACAGCAAGTATTGCGACTATGACAGCTATTCCAATAAACCATTTCATATTTCACAATTCCCTTCCCAGTTTTCTACGATTTAATTGTAATCTAAAATCTGATTCAAGAGAAGATACTACTAATACTAAATGGAGATATTTATTTCTACTGTTAGTATGTTTTTTGGCAAACACACAAAAAAACAGACATCTAAATGCCTGTCGATTTGTTTTATTATTGCTGTTGTCCTTTATATTCCATGCACATCATGGTAATGTCATCGAACTGCTCGGCCTTATTGACAAATTCATCCAAAGAACTGCGCAGCCCTTTCAGGATCTCATATGGTGCTTTCTCCTGATTATCTAAAAGGCACTTCATCATGCGCTGCTCGCCATACAGATTTCTCTCTGAATCAGCTGCTTCAACGACTCCGTCGGTGTATACGAATATCTTTGAGCCAGGCTTAAGGTCTATGACATAATCCCGGTACTTCGCCTTATCAAGCCCACCTATGATGAAGCCATGCTTGTCCTTATATTCTTTAAAGTCAGTATCAGGATCTTTTATGACCTGATTCCTTATCCATATTGGACGCTCCTTCTACCATTCTGATTATGCGTATTATAACACACAATCATTGAGGAATGTTAAGATGTCATTCTCCAAGCAGCGACATAAAGATAGGTTTGTCTGACGGCGACGATAATAGTACAATTATATCAACTGGGGTGAAATGAAAATGTTAACCATAAAAGGAACTTGGAAAGGATGATTCACTATGAAGAAAAAACCAATAAGAAAAAGAATACGCTACTGGCTTGACTTCCGGATGGCCAAGGGAACGGCCAGCATGGTTAAGCTTTTATTGACGATGGTGCTTACCTCAGTTGCATTCGTAACCGTGCTGGTGCTGGTATTCAAACTGCATAAAGAAGGCAAGTCAGCAATTGCCGTGCTATGGGACAACCTGAGATCGGCAATGTCTTCTTCCTTCCCGTCTTCTGATTCTGGATCATTACTGTACATTGCTCTGTATACATTGCTTGGACTGACCGGCATGGTCTTCACAGGCATGCTCATAGGCATATTCTCTTCTTCAATGCGCGGCAAAATAATCGCCCTTCAGCAGGAAAACCCGGAGATCATTGAAGAAGGACATACCGTAATACTGGGCTTCAGACCAGGAGAATATGCCCTTCTTAAGGAAATGATTGCCAATTCTGAAGATGAGAAACGGACTATCGTCGTCGTTGAAAACATGGAACGTCAGGAGATCGAACAAGCCATCAGCAGAAACATCAACGTTCCCAAGAACATCCGGCTGATCTCCATCAAGGCTGATACCACCAATCCCGCAGCTCTGAAGTGCTGTGCGATTCGCGACTGTTCAGCTGTTATTGTCAACACCAGAGAAAAAGGCCGTACCATCAAGACATTGCTGGCCTTGGAAATCCTGCTCGCAAACGACTCCGAGCGGCCACGCATCGTAGCATCGGTCGACTCCCATACCCAGGTCTTCTCAAAAGACATGCTGAAAGATAACGGAATAACAATGCTTTATTCAGGTGATGTCGTTGCCAGACTCATTGCCCGTTCCACAACGCAGCCTGGAATATATGAAGCACTGCTAGACATAATTGACTTTGCAAATTACGAGTTCTACTTTGAAAATGCAGACATTGTTCAGGGGCTGCCCTTTGGATCGGTCGTGCTGGCCGGTCACAAGGCGATCGTGGTCGGTCTTTACCGCAAAGGCCAGGCACTGATCAATCCGCCTCAGGATACCGTCATCCAGAAAGACGACCTACTGATAACTTTTGAAGAGGAACATGGTAATCTGATTTTGGACAATCCTCAGGAGAAAAATCTTCCCGAACACTTTGAACCACTTCAGTCTGAAAAGATCGGTGAAGTTACCGTCTTCGGCATCAACAATTCGATTCTTACCATCCTGCACGAATTCCCTGACAACATTGATAAAATCAAACTGATAGGTTTATCTGCTCAGGACTATAAGACCTTCATACCTGAGAGTGAGGAGTTCATATCCGAAATCATCACTGATTACCGCAACACCGATTCTGACCGGATCCTTCTGGATATGCTTAAGAACAGTGAACATATCTGCCTGCTTTCCGACCGGCGCAAGAAGGACGAAGACGCTGATACAGAGACGATGTTACGAATCATCAGGCTACGCAACCTGAAGAAGAAAAACAACCTTTCCTTTACAATCACAGCAGAGATGCGCTGCGAAAGCAACCGAGACCTGGTCACAATTGAGGATGCAGAAGATTTTGTGGTAGCAACGGACCTGTCTTCGATGATGCTTGCTCAGATCACCACCGATTTAAGAAGAGCAGAAGTCTTCACGGAACTGCTCAATGAGGATGGCTCGGAAGCCTACATGAAGCCGGCTTCCGACTACGGTGTGGCAGGCAGCAGCCTGACCTATGGTGAACTGCAGGAAAAGATCTACTCTTCCGGCAGTATCCTCATGGGGCTGAGAACAAAAGATGATCCGTTTAAGATCTTTACAGACGGCAGCCAGACGGTTCAGATCGGTGAAAATGATCAGCTGATAATGCTGTGTGAAGAATAGATTATCATACAAAAACAGAAGTCCCTCGCAGGACTTCTTTTGTTTCCTTATAATTCCAATGCTCGTCTTACTCCCACTCAATTGTGCCCGTTGGTTTGGGTGTAAGGTCAAACAGAACTCTGTTGACGCCCTTGACTTCGTGGGTAATGCGTTCTGTCAATAGCTGCAGAAGTTCAAACGGAACGTTTTCTACTGTAGCAGTAACAGCGTCTCTGGTATTTACGGCTCTGATAACGACTGGCCATTCATCGGTTCTTAAACCATCTCTTATACCAGTTGATCTGATATCAGGTACGATGGTGAAGTACTGCCAAACCTTGCCTTCAAGACCATGTTTTGCAAATTCTTCTCTTAAGATAGCGTCAGATTCTCTGACTGCTTCTAGACGGTCTCTTGTAATAGCGCCAACACATCTGACGCCTAAACCCGGTCCTGGGAACGGCTGACGGAATACCATGTTGTCAGGTAAGCCGAGTTCCTTCCCTACAACTCTGACTTCATCCTTGTATAGGAACTTAACAGGTTCAACCAGTTCAAATTGGAGATCATCCGGCAATCCACCTACATTGTGATGGCTCTTTACCGGGCCGCTTTCCAAAATGTCGGGATAAATGGTACCCTGAGCAAGGAACTTGATTCCTTCCAGTTTGCGGGCTTCCTCTTCAAATACTCTGATGAATTCAGCGCCAATGATCTTTCTCTTCTGTTCTGGATTGCTGACACCTGCCAGTTTATCAAGGAATCTGTCTACAGCATCTACATATATCAGGTTAGCGTCCATTTCATGTCTGAATACTCTTATTACCTGTTCCGGTTCACCCTTTCTCAGTAAACCGTGATTGACGTGGACACAGACAAGATTCTTGCCAATTGCCTTTATCAGCAATGCTGCGACTACTGACGAGTCAACGCCGCCTGATAAAGCCAGCAGAACCTTGCCGTCGCCGATCTGTTCTCTAAGTGCTCTGATCTGTTCCTCGATGAACTCTCTGGCGAGTTCAGGAGTCTCAATTCTCTTCATGTTTTCCGGTCTTTTGTTTGTCATAAAAATATATCTCCTGTTTTTTATTGTCTTGTAAGTACGTATTTGGCTATTCCCTTAAACCGTTTGTTCATATCACGGTCTGTCAGGAATTTGGCAATTCCCCTGATTTCATCAGGGCCGTTATCCTGAATGTATTCAAGTTTGATGTGAGTTTCGTCAATAGGTGTTATGACATAGTTCATTTCTATTGTTTTGTTTTCGAATGAATATGAAGTTTCAAAGCGGCGGTTAAGTACAGGCTTTTTGATGTGTACCTTGGCATCAATGATCCTTCTTCCATAACGTTTCTTGCACGGATACTTATACCCGCTCATAATTGTTTCGCGTGTCACCTTCTTACCGGTTTTGTGTTCGATTTCAGCTATGGAGACCTCTATCAGCGCCTCAAAGCATTCTGCATCTGAAATCGGAAGTTCCTTTGAGTATTTATACATATGTCACACCTACTTAAACTGATCCTTATTCTTCACGATGACGTCATGGGCACCGCCCTCAACAAGTGAAGTTGAGGATACCAGAGTCAGCTTGGCTTTCTTCTGCAGTTCGGCAATTGTCAGAGCACCGCAGTTGCACATGGTACTCTTTATCTTGTTTACGGTCAGTCTGACATTATCCTTCAGGCTGCCTGCATACGGAACATAGGAATCAACGCCTTCTTCAAAACTCAACGAACCTTCTGCTTCATATCTCTGCCAGTTACGGGCTCTTTTGCTGCCTTCACCCCAGTATTCCTTAACATAGTTGCCATTGACCATGAGTTTATTGGTCGGTGATTCATCAAATCTGGCAAAGTAACGTCCTAACATAACGAAGTCAGCTCCCATTGCTAACGCTAATGTTATATGGTAGTCATAAACGATTCCACCGTCTGAACATATCGGTACGTAAATACCGGTTTTCTCATAGTATTCCTGACGGGCTTTAGCTACTGAAATGACAGCTGTGGCCTGTCCCCTGCCTATGCCCTTGGTTTCTCTTGTAATACAGATGGATCCGCCGCCGATACCGATCTTGACGAAATCTGCGCCTGCATCAACCAGGAAACGGAACCCGTCGGCATCAACAACGTTTCCGGCACCTACTTTAACGCTGTCACCGTAGTTATCTCTGATCCACTTAATAGTGATCTTCTGCCATTCGGTAAAGCCCTCAGAAGAGTCTATGCAAAGTACATCTGCACCGGCGTTAATTAGAGCCGGAACTCTTTCCATGTAGTCTCTGGTATTGATACCGGCGCCAACGATAAAGCTCTTATTGTCGTCCAGCAGTTCATCAGGGTTTTCCTTGTGGGAATCATAGTCTTTGCGGAATACAAAGTAGCACAGATGCTGGTCATCATCTATGACAGGCAGAGCATTAAGCTTGTGATCCCAGATAATGTCATTGGCTTCAGTTAATGTTACTCCTTCCTTGGCATATACAAGGTGTTCAAAAGGAGTCATGAAAGTAGAAACCTTATCTTCCAGGCTCATCCTGCTTAAGCGGTAATCACGTGACGTGACAACTCCCAGCAGTACTCCGTTGGCAGTTCCGTCATCGGTTACAGCCATTGTTGAATGTCCGGTCTTTTTCAGCAGTTCAACTACATCACCGAGAGTATCATCAGGTCTGATGTTGGAATCGGAAACAACGAAGCCGGCCTTATAGTTCTTTACTTTTGAAACCATGGCGGCCTGTGATTCAATGCTCTGATTGCCGTAAATAAACGAAATTCCGCCTTCCTTGGCCAAAGCAATCGCCAGTCTGTCATCTGACACTGACTGCATTATGGCGCTGACAAGCGGAATATTGAGACTCAGAGAAGGCTCTTCGCCCTTGGCGAACTTCACAAGGGGCGTTTTAAGACATACATTGGAGGGAATGCAATTCTGATCTGAATAACCGGGAACTAACAGGTATTCACTGAATGTATGTGATTCTTCACGGAAATAAATAGCCATACAGTACCAATCCTCCTTCAATAAATTTACTTACTATTATATACGGAAATCGGCACAAATAAAAAGGAGTAATTTGAGAAAATTACGCCTTGTTGTTTCTTCTTATCTGTCTGTCCCCCATGGTTTTATCGAAATAACCATAGAGTTGTCTATTTATATAATTTGACAGCTTTATTGTTTCACCGTCAGTAGTGTAAATATACAGTTTGTCACATTTATCAGTGATGCGGTATTCCCAGCCGGAAATGTCACTGTGCCAGAGCATCTGGCAGAATTGCTGATCATCTTCTTCATATATTACAAACCTGTCATCATAACCTGCATATACGTTTATTCCTTTGTTGGCTGTCAGAACAATAGCCAGAAACACAAACGGTATGGCCAGGAAGGACTTAGATAGGCAGACAATGAAAGCTATTACCCACGCACAAACAACCGTTACCCTTGATTTTGTAGTTACAGTGCATAACGGTTTTGTCTGTGGAAGATGATCGATTCTTATCCTATGTGACTTATGTTCGGTCATAAACAAATCCTTCGTTCTTATTTTAAGAAAAAGAGTTTTATCTTTTCAATAGATGGCCATCATTTCACATCATTTCACAAAAAAGGAGAACTGTTTGAGAGTGGACCCCATTTAGTTCACTGGTAAAAAAAGGGTAATTATAAGAAACTATCTTCGAAAGGAGATAGTTTTTCTATGGCAAGTAAAGGACAGAAATTCAAAAAGTATACAGAAGAGTTTAAACAGATGATATTGAACGAGTATTATGGAGGCATCACAGGAGCCACAGAATTATCACGAAAATATGATGTACAATATAAAACTATCATCAATTGGATTGATAAAATTAACAATCCAGAAAGATTTTTAGGCGCAGGACAAAAGAGAGGCAGACCGAAGAATTCAGAAATCGACTGGAAAGAAAGATATGAAATCCTAAAAAAATACCAGGCCTTCCTCAAGGCACAACGAGAGAGAAAGTAGCGTTCATCAATCTGTATCAGAACGTATACAAGCTTTCTAATATGTGTGCCGTCTTGAACATATCTTTGAGAACTTACTATAAGTACCGTAATAGCGAAGATAAGGACTATTACGATTATCTGATGATCAAGGAGATATTTGAGGATTCCAAGTGCACATATGGATCTCGCAGGATAGCGGAAGGTCTACTGGATAAATATGGTGTAATATTTAACCGCAAGAAGATCCAGAGGATCATGAACAAG
>JAEEGL012419089.1_pt1 | contig 13260 bp, 11 predicted proteins | sample 9134231 | NCBI WGS metagenome assembly JAEEGL01 (sample SAMN16246548, study PRJNA631951) | gut metagenome | biome: gut microbiome; feature: rumen; material: fiber-attached | host: Bos | place: Iran: Karaj | collected 2018-10 | reverse complement strand
GAAACCATGGCCAAAACCTTTGCGGCGGGTCTTTTATGTCAGGATGATAAGGGACATGAAAAGCCGTGTAAGGAGTGCATATCATGCCGACAGAACGAGTCCATGAGTATGCCCGATGTGATATGGGTCACACGCGCAAAAACCGATTACGGTATTGACGAGATCCGTGAGCAGGTGATAGGGACAGTAGATGTGCGTCCTTATACGGGACCATTTAAGATATACATAATCCCGGATGCGGAGAGACTTAACGAAGCTACGCAGAACGCTCTTCTAAAAACTCTCGAGGAGCCGCCTGAGTACGTTGTGATACTTCTTTTGACATCAAACATATCTGAGCTTCTTCCGACCATACAGTCGAGATGTCTTACGCTTGAGTTTCATCCGTTGTCCACAAGTACCGTGGAGGATTTCCTCATCACACAGTGCGGGACACCTGATTATATCGCCAAGGAGAGTGCGGCCTTCGCGCAGGGAAATATCGGAAAAGCCATACGCTATGCTGACGCCTCCGATGATTTCGTCAAAAGAAAAAACACGATAATTGAGGTTCTCAAAAATGTCGATCGTATGGATGTTTCGGATATGGTAGAAACAGCCAAAAACCTCGGCGCAAAAAGAGAAGAGTTCAGAGATTATATCGATCTGATGATGCTTTGGTATCGCGATGTTCTCATTTTTAAAGCCACGAAAAATATCAACCAGTTGATATTCCAGAACGAATCACAGGCCATTTCAAATGAGGCGCAGACCAGGAGCTATGAAAAGATCGAAGAGATCATACAGGCCTTTGACAGGGCCAAGGTTCGCTTAAAAGCGAACGTGAACGTGGACATCACCATGGAGCTGATGTTCTCGACCATGAAGGATTGAAGGTAGGAGAAAGATATGAAAACAGTAATAGGAGTCAGATTCAGACAGGCAGGAAAGGTTTATTATTTCGACCCCGGAAGTGAGAAGCTTGCCAGAGGGCAGCGGGTCATAGTAAGCACTCAAAAGGGTACCGAGATCGGTACGGTTATCCTGCCGAACACTGAGATGGAAGAGGAAAAGCTTTCCGACGAAGTAAAAAAGATAGTACGTATCGCTACCGAAAAGGATGAGCAGACTGAGAAAGAAAACAGAGAAAAAGAAAAAGAGGCATTCGATATCTGCAAAACAAAAATAGCAAGACACGGCCTCGAGATGAAGCTTATCGGAGCTGAATACACATTTGACAGAAACAAGCTTTTGTTCTACTTTACCGCTGACGGGAGAGTCGATTTCCGCGAGCTTGTCAAGGACCTCGCGGGAGTGTTCCGTACAAGGATCGAGCTTCGTCAGATAGGTGTCAGGGATGAGACCAAGATCTGCGGAGGGATCGGTATCTGCGGACGAGCACTGTGCTGCAACAGCTATCTTTCCGAGTTTGCGCCGGTTTCAATAAAAATGGCCAAGGAGCAGAGTCTTTCTCTGAACCCTACCAAGATTTCAGGAGTATGCGGAAGACTTATGTGCTGCCTGAAAAATGAAGAGCTGGCTTACGAGGAACTCAATTCTCACCTTCCGAATGTAGGTGAGCACGTAAAGACTTCTGACGGACTCGATGGAGAGGTACAGAGTGTCAGCGTCCTGAAGCAAAAAGTTCGAGTGATAGTTGAGCTTGACAAGGACGAAAAGGATATCAGGGAGTATGATGTAAAGGAGTTAAAATTCAAGGGAAGAGGTCGTTCTGACAAAGGTCGTGGTCAGGACAAGGGTTCAAAGCACGATAAAGACCTTGAGAAACTCGAAAAGATGGAAAAGGATGATGGAAAATCAAAGCTCGATGACTGATTATCTGCACGAGGGGGAGCGTTTGGATGACCTCCAACGAGATGGTCTTATGATCATCCAGAACCCATCGTGGTTTTGCTTTGGTATGGATGCGGTGCTTCTGTCCGCGTTTGCCCGTGTGGGAGAAGGAGAACGTGTGATAGATCTCTGCACGGGTAATGGAGTAATCCCTCTTCTTTTATCGGCGAGGACTAAAGCGTCTCATATCGACGGACTCGAGATTCAGGCGGATATAGCAGACATGGCTGCACGATCTGTAAGTTACAATGATCTTTCCGACAGGATAAAGATAACTGAGGGCGATATAAAGGAAGCCGTGAAGATATATTCGGCTGCATCGTTTAATGTGGTAACATGCAATCCGCCATATCTGAAAGAGGATGGTGGACTGATAAATCCGACGGATCACAAGGCTGTGGCGAGGCATGAGATAATGCTGAGTTTGTCGGATGTGATAGAAGTCTCGGCGAAGCTGCTTGTATCAGGGGGACATTTTTACATGGTTCATCGTCCCTTCAGGCTGGCGGAGATATTCTGCGAAATGGTTAAGAATAACCTTGAGCCGAAGCGTATGAGGATGGTTTATCCCATGGCGTCAAAGGAACCGAATATGGTATTGATTGAAGGAGTTCGCGGAGGAAACTCCGGAATTGTTGTTGAAAAGCCTTTGATCGTATATGCGGATGATGGCGTATATACTGATGAAGTGCGTGAATTGTACGAGAGTTGACATCGTAGGCATATAGAGGCAGCGAGCTTCGGAATGTGAGGATGACATGAACGGAACCATCGATACAGCAATTCATTATTACGAAAATTATTCTCCTGTGGGTGACATCATAGTAATGGGTACGTGCCTCGTGTTTTTTGTGCTCATGAAGCTGTCATTCAACGTAAAAAACAAAAACTATCATCTGCTGAAGATCATGGTTGCCTGTATATTGGCTTCTGCAGTGTCGAGTATTACGTATCATGTGTTATTGAATATGCGTTTAGCCGTACCTCATTTTTGGATTTATTTCTTCAGAAGTCTTCAGCATGTAGGTTATTTTTTGAATCTGTTTGTTTTTGTTATATATGTCAAAGAGCCGTTACAGCTGGAACATAAGATCAGACAGATAGTAACGAGCCTGGCCGGGACAGCGTTTCTTTTGCTTGTCGGCTATGATATTTTGGGGACTGTTTTTCGCTTCGGGTTTTATATCGAAGATGGCGGAAATATTCATAAGGCATGGCAATTCTTTTTTGCATGCGGATATGTCTTTTATATAGGCGAGGTAGTGTTCCTTCTGTTGTATTTCAGAGGGCGAATGGTAAAACAGATCCTGTATGGTATCGTTGGAACACTTGGAATATCATTTGTGATCATGACAATACAGGGTTTACATGGTCAGTCATCCTTTACCACAGCTTGTTTTATGCTACCTGTTCTGACTCTGTTGTACATGATACATTCAAATCCGTACAACATAGAGATAGGTGCGGTAAATCTGACTGCCTTTGAGGATATGATTACGTATTCTCATAACAAAAAACAATCGCGAATTCTTATGGCACTTTATCTGCCTGAGTTTGAGGGAACAGGTAACAGGTACCCAAAAGAAATACAGGAAACAATTCGTAGATTTACCGAGGTATATTTTAAGCAGGCAGTGCTTTTTCAGGTGTCGAGCGGACGTATGATACTGGTTGCGGATATTGCCAAGAATCTCCACTATGAGGAGAGTATGCATTTGATTCTCGACCAGTTTAAAGAAGAACATAAACGTTTTCAGCTTGATTATAAGGTTGTGATCCTGCGCACATCTCCGGCGCTTTCGGAGAAACAGGATTATCTTCGTATGATTAACTATCTTGAGAGTAAAATGGATATGAATTCTTTCAGGATAGCAGAGGAAAATGACTACGAGGAGTTTGCAAAAAGAAACTATATTCTGTCACAGCTTGATGATATTAAAAAGACGTCAAATCTGAACGATCCGAGAGTGGTTGTTTACTGCCAGCCGGTGCTTAACATCGCTACGGGAAAATATGATACGGCAGAGGCTCTGATGCGACTCATTCTTCCCGGAACGGGCATGGTATTTCCGGATGTATTTATACCTCTTGCAGAGGAACATAATCTGATACATGTTTTGTCTGAGATAATACTATTCAAGACATGTGTCCGAATAAAAAAACTTATGGGTCAGGGATTCAATGTTCAGAGAATATCCGTAAACTTTACCGTGAGTGAACTGAAGGATCCGAAGTTTTGTGACGATATAAAACGTATAATAACTGATGTGGATATACCAAAAGATAAAATAGCCATAGAGATCACGGAGAGTCAGAACGACAGAGAGTTCCGTATCGTGAAGGATCGAATCAACGAGCTTCGCGAGGATGGTATCAAGTTTTATCTTGATGATTTCGGGACGGGGTATTCGAACTTCGAGCGTATCATGGAACTGCCTTTTGATATCATCAAGTTTGACAGGTCTTTAGTCATCGCCTGCGGTTCTGACGAGAAGTCGGAAAAGATGGTAACTCACCTTGCAAGGATGTTCTCCGCGATGAATTATTCGGTCCTCTATGAGGGAGTCGAGACGGATCAGGACGAAGAAAAATGTATACGCATGAGCGCAAAATATCTCCAGGGATATAAGTATTCCAAACCTATCCCGATGGATGATCTGAATAAATACTTTGAAAAAAGCGCATCATGATTTTTAAGTAAAAAAAATATGGAAGGTGTCAAAAAGATGGAAGAAATAACAGAAGTAAAAAAAGACATGGGAATATCTGAGATTCTGTCTTTGGACATGACCATAGCTCCGATACTCATGGCCAGTGGTATGCACTGTATCGGATGTCCGGCATCCGCGGGGGAAACCTTAGCAGAGGCTGCAGCCGTGCATGGGCTCGATGCGGATGAGCTTGTGGGTAAGATAAACGAATTTATCCGTGGAAAAGCCGAATATGAGGCCGGGATCCGCGGAGTAAGGATAGATCGGGAGAGTGGATCGGATGAGAAGTAATGTAAAGAATATATATCGCAGAGTAGCCTTGTGGCTTTGCCTGTGTCTGATGATAGGGATACTCCCGTCTTCATCGGATGCTCTTTCAGCGTCTTCGCCCACAGTTAAGCTTATAATAAGCGGTAAATTTATAACTAAAAAAACATATAAATTAGAGATAGGTCACGGAAGACAGCTGAATGTAAAAACGAATAATACATTCGGAAAAACATCGATAAAATACACCTCATCAAACAAAAATAAAGCGACTGTAAATAAAAACGGATTGATCACCGCCAGGAATACCGGTACCGTAAAAATTAGTGTAAAAGTAACCTGCAAATCCGGAAAGAAAAAAAGAAGTACGACCACATGGACAAAGATAAAAATCTTCAGTAATGGTGCGTCCGCGTCGCCGACGCCGTCTCCTACAGCACAGCTCGGAGGAGCTATGCAGGCCGTGCTTATAGTAAACGGAACTAATGTTAAGCAGTTCCCTATGACAATACTTGATAATACATGCGGTAGGATGTTGTACAGTACACTTCCGAAAACACTGTACCTCACTGATTTAAATAGTAATACAAAAATAGGTGAGGATCCTGACGGGATCATTTATCCAATGGAGGAGTACAAACCGAAAAATCTTCTTGCGGGAGATTTTATGCTGTTTGGTAACTCGAGATATGAACTGACATATGAGGATCATACAAGCGGATACGCTTATACCAGACTTGGCAGGATCATGAATGCCACCGGTCTTAAGGAGGCTCTCGGAAACGGACCTAAATCCGTAACGATCATCAGATCCACTCTTCCTTCGAGCCCGACGCCGACACCGTCACTGACACCAAGACCGTCTGCGAGTGCATCGCCGTGGCCTTCGGGTGTTCCGACGCCGACATACTCAGGATCGCCGAGGCCGAGTACGTCGCCGGGTGCGAGCGGATCGCCGAGACCGAGTACGTCACCCGGAGCTTCGGCTTCACCGGGAGCGAGTACATCGCCGAGACCCAGTGGGTCGGCGACTCCTACACCGCTTCCTGTCTATGTCGGACCAAGGATAAAGATAGAGACAAACGGATTTAACTATATAGCAAATATAAACCAATCATGCAACGCCGCAATGACATTTTATAATAAGCTGTCATATGACAAGCCCTTTCCGCTTGTGATGATACCGTATAATCCTGTAGATCGTTACTATATTGCGGATCCGGCGGGGTTGCCTACGAATGAGATGAATCGTAATGCGACCAGATGGCCTGCGGGAAGTCTTGTGCTGTTCGGAGGTGATTCCAGCAGATACCTTATGATATTCCGTCAGACCGTAAATAATTTGGGTGCCGACGGAAAGGGGCAGGACCCATCGCTGATTTTGGCTACCATTGATCCATCCGAGGTGGCAAACGGCTCCGGATGGCTAAAGACAATGTTTAATGGTGCTGAGACCTGTACGGTGAATATATGGAAGGCATGATTTTTGGAAAATGTACCCGAAAATCTCTTGACTTATGGGGTTTTATCCGATATAATTCATGGAAACATATCTGTGTGATAAGAAAGGGGGTATGACCTATGCGAATCGAACGAATCAGTGACAATCAGATCAGATGCACACTTTCGAAGAGAGACCTTGTTGAGCGCCACATTAAGATCAGTGAGCTTGCTTATGGTTCTGATCGTGCGAAAGAGCTGTTCCGTGACATGATGGAGCAGGCGAATATCGATTTTGGGTTTGAAGCGGAAGATATACCGCTGATGATTGAGGCCATACCGACATCAAAGGAATCATTGGTATTGGTTATTACAAAGGTTGACGATCCTCAGGAGTTTGATGAGAGATTTGCGAACTTCAACCTTCCTGAAGCGGAGGAAGAGGATGTGGATGCCGATTTTGCGGATATTGGTTTGGAGGATGAGGAGAACACGAGTGTAAACTTCGATGATCTCATGGATTGCTTTGACCAGCTTTATGATAAAAACCCTGATGAGGCGGAGACGGATCAGGATTCGAAATTCATCCCGCTTTCGGAGGCACTCGCAGGTGCGTCAAACGGCACAGCCAAGCCGACCAAGCAGAAGAAGAGTGATAACCTTCATGAGAGGGTAAAGGTATTCTCATTTGTATCGATAAATCCGATCATAGAGGCTGCGCATCGTGTTACTTCCGGTTACAATGGCAAAAACACCATCTGGAAGGATACGGTAGGAAAGAAGTACTATCTTCTTCTGAACCGTGGCAATGGCAAACATGCATTCCATTCGGCATGTTCGACCATATCCGAGTACGGATCCGAAGAAAATATCACATATGCTACGCAGGATTATTTCAACGAGCATTACAAGATAATCATAAAGGATAAAGCATTGTTCCAGCTTTCGAAGCTTTGATCATGGCATAATCCAAAAGAGCCATCGTAAGATGGCTCTTTTTTTGCTATAAAAGGAGTTGATCCATTGGTGTACATATATGCGTCTTCACTTCGGAAAAAACTATGAACGATCAACATTATTAATATGGATCGCGGTAATATGCCCTGTAAAATCGCTCTCATAGTCAACCATATAACTGCCGCTTTGCATGATGCTGATCACATCCTGCGGGTGTCGATGGTTATAGGAAACGCCTTCGATATCAATCCCTATTCCGTGAGCCTTGGCATAGTTCAGCTGATCCAGAAAACGTATTCTTGGTTCCATATATACTCCTCTCATAATTGTTTAGAAGGTGCTGTGATGTAATAGACATTGTAAATGATTTCTGGTCAGGCATCCCCGTGGGTTCATCCTATCTTCTGCCCTCCTTTCTTCGGGCTGCCTTTCTTACAATCATTATACCGTGGAATGTTCTGTAAACACAAGATGCATTGAGACAGCGAATCCTACCATTTAGACAAAAAAGTAGGGCGTTTTACGTCGTTTTTGTGGATTGTGTTGATAAGTACTTGACAGAGCGGAGAGAAAAAGGTAAACTTATACTATAAAAATGGTTTACCAAAATGGAGGTGCAAAATGTCATCGAGTGTTGCAACAAATAGAAACCATGTTTTCATGCTTGTGATCACCGCGCTTACTGCGGCTGTATTCTGTGTGGTGGGTCCGATATCCATACCGATCGGCCCTGTGCCCATATCTCTTATGACGCTTGTATTATATATTTCCATATATGCCGTGGGATACAGATGTGCGGTCGTCTCATGTGTATTATATCTGCTTTTGGGATTGGCCGGACTTCCTGTATTTACAGGGTTTCAGGGAGGTGTCGGCAAGCTTGCCGGCCCTACCGGCGGATACCTGATCGGATATGTACCGATGCTCGTGATAGGCGGGGTCTTTATAGTTTTAGCGAAAAAAAAGAAAACCCCGTCACGCGGCGCCGTTTTGACGCGGGTGATCGAGGCTTTCGGTCTTGTTATAGCAACTGCGGTTTTGTATCTGCTTGGAACCGCATGGTTTGTGATATCTACCGGAACGCCGGTTGGAGCTTCGCTTATGCTCTGCGTCATCCCGTTTATCCCGGGTGATATCGCAAAGATCGTGATCGCGGTCATAGTGGGGCCGCGTGTAAGGAGGCACTCCTACAAGTGACCTTCGGTCACTTGTCGTCCGTTGGACTCTCCTGTGCACATGCATGTGCCACTGCATGCACGCATGCATGCCACATGCACATGCACAGCCTCATGCCTTATGCGCTCCAGTAGTTGATCTTCATAGCCGTCTTCACTTCATCGAGCGTGTTTGCGGCGATCTCACGGGCTTCCATGCTACCCTTTCTGAGGATTTCCATTACTGCCGGAACGTCCTTTTCGAGCTCTTTTCTCTTTGCCTGTATAGGTGAAAGCTCCTCCATCAGTACCTCGTAGAGGAATTTCTTTACCTTTACGTCGCCCAGGCCACCACGTGTGTAGTGGTCCTTCATCTCCTGAAGGTTCTGATACTCCGGGAGATGCTCCGCGAACATGTCATCCTTGCAGAACGCGTCAAGGTAGGTAAATACCGTGTTTCCTTCGAGTGAGCCGGGATCCTCGACACGAATGTGATTCGGATCGGTGAACATGCTCATGACCTTTTTTCTGATATCTTCAGGATCGTCAGCGAGATAGATGGCATTTCCGAGAGATTTGCTCATCTTTGCCTTGCCGTCTACTCCCGGAAGTCTCGAACAAACCTCGTTTTCAGGCAACAGTGCCTTTGGCTCTACCAGAACCTCATCATATGTCGAGTTAAAGCTTCTCACGATCTCTCTTGCCTGCTCCAGCATCGGAAGCTGATCCTCTCCGACAGGCACGGTAGTTGCCTTAAACGCGGTGATATCAGCAGCCTGGCTGATCGGATACGTGAAAAAACCTACCGGAATACTCGTGTTGAAGCCTCTCATCTGGATTTCGGCTTTGACCGTTGGGTTTCTCTGAAGACGAGATACCGTCACCAGGTTGGAGTAGTAGAAGGTCAACTCCGTCAGCTCCGATATGTAGGACTGTACGAGGATGTTTGACTTTTCCGGATCTATTCCGCAGGAAAGATAGTCAAGTGCGACCTCGGAGATATTGCTCTTTACCTTCTCAGGGTTATCCGCATTGTCGGTCAGAGCCTGTGCATCCGCGATCATGATGTGGATCTCATCATATTCTCCTGAGTTCTGGAGCTCGACTCTGCGACGCAGAGAACCTACGTAATGCCCGACGTGAAGCCGTCCTGTGGGGCGGTCGCCGGTCAGTATTATCTTCTTCATTTCTTCATTCCTCCTAAAAAAACAATCACAGACTATATTATATAGCGCGACGAAGGATTTTTCAAGAACGATTTTTTGTGAAAAATACAAATTTATGGTTGTTTTTTTTCGCAAAATCGGGTATTATATAACATATGAAAGTCTGTGATGATGTTTTTTTTATGAGCGAAGCTGTGAAGCTGGCTAAAAAAGCCTACAAAAAGGACGAAACTCCCATTGGCTGCGTGATTGTATACGACGGAAAAATCATAGGGCGGGGATACAATCGGAGAAATCGTGAAAAAAGGGCACTTGCCCATGCGGAGATTTTTGCGATAGAGCAGGCTTCTAAGCGTATCGGTGATTGGAGACTCGAGGACTGCACGCTGTATGTGACTTTGGAACCGTGTCCCATGTGTGCGGGTGCGATCGTACAGGCCAGGATACCGAGAGTTGTGATCGGAGCCCGCAACCCAAAGGCAGGTTGTGCGGGATCGGTGCTTGACCTTTTTAGTGTGGACGGGTTCAATCATCGTGTAAAACTTACGGAGGGTGTGCTCACAGAGGAGTGCCAGACGCTGATGAGTTCATTTTTCAAAGAGCTTCGGAAAAAACGTTAAAATGACCGCAGGATCGGTCAGGAGAGGGGAATGTCGGAAGGATCCGACGTACACAGCCTATGTTTGAAAAATTCCATTTCGAAAAAAGAGAGGACAGACCGGGTGACGAGCGCCTGAACGCAGGCCTTGTTTACGGTTGGCTTGTTATCGTTTTGGTACTGATGACGGCCTACGGTATAGAGGTTTGGAGAGGGTTACGTACAGAGACGTACTATATCACCTTCTCGATGATCACCATCCTTCCCGCTGTTTTGGCTTTTGTTCTCTATCATTGGAGACCGGCCTGGTTCTACCTTCGCTATATCGTGCTGGCAGGCTACCTGATCATGTATACCTTCGTTATGATCACGGGTGTTACGCCACTCACATTCTCATATATTCTCCCCTTGTTATCATTGATGGTGCTTTACCATGATATCGGCTTGATCATTCTGACGGGTGTGACAGCCCTGTTGGTAAATGCGATGCAGATATACATCCGTGTTTCGAACAACACAATAAGTGAAGACGGATGGGCGGCAGTTGAGATCCAGATAGCATGTATCACGCTTTGCTTTGTGGCTTCAGCCGTCGGTGCAAAGATTTACGGAATGATAGATAAAAGAAATTCAAAATTCCGTGAAGATATGCAGCAGATGACCATCGCGACCATCCGGACCATAGCAAACACGATAGATGCAAAGGATGAGTATACGCAGGGTCACTCCAGGCGAGTATCGGATTACTCGGGCAGCATCGCGAAGGAGCTCGGCTACTCTGAGAGTGAGATCGCGGACATCAAGTTTATCGCGTTGCTTCACGACATCGGAAAGATCGGTGTGCCGGATTCTGTTCTTAACAAGCCCGGAAAGCTTACCGATGATGAGTATCAGCTGATGAAGAATCATACGGTGATCGGTGCGGATATCCTTAAGGATATCGGTATGATCCCTGAGATAGATGTCGGTGCAAAGCACCACCATGAGCGTTATGACGGTAAGGGTTATCCTGACGGACTAGAGGGCGATGAGATTCCGAAGATCGCACGTATCATAGCGGTAGCAGATGCATACGATGCGATGACCAGTACCCGTGTCTACAGAAACAGACTCGATCCCGATATCGTCATGGAGGAGATCGAGAAGGGAATCGGAACCCAGTTCGATCCCGAAGCCGGAACCGCTATGCTTAACCTCCTCAAGCAGGGACGCCTCATCCAGGAGGAGCATTACGAGGAGCCGAAGGAGGTTCGCGAGGCGACAGAGCTTCTCTCCCGTGTCATGGAAAAGCAGGAGGAGCAGCTTGCAAACAACTATATGCACGACGAGTTGACCGGGGCATACAACAGGAATTACGGACTGAAGCTGTTGCAGGAGACCACGCGTCAGGGACAGGGAACCCTGTTCATCTTCGATATAGACCAGTTCCATTTGGTAAACGAGACAGAGGGTTACATGGTCGGCGATATTTATCTGCAGACCGTGGCAAAGCTTATCGCTTCCTTCAGGGAGAAGGGTATCGTGGCCAGATTCGGCGCGGACGAGTTTGTGGCTGTGTTCCCGAGAGTGCTCACACCTGAGCATGCGACACGTATGGCGGAGAAGTTCCGCGAGAAGCTGAATGCCAGGAAAAATGAACAGGTGGCGCTCGGCAAGCTGAACGTTTCGATCGGTATCGCCATGATCGACCACGAGAAGGAAGAGTTCAACGTAGTTTACGAGCGTGCGGATAAGGCGCTTTACGTAGCTAAGCATCAGAGCGAGGATGGATATTATATCCATTGGCGTGGACAGGAAGAGATCGAGCGTCAGGAAAAGGCGAGTGCCGACCTTCGCGCTTTGGTATCTGTCCTGAAGAATCGTAAACGTGACAAGGGAGGCCTTGAGGTCGACCTTCCGGCGTTCACAACGATGCTCAATTACATCACCGATGTTGCGGAACGCAACCATCAGCACGTGAGACTTCTCCTGTTTACACTGATGAGCGAGCAGGAGCATAGAGTAACCGTCGATGAGACAGAACGCGTGATGACCATACTTGAGCGTGCGATACTCAAGTCCATTCGAAGTGTGGATGCGACAACGAAGTACAGCGCGACTCAGCGTATCGTTCTTCTGCTCAACATGGATGAAGATCAGGTACACGTGGTGACAGATCGTATCATGATGGAGTTCTACAAGATGTATGACAAAAAACAGATAGCTATCCATTATGATTCTGCCGATCTGAGCAACAGTGGAAAAGAGTAATACTTGTTAAGATTTCCGTGCAGCCGGGGAGTTAGCGGTGCCCTGTACCTGCAATCCGCTCTAGCAGGGGTGTTGTCTCATGGAGGGTTTGATCTTTGGGAGCTGCCCACGGAAAGTGGCGTTGACGTTTGGGTCCTGTGCAACAGGGACTCGTGAACCGTGTCAGGTCCTGACGGAAGCAGCACTAAGCGATGCTCCTTGTGTGTCGCGGGGTCACCTGGACCGAGTTAACTGCTGTGGTAACGTCCGGTGGATCAGATTCGAAGTGAGGCGCACGGATTTGATATACAGACTACTGTTCGCGTATGAGCGGAACTGCAGATGGAAGCCGGAAGCATGCTTCCGGAAGTCCATCTGTAGTTCTGTGCAGAAGAGAGCGTCGATACGCGAACAGATATTTATACATGAGGAGAACCGATGTCCGCTGAATTAACTATCAACGAAACCACCCCGGTCGCAAAGGGTACCGTTATCTTTGAGAAGGGTGATGAGCTTACATGTGTTGCCCTTATTCTCAAGGGCAGGGTAGCTGTGCGCTCATCGGGTATTTTGGTTACGCTTGGCAGCGGTAATTTTTTGGGAATTTGTGATGTGCTCCGTGGTGAGCACAGTTTTACTTATATAGCAGGCGAGGGCGTGACGGTCTATCCGCTTCCGGTAAATGACGTCTCGCGCGTAAAAAAGCTGATTGAAGGGAAGGCTCAGTACAGGGGCCTTCTTGTCACGTCACAAAACTTTTTGATAAGGGACATGTATAAATCCTTCCACAAGCTTCAGCAGACGACGCATGAGATGAAGGATTTTCTCGTAAAGAGCTATGCGACCTATATGAAGGAGGCTGTGGATTCCGGACTGGTTCCGCAGGAGATCCCGTCATTGGCTCG